>Ga0335070_10005684_pt1 | contig 14682 bp, 13 predicted proteins | sample Lox_Sample_13_FD_206722 | JGI IMG/M metagenome (GOLD analysis project Ga0335070, IMG submission 206722) | Soil microbial communities from Loxahatchee National Wildlife Refuge, Florida, United States - Lox_Sample_1.3 | ecosystem: Environmental > Terrestrial > Soil > Wetlands | place: USA... | reverse complement strand
CGGACGATCCGGCGCGCGCGCTCGGCGATCGCCGCGTGCCGGTTCGGCGCAGCGGCCCGGTAGTGGACGGTGAGCGACGCGCCCTTCTCCTCGACCCAGACCCCGTCTTCGGCGCCCTCGGCGAGGCTCGCCGCCAGCGCGCGCAGGCGCCCGGCGTAGTGGGGCAGGTCGGGGTGGACGAAGCGCGCGATCCCCGGCCCCTCGATCTCGAGCCCGTGGTTTCCCACGAGCAGGATCCCGGGCAGATCGACGAGGCGGCGCAGGTCCTCGAGGGCGCGGCCGCTCACGACGCCGAGCTCGGTGTCGCTCCGGCCCAGACACGCCTCCAGCGCCCCGCGCATCGACGCGCCGATGCGCACTTCGCTCGGGTGCTCCGCGAGCGCGGCGAGCGTGCCGTCGCAATCGAGGAACAACGCCAGGCGCCGGTGCTCCTGTCGCGACGGGCCGATCCAGCTCTCGAAGTCGTCCGGGCGCAGGGGACGGATCGGGTCGAGGGGTGCCGCCACCATGGACAGCATGCGCTCGACCCACGCGTGTACGTCGAGGCGTCGCTCCCGCCGCTGCAGGGCGCGCATGCGCGCGCTGCGCTCCGAGGAGTCCATGCCGAGCGCCAGATGCAGGGCGTTCGCCACCTGGTCGATGTTGTACGGATTCACCAGCACGGCTTCGCGCATCGATTCCGCAGCGCCCGCCAGCCGGGACAGGATCAGCACGCCGGGGTCGAGCACCTGACATACCACGAATTCCTTGGCCACGAGGTTCATGCCGTCGCGCAACGGTGTCACCAGGGCGATCTCGGCGTCGCGGTACAGGGCGGCCAGCTCCTCCGGTGCGATGGAACGGTGCAGGTAGCGGATCGGAGTCCAGCGGCTCGTGGCGAACCGCCCGTTCACGCGGCCCACGATCTCGTCGACCTGTCGCTTGAGCCGCTGGTATTCGGGCACCTGCCCGCGCGAGGGCTCGGCGATCTGGAGGAGCACCACGCGCTCCCGGTGCTCGGGGTGCTGGTCCAGGAGCTGCTCGAAGGCCTGGATCTTCTCCGGCAGGCCCTTGGTGTAGTCGAGGCGATCCACCCCGAGCACCACGCGCTCGCCGTCCGGCTCGCGCGGCGGCGCGCCGCGGGCCCAGCGCGCGTAGCGCTCGCAATCGATCCCGAGCGGGAATGCGGCGACGCTCGCGGTCCGCTGCCCGTGCTCGACCTTGCCGGCTTCGCGGTCGACGCGCGCACCCAGCAGGCGCTCGACGCAGTCGAAGAAGTTCTGCGCGTAGCCCTCGCAGTGGAATCCGATCAGGTCGCAGTCCAGCAGACCCCGCAGCAGATCGCGATCCCATGGCAGGATCCGGAAGAGGTCGTAGGGCGGGAAGGGGACGTGCAGGAAGAAGGCGATGCGCGCGTCGAGGCGGGCCGCGCGCAGATGCGTGGCGGCGCGCATCAGATGGTAGTCGTGGATCCAGTAGAGCGCGCGGGCCTCGGTGACCCCGAGCGCCGCCGCGGCGAAGCGCGCGTTCACTTCCTCGTATTCCGCCCACTCCCTGCGATCGAGCTCCATGCGCGTGGGGAACGAGTGCAAGAGCGGCCACAGCGTGCCGTTCGCGAAGCCGAGGTAGAAGCGGCGCACCTGGAGCGCCGAGAGCCTCACGGGCACCAGCTGGTATCCCGGGCCCTCGCCGAGCTCCACGCCGCGCGGCAGCGGTCCACCGGGCCAGCCCACCCAGGCTCCGCCGCGAGCGGCCAGCGCGGGCTCGAGCGCCGCCACGAGGCCACCCGGCGCGCGTCCGACCTGCGCACCGCCGCGCTCCGTGCGGACCCGGATGGGAAGACGGTTGCTGAGCACGATGAGCGCCGGACCGGGATCTTCCGTCGCCATCCGGCCAACCTAGCGAACAGACGCGGGGGCCCACGCTCCGCGTTCAAATCGCTACGTTCGCGGGCGCGATCGGAGCGGTGTTGCAAGCGAGTCTCGATCTCGCCGTCATCGGAAACTGCACGTGGGGCGGACTGCTCGACTGCGGCGCGCGCCTGGTGTGGGCCTGTCTCCCTCGCTTCGACTCCGATCCTCTGTTCCCCGCGCTCCTCGACGATTCGCCCGATCACGACGGCACCTTCACGGTCGAGCTCGCGGACCTGGCCGCGTGCGAGCAGCGCTACGATGGCAACTCCGCCATTGCGGTGACCGTGCTTCGCGACCGCGCGGGCAGCGCGCTCGAGATCCGCGACTTCGCTCCGCGCTTCGCGGACCACGGCCGCTTCTATCGGCCCACCCAGCTCGTGCGCCGCGTGCGCCCGCTGCACGGCTACCCGCGTATCCGGATCCTGTTGCGGCCGCGCAGCGCCTATGGCTCGAGCCGGCCGTCGTTCGCCCGCGGCAGCAATCACCTGCGGATCCTGGGCGCCGAGCAGGCGATGCGACTCACGACCGACGTGCCGGTTGCGTACGTGGCGGGCGCGGTCCCCTTCGTGCTCGACAAGCCGTTCGACCTGATCCTCGGACCCGACGAGACGCTCGCGGGCCCGATCCCGGCGATCGCGCGCGACTTCGACGAGCGAACGCACGAGTACTGGACCGAGTGGTCGCGCACCCTTTCGATTCCGTTCGAGTGGCAGGAGGCCGTGATCCGGGCGGCCATCACCCTCAAGCTGTGCAACTTCGAAGAGACCGGCGCGATCGTCGCCGCGCTCACGACTTCGATTCCCGAGGCGCCCGGCACGACGCGCAACTGGGACTACCGCTACTGCTGGCTGCGCGACGCCTACTTCGTGATCCACGCTCTGAACCGCCTGGGCGCGACCAGGACCATGGAGGGCTTCCTCTCCTACATCCGCAGCCTCGCCGCGAGCGCGGACGGGAGCCTCCAGCCGGTCTACGGCATCGGCCTCGAGGCGAACCTCGAAGAGCGGTCCGAGTCCGGGCTCGCCGGCTATCGCGGCACGTCGCCCGTGCGCGTCGGGAACCAGGCCTATCAGCAGCTTCAGCACGACGTGTACGGGAGCCTGGTGCTCGCGGCGACGCATTCCTTCTTCGACGAGCGCCTGCTGCACCACGGAGGCAAGCACCTGTTCGAGCTGCTCGAGGGCTTCGGGGCGCGCGCTGTGGAGGTGTGGGATCAGCCGGACGCGGGCATCTGGGAGCTCCGCTCGCGATCGCGCGTTCATACGTTCTCCGCCGCGATGTGCTGGGCGGCTTGCGATCGGCTCGCCCGGATCGCCATGCATCTCGGCGAGTCGGCGCGCGCCGCGCGCTGGCGCGGCAAGGCCGAGAGCATCCGGAGCGGGATCCTGAAGCGGGCATGGAGCGAGAAGCGGGGCAGCTTCGTGGCGACCTTCGAGGGTGAGGATGTCGACGCCTCCCTGCTCCTGCTGAGCGAGATCGGATTCCTGGAGGCCGGCGACCCGCGCTTCGCGGCCACGGTCGGCGCCGTCGAGAGCGAGCTGCGCCGCGGCCCCTATCTGTTCCGCTATGCCTCCGACGACTTCGGCGCTCCCCGCACCTCCTTCAACATCTGCACGTTCTGGTACATCGGCGCGCTCACGGCGCTCGGGCGCCGCGACGAAGCGCGCGAGCTGTTCCAGAACATGCTCGAGCGCCGGAATCGCCTGGGGCTGCTCTCGGAGGACCTCGATCCCGAGACCGGTGAGCTCTGGGGAAACTTCCCGCAGACCTACTCGATGGTCGGGCTCATCACGGCGGCGACCCGACTCTCCCGGAGCTGGGACGACGCGCTCTAGCGTATCGCCGCGAGAGCCCCGCTGTGCTAGCGGATCGCCCTTGTCGAACGCGAAGCCGAGATCGCCCGCGAGTGCGCCGCCCGCTGGAGGGGACGCCCCGCCTCGCCGCGCGAGCTGCGCGCCTTGAGACCCGAGACTGTCGTCGCCGTCGCCCTCGGGTTCGGCGTGCTCGCGCAGGCGCTCGGCGCGGCACTGCGCGTTCCGAGCATCGTGGCGCTCTTCGGCGCCGGCCTGCTGCTCGGTCCCGACGGGATCGGCTGGATCGACCCGGGAGCGCTCGGGAAGGGACTCTACTCGCTCGTCTCGATCGCAGTCGCCGTGATCCTCTTCGAGGGAGCGCTGAATCTCGACGTGTCGCGCTTGCGCCGCGAGGGTCGGACGATCCGCGCGCTCGTGACGACCGGCGCGCTGATCACGTGGATCGGGGCGGCCTGCGCCGCGCGCGCCCTGCTGGGCTGGAGCTACGAGCTCTCGATCCTCTTCGGCGCCATGGCGATCGTCACCGGGCCCACCGTGATCGGGCCGCTCCTGCGCAGCGTCCGGGTCAAGTCGTCGGTGGCCACGGTGCTCGAGGCCGAGGGCGTGCTGATCGATCCCATCGGCGCGATCGTGGCGGCGGTCACGCTCGAGGCCGTGCTCGCGCCCGATGCGAGCTCGCTCGCCGCCTCGGCCGCGGGTCTCTTGCCGCGGCTCGCGGTCGGCGCTCTCGCCGGCGCCGCCGGCGGCGCGGTGATGGCGCTGGTCCTGCGCGAGCGACGCCTGCTGCCCGAGAGCCTCGAGAGCCTGTTCGTGCTCGCTGCGGTGCTCGTCACCTACGCGCTCTGCAACGCGCTGCTCAGCGAGTCGGGGATCCTCGCCGTGGTCGCCGCCGGAGTGACGCTGGCCAACCTGCCGACCCGCCTGCCCGACGGGCTGCGCGAGTTCAAGGGAACGCTCACGGAGGGGCTGATCGGGCTGCTCTTCGTCCTGCTCGCCGCGGATGTCGGGATCCGGGAGATGTCGGACCTCGGCGGCCGGGGGCTCGCGACCGTCCTCGTCCTGATGTTCGTGGTGCGACCGCTCGCGGTGTGGGTCTGCACGCTCGGCTCGAACCTCGCGTGGCGGGAGCGCGCCTTCGTGGCGTGGCTCGGGCCCCGCGGCATCGTGGCTGCCGCCGTGGCGTCGCTCGGGGCGGCCGAGCTCTCGGCGCACGGGAATCCCGGCGGCGATGCCTTGCGCGCCCTGGTGTTCCTCACCATCGCGGTGACGGTCGTCGTGCTCGGGGGCTTCGGGGGCCTCGTCGCGCGGATGCTCGGCGTTCGCGCTCCGGGACGCAGCGGCGTGCTCGTGCTGGGTGCGCATCCGGTCGGCCTCGCTCTGGCCGCGGAGCTGCACCGGGGCGGGCGACCGGTGATCCTGCTCGACGCCAACCCCGACCATTGCCGCGAGGCGGAGAAGAGCGGCTGGCCGGTGGTGTTCGGGAATGCGCTCGAAGAGCGGACGCTGGCCAGATGCCGTCCCGAGCAGGCCCTCGCCGTGATCGGACTCACCTCCAACGAGACCGTGAACCACCTGTTCGTTCGCGAGGCGAAGGAGCGCTTCGACGTGCCCGAGGCCTACGTCGCGCTCGAACGCAGCAGCCCGCGCCTGCCGCGCGCGCTCCTCGAGCGCCACGACATCCGCGTGCTCTTCGACGGTCCGCGCGACGTAGAGCGCTGGAACGTCCGCTTCCGCCACGGTCTCGTCGAGCTCGCGCGCTTCCGCTTCGAGGCGCGGCCGACCACCGAACCGCCGCACCCGCCGTCCCGCATGGATCCGTACCTGATCCTCACACTCGAGCGCGCGGGGCGCGTCGAGCCGATGCACGTCGGTCTCGAGCCCAAGGAAGGCGACGAGGCGGCCGTGGCCGTGCTCGCGGAGCAGCGGCAGGCGGCGTCCGAGGCGCTGGCCGCGCGCGGCTGGAAGCGAGCTGCGCCGGCCTGAGGTCCGGAGTCGCCGAGCACGGCGACGCGAGCCTCCTCGAGCTCGGGCTTGCTAGGCGAACGCCGGCATGACCTTCTCGGCGAACAGGCGCGCGGGCTCCCGGGTGTCGCGCCCGAAGAACTCGATCACGAAGGCGCTGATGCCGAGCTTGCGGTGGCGCTCGATGCGCTCGATCACGCCGTCCGGGTCGCCCCAGATGCCGTGCTCCTCGAGCGCGGCGCCCATGTGTCCGCCGTAGACCTTGCCCGCCTTCTGGAGGGCGGCGCGCGCCGCCGCCTGGTCCTCGGCGATCACGATCACGCACTGCTGCGACAGCGTGAGCGCGTCGAAGTCGCGGCGCAGCTCGTCGCAGCGGCGCCGCAGGGCCTCGACCTTGCTCGCGAGCTGGGGCTGGAAGACGGCCATGTTGTTCCAGGTGTCGGCGAAGCGCGCCGCGATGCCCATCAGCACGCGCTCGCCCCCTCCGCCGATCAGGATCTCGGGCGGCTTCTCGGGCTTCGGCTCGCAGAGCGCGTCCTTCACGCGAAAGTGCCGGCCCTCGAAGCTGAAGCGTGGCTCGCTCCAGAGTCCCTTCAGGATGAGCACCATCTCCTCGAGCGCGCGCAGCCGCTCGCGCGTCGACGGGAAGGGCGAGCCGGTGCCCTCGAACTCGGGCTGGAACCAGCCCGCGCCGAGTCCGGCGATGACGCGGCCGCCGCCCGCGATCCGATCGATCGTGGCGATCTGCTTGGCGAGGATCGCCGGGTTGCGGAAGAAGGGCGGCGTGACCAGCGTGCCGAGCTTCGCCCGCTGCGTGATCGCGGCGACCGCGGCCAGCTCGCTCCACGCCTCGAGGATCGGCAGGTCGGGAACGGGCACGCCGTAGACGTGATCGCAGACGTAGAGCGCGTCGTAGCCCAGCGCGTCGAACAGGACGGCGGCGTCGCGCGCCTCCTGCCAGGTGCGCTTGATCTGCGGAAGCGTGACTCCGAAGCGGACCGGCTTCACCATGGCGTCCTCCCGCGCCGAGTGTATGCCAGCCCCCGGCGGGCGCGACCGGCGAGCGCCTCGTACCCTGCGGCGATGCCGCTCGACCGGGCCGCCGCCCTGCTCGAAGGCCGCGTCGCCGTCGTGACGGGCGCGGCGCGCGGCATCGGCCTGTCGATCGCCGAGAGCTTCGCGCGCTTCGGCGCCGACGTCGCGATGTGCGACCGCGACGCCGAGGGCCTCTCCGCCAGCGCGCGCCGGGTGGAAGCGGCCGGCCGCCGCGCCCTCGGTGCGGTCCTCGACGTGCGGGACGAGGCCGCGGTGGCGGAGTTCTTCGAGCAGGTCTCCGGCGCCTTTCCCCGCATCGACGTGCTCGTCAACAACGCCGGCGGCGGATTCCAGGCGCCGTTCCTCGAGGTGAATGCGAAAGGCCGCGACGCGCTGATCCGCGAGAACTTCACGCAGGTGGCGGAGTTCGTGCGCAGGGCCGTGCCCGCGATGGGCGCGGGCGGCTCGATCATCAACGTGACGTCGATCGAGGCGCACCGCGCCGCTCCAGGCTATGCGATCTACGCGGCGATGAAGGCGGCCGTGGCGAATCTGACCGGGAGCCTCGCGCTCGAGCTCGGCGCGCTCGGCATCCGCGTCAATTGCATCGCGCCCGACGTGATCCCCACGCCGGGCATCGGCGAAGACCTGCCGCCGACGCCGCTCGCGCGCCGCGGCCACCCCGACGACGTCGCCGGCGCCGCGGTCTTCCTCGCATCGGACCTCTCGCGCTTCGTGACCGGGACGACCCTGCACGTCGACGGCGGCAATCGCGCCGCGGCCGGCTGGCGGCGGGGTCCCGACGGCGGCTGGCAGACGTGATGCAGGCGGTCCGCATCGAGACGCTCGGCGATCCGCGCGTGGCCGCCTATCGCGACGTGAAGGACGCGGATCTGCGCAGGGGCCGGACCTTCCTCGCCGAGGGGCGCCTCAACGTGCGGCGTCTGCTGACGGTGTCGCGGTTCCGCACGCGCTCGGTCTTCGTCACGCCGGCGGGGCTCGACGCGATCCGCGAGGCGCTGCTGCGCGCGGGCTCGGACCCGGCCGTCTACGTCGCGAGCCAGGAGGTGCTCTCCGGCGTCGTCGGCTACGCCATGCACCGAGGCTGCCTCGCGGAGGGCCTGCGCGATCCCGGTCCCGAGCCCGGCCTCGAAGCGCTCTGCGGCGCGGGCGGATCCCCGCCGCGCCTGTGCGTGGCACTCGAGGACGTGGCGAACCCGGAGAACGTCGGCGCCGTCTTCCGCAACGCGCTGGCCTTCGGCGCGGAGGGCGTGCTGCTGACGCCACACTGTGTCGACCCGCTCTACCGCAAGGCGATCCGGGTGTCGATGGGCGCGTCCCTGCGCGTGCCCTTCGCGCGCGCGGCGGCCTGGCCGCACGAGCTGCGGCGCCTGCGCGAGGCGGGCGTCTTCGTCGCGGCCCTCTGTACGTCGCGCCGCGCGACGCCGATCTCGGAGCTCCGGCTGCCTGCCTGCGCGCGCGGCGCGGCGCTCGTCGTCGGCTGCGAAGGGAGCGGGCTCTCGGACGCGGCCTGCGCGGAGGCCTGCGCGCGCGTCACGATCCCGATGGCGGCCGGCATCGACTCGCTGAACGCCGGAACCGCGGCGGGCATCGCGCTCCATCATCTCGCCATGCTGCTGCGCGGCGAGGGGATCGCCGCGTGAGCCGCGTCCTCGTGGTCAAGACGGGCAGCACGCTGCCGGGAATCCGCGAGCGGCGCGGAGATTTCGAGAGCTTCATCGTGCGCGGCATGGGTCTCTCGCCCGAGCGGGTCGACGTCGCCGACGTGTCGGTGGGCGCGGAGCTCCCGGAGCCGGACGAGCCCGCGGGCATCGTCGTGACGGGGTCGTCGGCCATGGTGAGCGCGCGCGAGCCCTGGAGCGAGCGCACCGCGGACTGGCTCGCCGCGGCCGTCGGCGAGGGCACCCCGGTGCTCGGCATCTGCTACGGCCATCAGCTGCTCGCCCACGCGCTCGGCGGGCGCGTCGGCCCGAATCCGCTCGGGCGCGAGATCGGCACGGTCGCGCTGCGCATCTTCCCGGAGGCGCGCGGCGACGCGCTGCTCGGCGCGCTTCCCGCGCGGACCTTCGCGCACGCGACGCACGTCGAATCGGTGCTCGAGCTCCCGCCCGGCGCGCAGCGCCTCGCCGAGAGCGACATCGACGCGAATCAGGCTTTCTCGGCAGGCGCGCGCGCCTGGGGCGTGCAGTTCCATCCCGAGTTCGACACGGACGTGATGCGCGGCTACCTCGAGGCGCGTCGCGAGATCCTGCGGCGCGAGGGTCTCGACGCGGACGCGCTGCTGGCCGCCGTGCGCGAATCGCCGGACGCGGCCTCCGTGCTGCGCCGCTTCGCGGCCCTGCTGAGTGTCTAGCCGCGCCGACGCGTCGCGGCGCTCCGTCGGGATGCGGATCGCGGCGGGCGTCTGCGGAGCGTTCCTCTTCTACGCCCTGGCGCGCGCGCTCGTGGCGAGCGCATGGCCGTGGCAGCGCGCCTTCGACGATTTCTTCTTCCTGCCCGAGACCCTGCGCTGGATCGCCGGCGGCGCGCTCGGCAGCGACGCGACCTTTGCACGCGTTCCTCTGTGGCACCTCCTGCTCGGCGCCCACCTGCGCGCGTTCGGACACGCCGGCCTGCTCGTGCTCCAGGCCTGGATCGTTCTCGCGACCTGCATCGGGTATGGGCTCCGCGTCGGCGCGTGCGCCGGCTGGATCAGCTGGATCCCGCTCTGGATCTTCCTCGCCAGCCCCCAGATCCTGCTCTACTCGCGGCAGGGCGTGAACGAGCTCTTCGTCGGACTCCTGACGCTGGGCGTCCTGGGTCTGGGCGAGTGGCGCGGCGCGCGCGCCGCGCTCGCCATGGGCGTTCTGGTCGGCCTCGCCACCTGCACGAAGCTGTCGGCCTGCCTGCTCGGCCTGGTGGCCTGCGGCTACGCCCTCCGCGAGGGGCGCGGCGCGGGGCAGGCCTTCGCGCGCCTGGCACTCGGCTTCGCGCTGGTGAGCGTTCCCCTGCTCGGCTTCGCCGCCGCGCAGCGCGGGAGCTGGCTGATCGACAACACGACCGCGTTCAACCTGAGCGGCATGACCCTCGACGAGTGGCGCGCGCTGCCCGACGCCGCGACGCGTCAGGCGGCCGGCATGGAGCGCTGGTGGCAGGCGTTCTCGGGCGCGCCGGCCGGCTACCTGCTGGGCGCCTCGCGGCGCGCGCTCGACTGGCTGGTGACGCCTTCGAGTGCGGACTTCGAGCTGTTCTATCCGGAGTATCCGCTCGCGTGGATCCGCGTCGCCGACACCGCGGCATTCGCGGCGCTGACGTCGCTGGCGCTGCTCGGCACGAGCCGGCGCAATGCCTTCGCGTGGCTGGTGTACGCCGGCTGGACCGCGGCGTGCGCGTTCCCGCAGTTCACGCCTCGCTCTCCGAAGGTCATCCTCCTGTTCGCGGCGCTGCTGCCCGCGGCCCACGGCATCGCGCGCATTTCGGGTAGGATTCGCAGCCTGTCCGTGGCGGAGGACCCGGCGTGAGCACGATCTACCACGACGCAGACGCGAGCCTCGGGGCGCTGGCCGGACAGACGATCGCCGTGGTGGGCTACGGCAACCAGGGCCGCTCGCAGGCGCTGAACCTGCGCGACTCGGGGCTCGACGTCGTGGTGGGCAACCGGCAGGACGACTATGGCGCGCAGGCCCGTGCGGACGGCTTCGAGGTGCTGCCCATCGACGACGCCTGCGCCCGGGCGCGCGTGGTCCTGCTGCTGGTGCGCGACGAGGTGATGCCCGAGGTCTACGCCGAGCGCGTCGCGCCGCGGCTCTCCGCAGGCGCCCTCGTTTGCTTCGCGTCCGGCTACAACGTGGCCTTCGGGCTGATCGCGCCCGCGCCGGAGCTCGACGCGGTGCTCGTGGCGCCGCGCATGATCGGCCTCGGAGTGCGCGACGCCTTCGTCGCGGGCCGCGGGTTTCCCTCCTTCGTCGGAGTACACCGCGATGCGACAGGAACCGCGAAGGCCCGCATGCTCGCGCTCTGCAAGGGCATCGGCTCGACGCGCGGCGGCTGCATCGAGATGTCGATGCACGACGAGGCGACCCTCGACCTCTTCACCGAGCAGGCCTTCGGACCGGCGTTCGGGCGCGTGATGATGACGGCGGTGGACCTGCTCGTGGACGCCGGCTACCCGCCGGAGGCCGTGCTCGTGGAGCTCTACCTCTCGGGCGAGCTCGCCTACTCGCTCGAGAAGATCCGCGAGGTCGGGATGCTGAGGCAGATGGACTTCCACTCCCACACGAGTCAGTACGGGAGCATCACGCGCGGAGCCCGCTTCCTGGCGCTCGGCGACGCGATCCGCGCGAAGATGGCCGAGGTGCTCGAGGAGATCCGTTCGGGGCGGTTCGCCGAGGAGTGGTCCGGGCAGCGCGCGCAGGCCGACGCGCTCTTCGCCCGCATCCGCCAGGCGCGCGACGCCATGCCGATCGCGGAATGGGAGCGGCGCGCCCGGGCGGCCTTCCGGATCGGAGACGGGCAGTAGCCCGGCGGGACGTGGCGGCGGGCGGCGCCCTCGTCGACGCACAGCGCGGCGCGGCGCGCATCGTCCTCTTCGACGGAGTGTGCGCGTTCTGCGACGGCGCGGTGCGCTGGCTGCTGGCGCGAGACCCGGGCGCGCGGCTTCGCTTCGCGCCGCTCCAGGGAAGGACCGCGGCCGCCCTGCGCGCGCGCCATCCCGAGATCCCCGAGGCATTCGAGACGCTGGTGTACGTCGAGCGGGACGCCGACGGCGAGCGGGTCTACCTGCGCTCGGCGGCGCTGTTCCGCGTGCTCGCGCAGCTCGAGTCGCCCTGGCGGCACGTGGCGAAGCTGCGCTGGCTGCCGCGCGGCCTGTGCGACTTCGCGTACCGGATCTTCGCGCGGCTGCGCTACCGGCTCTTCGGGCGGCTCGACGCCTGCCGCCTTCCCGGCTCGGAAGACGCACAGCGCTTCCTGGACTAGTGAAGCGGCCCGGCGGCGCCGAGCTGCTCGCGCCATTGGCGCGCCGCCGTCATGGTGGCCTCCTCGAGGCTCTCGCCGAGTGCCACGATCCAGCGCGGCGCGCGGGCGCCGCCGTGCGGAGTGCGCACCACCGCCACCCAGGCGCCGCGCGCGCCGCCGCCGCGAGGCGTGCGATAGAGTTCGCCGTCGACCTGCCGCAGCCACGCGAGGGCCTCGTCGGCCGTCATCGGCTGCACACCCGTCCGGCTGCCGCTCATGCCCGCTCTGCTTCACCCGCACCGCCCCGCGACTCGCGATTCTACACGCGCGACGCGCATCGGTGTGGGATGGCGTCGTGCTCGCGACGCGCAGGGCCGCGGCAACGGCGCCGGACAAGCGGCCTGCGCTGCGAAGGAACCCCGCGAGTGCGCGACGCGCGCCCGGTGATCCTCGTGACGGGCGCCCCGCGCTCCGGGACGTCGCTCGCGATGCAGATGCTCGGCGCCGGCGGCATGCCGCTGCTCCGGGACGCGGCGCGGCCCGCCGACGCCGACAACCCGCGCGGCTACTTCGAGCTCGCGGCCGTGCGACGCACTCGCGAGGACGCTTCCTGGCTCGCTCGCGCGGCCGGCTGCGCCGTGAAGGTCGTCCACGCCCTCGTGCCCTCGCTGCCGCCGGGTCCCGCCTACCGCGTGATCGACCTGCGCCGGCCCTGGCGCGAGGTGCTCGCGTCGCAGCGCCGCATGCTCGAGCGGTCCGGAGCGCCCGCGGATCCGCACGAGGACGCGGCGCTGGCGCGGCTCTTCGACGCGCAGCGCGAGGCGATGGAACGCTGGACGCTGCGGGTCGCCGCCGCGCCGCTCCTGCGCCTCGACTACCCCGAGGTCGTCGCCGATCCGCCGGCCGCGGCGCGCGCTCTGGCCGCGTTCGCCGGCGTGCCTCTCGACGTCGGCGCCATGGCGGATGCGGTCGATCCGCGCCTGTATCGGCAGCGCGACGACCGAACCGGCGCCGCGGCCGTGGTTTCGTAGACTGGAGTCGAATCGGAGGCACCATGCATCGACGCTTCGCCGTTCTGCTCGCGCTCGCTCTCGCCTCGACCGCGCCGCTCGCCCTCGCAATGCACGCGCGGGCCGATGTGAAGGTCCGCTGCGTCCAGGAGATCGACAAACTGTGTCCCGACTCCGAGCCCGGCTCTCCCGAGCGTCGAGCCTGCGTTCGCGAGAACATGTCGAAGCTGCCCGCCGAGTGTCAGGAGTGGCTGACGCAGCGCAAGCCGGCCGCTCCGGCCCCGGAGCACGCCGGATTGCAGTCGCTCTACGGCGCCTGCGGGCAGGACAAGCCGCGCATCAATCAGCTGTGTCCGGGCGAGAAGGGAACCGGCGCCGCGCTCTTCCAGTGCATGAACGCGCACCGCAGCGAGCTCTCGGAGCCCTGCGCGAAGTACCTCAGCGGCCTGCCGCAGACGAAGCCCGCTTCCGGCCCCGCGCCCGCTCCGGCGAGCTAGCGACCTCGCCGGCATCCCGTCCCTCGCCGACTTGAGCGGCGATCAGCGCGCGCACGCGCTGCGTGAGCGCTTCCGCGGACTCGCCCGCGAAGGCCTCGTAGGGAAGCGGATCGAGGACGCGGACCAGGATCGGATGCCGGCCCTGGAGCACGAAGCCGCGCTTCGGCAGCGCGTCGGACGTGCCGCGGATCACGATCGGCAGGATCGGTCGCTGGCAGTCGAGGGCCAGCTCGAAGGCCCCTGTCTTGAAGGCGCGCATGCGGCCGTCGGGTGAGCGCGTGCCCTCCGGAAACATCATGATCGAGTTGCCCTGCGCGAGCGTCTCGCGGCAGGCCTTCATCATCTGCACGACGCTCGACCGATCGCCGCGTCGTAGCTTCACGTAGCGATTGAGCGCCATGTTCCAGCCGATGAAGGGGATGCGGAAGTTCTCGATCTTCGAGACCCACTTGTAGTGGGTGAACAGCCGGAACAGCACGAGGATGTCGAGCAGCGAGAGATGGTTCGCCACCATCACGTAGGTCTGGTCTCGCTGGATCTTCTCGCGGCCGTCGATCCGGACCGGCCAGGCCGGGTTGAGCCACGTGTAGAGCGACGCCCAGAAGCAGGTGAACAGGTGCAGCAGCCTGCGCCGCGGATCGAAAGGCGCGGTGACGGCGAAGACGAGCACGGCGATCGGGAAGAGCGCGATCGAGCTCAGCACCAGGAACGCCCAGAACAGCCACGAGCCGACGTGCCGCACGCGCGCAGTATCCGTTGCGCCGCGCCGCCGGTAAAGCGCAGGGTCTCGAAGGCGGCGAGAAGGGCGGGGCGGGCGAGGGCGGGTGATATGCTGCGCGCCTCCCGGAGGACCGATGAGCGGGCGGCTGCGCGCCCTGATCCACCTGCTGTTCCTGGTCTCCGGGGCCACCGCGCTCGTCTACCAGGTCACGTGGCTGCGGAACCTCTCGCTCGTGTTCGGCGCGAGCTTCGAAGCGACGAGCATCGTGCTCGCCGCGTTCATGGCGGGCCTGTGCGCCGGGGGCTTCGCCTTCGCGCGCCGCGCCGAGCGGGTCCCGCGCGCCCTCGCCCTGTACGGACTGCTCGAGCTCGGCGTCGCCGCGTTCGCGCTGGCCGTTCCCTCGCTGCTGCGCGCGCTGGACGCCGCCTACCTGCACTTCGCGGCCGCGAGCGACGACGTCACGCCCGCGCTCGAGGCGGTTCGCGTGCTGCTGGCGCTCGCCATCCTGTTCGTGCCCACGTTCCTGATGGGCGGCACGCTGCCCGTGCTGACGCGCGGACTCGTCGAGCGCTTCGGCGACTTCGGGCCCCGGCTCTCGTGGCTCTACGGAATCAACACGCTCGGCGCCGTGGTCGGCGCCGTCGCCGCGGGCTTCTTCCTGATCCGCGCCTTCGGCGTCTGGCACACGCAGCTCCTCGCCGCCGCGGGCAACGGGGCGATCGCCGCCGCGGCGCTCGCCGCGAGCCGGCTGGCGCGAGATCCGGCGCACGCCGCCGCCGCGCGAGAGCCGGACGA
>Ga0335070_10005683_pt1 | contig 14683 bp, 12 predicted proteins | sample Lox_Sample_13_FD_206722 | JGI IMG/M metagenome (GOLD analysis project Ga0335070, IMG submission 206722) | Soil microbial communities from Loxahatchee National Wildlife Refuge, Florida, United States - Lox_Sample_1.3 | ecosystem: Environmental > Terrestrial > Soil > Wetlands | place: USA... | reverse complement strand
TCATCGTCGGGGACCGCAACACGGGAAAGACGGCGCTCGTCGTGGACGCCATCATCAACCAGCGCTCGAAGGACCTCGGCCTGCCCCAGATGGTCTGCGTGTACTGCGCCGTCGGGCAGAAACGCGGAAGCATCGCCCGCACGGTGGCCAAGCTCGCGGAAGAGCGGGCCATGGAGTACACCATCGTTGTGGCGGCAAGCTCCTCCACCCCGGCGGCCATGCAGTACCTGGCACCGTTCGCCGCGTGCGCCATTGGCGAATACTTCATGGAGAAGGGGATGGATTCCCTGGTCGTCTATGACGACCTCTCCAAGCATGCCTGGGCCTACCGGCAGCTTTCCCTGTTGCTGAGAAGACCCGCGGGTCGTGAGGCATACCCCGGGGATATTTTCTATCTCCACTCGCGCCTTCTGGAGCGCGCCGCGAAGCTCAACAGGGAAAAGGGCGGCGGCTCTCTCACGGCCCTTCCCATCATCGAGACGCAGGCCGGCGACATCTCGGCCTACATCCCGACGAACGTCATCTCAATCACGGACGGCCAGATCTACCTGGAGACGGACCTCTTCAACGCCGGGGTGCGCCCGGCGGTGAACGCCGGACTTTCCGTGTCCCGCGTCGGCGGGAAGGCGCAGTCCAAGGCGTTCCGCCAGGTGTCGGGCCTCATGCGCCTGGAGCTGGCCCAGTTCCAGTCCCTGGCCGCGTTTTCCCAGTTCGGCTCAGACCTCGATGATGCGACGCAGAAGAGGATCAACCGCGGCAAGAGGATCGTGGAAATCCTCAAGCAGCCGCAGTTCGCCCCCCTGGGAGACCTCGAGCAGATCGTGAGCATCCACGCCGCGGGCGCCGGGCTTCTCGACGAGGTGCCTTTGGACAGGATCGCGGACTTCGAGTCCCGGGTCATGGACCATCTGCGCACGAGCCACGCTTCGCTGTGCGAGAGGATCGGCAGCGGCGCGAAGATGGAGGAGGCGACCCTCAAGGAGCTCAACGAAGCGATCACTGCCTTCGCCAGGACGGTGAGGTAGGGCAAGCGCATGCCCCAGAGCCTCCGCGTCCTGAAGTCCAGGATCAGAACCGCAAAAAACATCGCCCAGCTCGCCAAGACGCTGGAGATGGTGTCCGTTGCCAAGATCCGCCGGGCGCGCGGGCTGGCGGAAACGGTCCGTCCCTACGCGGAGCGCATCACGGCCCTGGGGGACACGGCGCTTCGCAGCGTCGCCCCCGGCGAGTTCGTTCACCCGTACCTGGGGAGCAAGGGGCCGGAAGGAGCGCGGCTTCTCCTGGTCATCGGCCCGGACAAGGGGCTGTGCGGCGCGCTGGTGTCGAATCTCGCGCGCAAGATGTTCGAAGAAGACACCCCCGAGTCCCGGGTGATTGCCGTGGGCAAGCGGGTGCAGGCGCCCGCTGCCCGCATGGCCGGGTCCCGGCTCGTGGCCGCGTTTCCCATTGGAACGAAGCTTCCCGAGTATTCACTCGTGTACGACCTCGTTCTCACGATCAACGACCACATCATGTCGGGCCGCGCCTCCACTCTCGACGTTCTGTACACGAGGTTCGTCTCGTACTTCACCCAGGTTCCGACCATTGAGCGCGTCCTGCCCCTCGTGCCGGCCCCGGCGTCGGAGGCCTCAGAGAGGCAGTTTCACACCATCGAGCCGGATCTTCCCGGACTCCTGGAGGAGCTGCTTCCCCACTACCTGGAGGTCCGGCTGTTCGACGCCGTCATCCAGTCCTACTCCTCGGAGCACGGGGCGCGCATGGTGGCCATGCAGAACGCCAAGAAGAACGCCTTGGAGATCGCTGATTCCTTCACGCTTCTCTACAACAAGACTCGGCAGGAGCGGATCACGAACGAGATCCTCGACCTTGCCAACACGGGGACACGAGCATGAGCACGCAGGGCAACAACGGGAAAACCCAGCTGGTGGAGGGAAAGGTTGTGCGGGTCCAGGGGCCCGTGATCGACGTCGAGTTCCGCGGCGAACTGCCGGCCGTGCACGAAGCGCTCCACCTCGAACGGGGCGGCGGCGCCCTGGCGCTCGTCCTGGAGACCGAGTTCGTCCTGGAAAACGGGGAGGTGAGGACCCTTGCCCTCGGACCGACGGAAGGCGTGCGCCGCGGCACCCGGGTCCAGCGTACCGGCGCCCCCGTCATGGTGCCCATCGGGGAAAAGACCCTGGGGCGCATTTTCGACGTGCTGGGCAGGCCCATCGACGGCGGAGCCTCGATGGACGACCCCTCCATTCCGCGCGCGCCCATTCACCACCTGCCGCCGGCGCTCTCAGAGCAGCGGACGAAGCCCGAGATGCTGGAGACGGGGATCAAGGTCATCGACCTCATTGCACCGTTCACCAAGGGCGGGAAGATCGGGATCTTCGGCGGCGCGGGCGTCGGCAAGACCGTCATCGTCAAGGAGCTCATCCGCAACATCGCCCTGGAGCACAGCGGTTTTTCGGTGTTCGCCGGCGTGGGGGAACGCTCCCGTGAAGGGACGGACCTGTGGCTTGAGATGATGGAGTCCAACGTCCTGGACAAGACGGTGCTCGTGTTCGGGCAGATGAACGAGCCTCCCGGCAACAGGCTGCGCGTCGGGCTGACCGCGCTTACCATGGCGGAGTACTTCCGCGACGAGAAGAAGGTGGACGTGCTCCTGTTCATCGACAACGTCTTCCGCTTCGCGCAGGCGGGAAGCGAGGTGTCCGCGGTGCTCGGCCGCATGGCGTCCGCCGTCGGGTACCAGCCCACGCTGGCGGAGGACATCGGCGGTCTCCAGGAGCGCATCACCTCCACGAAGGACGGCTCCATAACCTCGGTGCAGGCCATCTACGTGCCGGCGGATGACTACACGGACCCCGCGCCCGTGGCCATTTTCGGGCACCTGGACGCGACGATCACGCTGGAGCGTTCCATCGCGGAGCAGGGCTTGTACCCCGCGGTGGACCCCCTGACATCGTCGTCGCGGCTCCTGGACCCGAACGTCGTGGGCGGTGAGCACTACCGAATCGCCATGGAGGTGAAGAGGATCCTCCAGCGGTACAAGGATCTGCAGGACATCATTTCGATCCTGGGCATCGACGAGCTGTCGGATGAGGACAAGCTGCTCGTGGCCCGGGCCCGCAAGATCCAGCGCTTCCTGACCCAGCCGCTGTTCGTCTCCGAGGTTTTCAGCGGGAAGCCCGGCCGCTACGTGAAGATCGCGGACACGCTGAAGGGATTCACGGAGATCATCGAGGGCAGGCACGATCGGCTGCCTGAGGGCGCGTTCTACAACATCGGGCCCATCGAGGAGGCGCAGGAGAATGCCTGACGAGCTGTTCACCCTGCGGGTTCTCTCCCCCCTGGGAACCGTCTTCGAGGGGCAGGTGAGGCAGGCCACGCTTCCCACCCCGGACGGGGAAATCACGGTTCTCGCGCATCACATGCCGGTTGTTGCCGTGCTCTCCGAGGGAGAGATGCGCATCCCGTCGGAAAAGGGCGAGGTCGTCATCGCGCTGGCCGGCGGCTTTCTCGATACCGGCGCCAACACGGCAACCGTGCTCTCCGACTTCGCCGCGGAAGCGGAAAGCATCGAAGTGGCGCGGGTGGAGGCTGCCCGCAAGCGGGCGGAGGAAGCGCTGGCGGAAAAGAAGCTCAAGGGCGAGATCGCCCTGGTGGAGCGGGACCTGCAGAGGTCGCTCCTCCAGCTCAAGGTGGCGGAGAGGTACCGGCGCCGGCGCACTCGTCAGTAGGCGTCCGTGCTGATGCTTGAAATTCAGCGCGTGCCGTCGGATATTCGAAGTATCAGAGAAAAGGGGGGTGACATGAAGACGCAGAGCGCAGGACAGGACCTTTTCTCCTCTCCCGAAACCGCGGAGGCCCTGCAGCACCATCTGCTTGGCGAGCGGGAGGAAGCGGAAAAGGCGTTCGTCAAGCTCCTGGCAAAGGACCCGTCGAACCATTTCTTCCGCTATCTTCTCGGAGAGACGAAGTACGCCCTGGGGCACCTGGAGGACGCTGTCCTCGAGTACCAGAAGGCAATCGACCTGAAACCGGACTTCGGCGTTGCCTTCTACAAGATGGGGGTCTGCCTCCACCGCATGGGTCAGCTGGACAAGAGCCTCGAGGCCTTCATGAAGATCCTGTCCATGAAGGGCCAGGGGCATGCCATGGCCAGCTACTTCGTCGGCCTCATCAACCAGTTCCTCGGCAACGACAAGGAGGCAGAGGACGGGTTCCGGGTCCTCCGGGGATCCTCGAAAGAGTCGCTCATCGCCAACTACTACCTGGCGCAGTTGAAAATCAAACATCACAAGTACGACGAGGCGCTCGAACTCCTGGAGGAGCTCCTGCAGGCAACCCCGGGACTTGCGGAGGTTCACTACCAGAAAGGCGTCGTCTTCATGGGGATGCACCGGAACATGGACGCCATCTCCTGCTTCCGAAAGACGCTGGAGCTGAACCCGGGCGACGGGCGCGCAAGGAGCAACCTCGAGCTGCTCACGGAAGTCCCGGAACCCTAGCCCGAGTATCCGCGCACGATGCTCCGTCCCAGCGCCGAGTGAAAGTCGTCATCGTCGGAAACGGCATTGCCGGCGTCATGACCGCCTCGAAGCTGCGCCAGCTTGAGCGCGATCCGTCGCGCCTGGAGGTGGAAATCTACAGCCGCGAGCCGTACGAGTACTATTCGCGCGTCCGCCTTCCGGAGGTTATTACCTCGCGGCTGGATGCCGGGGACCTGGAGATCTACAAGCCCGGCTGGTACGCCGACCGGCGGATCAATGTTTTCAAGAACCAGGAAGTGGCGCGCCTCGACCCGGCCCGCCGGAAGATCTTCACCCGCAAAGGCACGGAGGTCTCCTACGATGCGCTCGTGCTGGCCATGGGCGCGGACAGCTACCGCCCGCCCATCGGGAACATCGACCTGGACGGCGTGTTCACCATCCGGGAGTACGGGGACGCGGATTCGCTTCGCAGCTACGTTACCGCGGGGACGAGGCATGCTGTGGTGATCGGCGGCGGGCTCCTGGGCCTGGAGGCCGCACATTACCTGCAGAGCGTCCCCAGTGTGACCGTGGTGGAGCTGTTCCCCCGGCTCCTTCCCCGGCAGCTCGACGAGACGGGATCGGCTCTGCTCCGAAAGCTCGTGGAAGGGGATCACTGCCAGGTCATCCTGGGGGTCCAGGTACTCACGCTCGTGGGCGAGCGCCAGGTGACCGGCCTCCGTCTTGCCGATGGCCGCGAGATCCCCGCGGAGACGGTTCTCATCTCGGCCGGCATCAGCCCGCGCATCGACATGGCGAGGGTAGCCGGGCTTTCCGTGCGAAGGGGCATCGTGGTGGATGAAAACCTTCGCTCGAGCGATCCCCACATCTGGGTGGCCGGCGACCTCGTGGACTTCCAGGGCGTGGTCTGGGGGATCATTCCGGCGGCCATGGACCACGCGCCCGTCGTGGCCGCGAACATCCTGGGCCGAGGTCCCGTGGCCTATCGCCAGACCATTCCGCAGAACACCCTGAAGGCGGCAGGCATCAGCGTGACGAGCATCGGCAAAGTGATCTTTGAGCCGGGAGAAGATGCCGGCTTCGAGGTGGTGCAGAAGCTCGATGAGCCGGGCCGGCGCTACGAGAAGTACGTGCTGAAAGACGGCGTGCTCGCCGGCTGCATCCTGCTGGGCTCCCGCGACAACTATGCATTCGCCACGCAGCGGGCGGGGAAGCCGGTCAGCCGTGAGGAAGTCCTTCCGCGGCTGGAGTGGCGGAAAAACTAAGCTGACGCCCGGCGGTGGAGCGTCGGCGAAATCGCCTACTGGCCGACAGGGGCGAACAGGCTGATGAAGGACAGCATCGGCTGCGGGTACACGCCCAGCGTCACGACGATCAGCGTCAGGACGGCGAGCACCAGCGCAACAGCAACGGGCTGGCGTGTTGAAGCAGGCGCAGCCGCGGCTTTCCCGCGGAACATCGCTGAGACGATACGCAGGTAGTAGAAGATCGAGATCGTCCCGTTGACCGCCAGGATGATGATCAGCGCCCAGAGCTGCGCCCCCGCGCCTGCCTTCATGATGATGAACTTGCCGACGAAGCCCGCGGTAAGCGGCAGGCCCGCAAGCGACAGAAGAGACGCGGTGAAAACGCCGGTGAGCCAGGGCGAGCGGGCCGCAAGGCCGTTGTAGTGCTCGATGTGGTCGGCCTCGTGGTCCGGGGTGGAGAGCGCGGCCACGACGGCGAAGGCGACGAGCGTGGTGGCAAAATATGTTACAAGATAGAAGGAAACAGCCTGCACAGCCTGCGTGCCTCCTGCCATGAATGCAACCAGCAGGTACCCCAGGTGAGAGATGGAGGAGTAGGCGAGGATCCGCTTGACGTTGTCCTCCCGTAGGGCAAGGAGGTTGCCGACGAACATCGACGCGCCGGCAATGATCGTGAAGGTCCAGGGGAACGCCGTGGACGCGCCGCTTGGCGCGATGAAGGATTCCGCTCCCGCCGGAATGAAGAGCCTGACGAGAAGGACAGCAACGGCCCCCTTGGAAACCGTGGCAATGTAGCCCGCCACAGGCGCCGGGGCGCCGTCGTAAACATCAGGAGCCCAGAGGTGGAAGGGCACCACGGCCAGCTTGAAACCCAGGCCGACGAGGATCATTCCAAGGCCGACGGCAGCCATGATCGCCTCCGCCGGGCTCGTTCCTCCCGCGGCCCCTGCCGCGATCCTTCCGATGTCCATGCTCCCCGAGACCGCGTACAGGAGCGCCATGCCGAACAGGAGGAACGCCGAGGTGGCCCCGGCCAGGACGAGGTACTTGATCCCCGCCTCGGCGCCCGCTCCCCGCTCCCTGCGCCACGCAATGAGCGTGTACAGGGAGACGCTGAGGAGCTCCAGCCCGAGGAAGAACGTCGCGAAGTGGGCCGCTGCCGCCAGGACGGCTGATCCCAGTGACGCAAGCAGAAGCAGGAAGTAGTACTCCCCGCGGCCGTCCGCGTGGCCCCGCAGGTACGCCCACGAGCTCGCCGTGACGAACACGCTTGCCGCCAGGACGAGGCTGATCCCGAAGAAGACGAACCGGTCGAACACCAGCAGGCCGCCGATCTGCCGGGGTGCAAGGGGCCACGCCGCAAAGGTCGCGGCAAGCGCGGCCAGGAACCCGATGAGCGTCACCACTGCGGCAGGTGCGTTCCTGCGGATGAACAGGACGCCGATGGAAACCGCCGCCACGATGATGAGCGGAAGGAGAACGACGATATCCCGGGCGCTCATGCGCCGCCTCCCGCGGCGGCGAGCACCCCCGCCACCACCGATTCCACCGTCCGAAGGAGCGGCTGGGGGAACATCCCCAGGACGACGAGCGCCGCGATCATCACGAAGAGAACCGCCGTTTCCCGCGCGGAGAGGTCAGGCACTTTCCAGGTTTCCCGCGGGCTGCCGTGGAAGGAAAGCTGGATCATGCGCAGCGCGTAAATGGTTGCCACTACGAGGCCGAGCCCGGCAAGAATGGACAGCAGCATGTTCACCTGCCAGGCCCCCAGGAGGACGAGAAACTCCGAGACGAAGTTCAGGAGCCCCGGCAGCCCTACGAGCGCCATGGCAAGCACCATGGCCGCGGTGCCCATGCGCGGGGCCTGTTTCCAGAGCCCGCCCATGCGGTCCAGGTCCCGGGTGTGGATCCGGTCCTGGAGCGCGCCGACAAGGATGAAAAGCGCTCCCGTGCTGATTCCGTGGCTCACCATCTGGAGGACCGCCCCCGTCAGCGCCAGGCTGTTGAAGGCGTAGACCCCGAGGAGAACGAAGCCGAGGTGGCTCACGCTCGTGTAGGCCACGAGGCGCTTCATGTCCTTCTGGCCGAACGCCATGAATCCGCCGTAGATGATGCCGGCAACGGCGAGGCCCAGGGCCACCGGCGCGAATGCCCGTGACACGGCCGGGAAAAGCGGAATCACGAACCGGATGAACCCGTACCCGCCGGTCTTCAGGAGCAGGCCGGCGAGGACCACGCTCCCCGCCGTGGGAGCCTCCGTGTGGGCATCCGGAAGCCACGTATGCAGGGGGAAGACAGGGAGCTTCACGGCAAATGCCACGAAGAAACCGAGCATCAGGAGCATCCCCATCACCGGGGACAGTTGTGTGCCGATCAGGTCCCGGTAGTCGAAGCTCAGTGATCCCGTTGCCATGCCGTGAATGACCGCCAGAACGATGATCGCCACGAGCATGAGGAGGCCGCCGATCTGCGTGAAAAGGAAGAACTTCATCGCGGCGCGGTGGCGGTTCTCGTGTCCCCAGATGTCGATGAGGAAGTACATCGGGACGAGCATCAGCTCCCAGAAGAAAGCGAACAGGAAAAGGTCCAGGGCGAGGAAGACTCCGTTCACGCCCGCAAGCACGAGGGACAGGTTGAAGTGGAAGAATCTGACCCGGTCCCGGATCCCCGTCCAGGACGCCAGGACAGAGGCGATCCCGAGGAACGCCGTCAGCGCCAGCATCGTCAGGGACAGGCCGTCGAGCCCGAGAGTGAAGGAAATGCCGAGCCCCGGGATCCAGGGCACGTTCACCTCTGAAAGCCACGCCGACCCGGCCGCTCCGCTGAGCCCGACGCCGGCCCAGAGGAGAGCCACGATGACGAGGTTGATCACGTTCCCCAGGAGGGTGATCCACCGGCTGAAGCTCGAGGTGCCCCGGCCGAAGGCCCAGCCGAGGAGTCCGCAGAGGACGGGGATGATGATGAGCGCCGTGAGCATCATAGCATCACCGCCGCTGCGATCACGAGCACAGCGCCCAAGGCGACACCGGCCGCGTACCAGCGCACCCTGCCGTTCTGCGTCCAGCGGAACACGCGGGAGAGAAGCATGCTCAGTCCTCCCACGCCGTCCGAGATCCGGTCCGCCACGTCCCTCCTGTTCACCTCCCAGAGGCTGACGAACGGTCTCACGAACGCGCGGTCATACACCCAGTCGAATCCCATGCCGCCGGTGAGGAAGCTCGACAACGCGGACTTCGAGGCTCCGCGGCGCGCCAGGAGCCACCCGACGGGGATCCCGAGGAGTGACAGCGCCTCGGACACGAACTCGAGGATCGCGTCCGTGGAAAGCGGTGTCTCCGGCCCGGATGCCGGAAGCGTGGTCTCCAGGAACTTCGTGAGAAAGGGCGACCCTCCCAGGGTCCGCGGAAGGTCGAGGAAACCGCCTACCACGCACAACACGGCAAGGATGGCAAGGGGGATTCCCATGACGACACCCGTGCCCATCCCGTTCTTCCCCGCCGCGTGTCCGTGCGCGTGGGCGTCTCCGTGAGGCTTGCCGCCAAAGACGACAAAGAGGAGACGGAACGTGTACACCGAGGTGATGAACACGCCGGCGAGCCCGAGCGCCCAGAGGACCTTGCCGACTCCCCCCGCTTCCCACGCGCGGGAGAGGATCAGCTCTTTGCTGGCAAAGCCGGCCGTCGTGGGCGGAAGGGCCGTCAGGGCGAGAGCGCCGACGAGGAATGTCCAGAAGGCAAACGGAGTCTTTTTGGCCAGGCCGCCCATGGCGAAGATGTTGTGCTCATGGTTCATGGCCAGGATCACGACGCCGGCGCCAAGGAACAGCAGGGACTTGAAGAACGCGTGCATGACGAGGTGGAAGATGGCTCCCGACCAGGCGCCCACGCCCAGGGCCAGGAACATGTAGCCGAGCTGGCTCATCGTGGAGTAGGCAAGCACGCGCTTGATGTTCGTCTGCGTGAGCGCGCTGAGCCCCGCCACGAGGACACCGGCCACGCCGATGACCGCGACCACCGTCATGACGGCCGGCGCCAGCGTGAAAATGACGTGCGTTCGTGCGATGAGGTAAACGCCGGCGGTGACCATGGTTGCCGCGTGGATCAGGGCGCTCACCGGCGAAGGACCGGCCATGGCATCAGGCAGCCACGTGTGCAGGGGGATCTGCGCGGACTTTCCCACCGCTCCGCCCAGGAGAAGCGCTGCCGTGGCTACCGGGAGCACGCTGCCCGGGGCCCACGCCGCCGAGGCCTTGCCGGCAATCACCTGGATGTCCAGGCTGCCGAGGTTCGTGGCAAGCAGGAACAGCCCCACGGCGAGGGAGACGTCTCCGATGCGCGTGACGATGAAGGCCTTGCGGGCGGAGCGGCCGTTTTCGGGGTCAGAGTACCAGAAGCCGATCAGCAGGTAGCTGCAGAGTCCCACTCCCTCCCAGCCCAGGTACACGAACAGGAGGTTTCCGCCGAGAACGAGGATGAGCATCGAGCCGACGAACAGGTTCATGTACGCGAAGAACCTGCTGTACCCGTCCTCTCCGGCCATGAACCTCGTGGAATACAGATGGATGAGGAAGCCGATCACCGTGACCACGAGAATCATCACGGCGGAAAGCGCATCCAGCACGAGGGACACGTTCGGCGTGAACCCGGCGACCTTCACCCAGTCCCACAGCGGCACCGTGATGGATCCGCCAGCGGGGGGCGACATCCAGAACGAATACACGGCGGCTGCCGCCGCGACCATGGAGAGTCCCACCGAGCCGGTTCCCGTCACGGCGGCAAGCCCGATGGACATGCGTCGTCCGAAGACCCCCAGGAGAAGCGATCCCAGAAGCGGAAGAGCGGGAACCAGCCACAACCAGCTCACGTCGGTCATCCTCCTCCTCGCAGAATATCGGAGTCGAGCGTCCGCCGGCGGCTGTACAGGAGCAGGAGGAGCGCGAGCCCCACCGCAACCTCGGCGGCCGCCATGGCGAGCAGGAACACGAACATCACCTGGCCGTCCGCCTGAGCCCAGCGCGCGCCGGCAACGATGAATGCCAGTCCCGCCGCGTTCAGCATGATCTCCACGCTGAGGAGCATGAAAAGCAGGTTGCGGCGAACGAGCACCCCGACGAGGCCCAGGACGAAGAGAATGGCGGCAAGGCCGAGGCCGTACTCGAGCGGAACCGAGGCCATCTCCTTACTCCTTTCGCCCCAGGGACACCGCGAGCCGGCGCCCGAGATGAAATGCGCCCACGAGCCCCGCCAGGAGAAGGAACGCGGTGATCTCCACGCCGATGAGGTACGGGCCCAGGAGCGCGATGCCCACCTGCCGCGGCGGCACTTCCTTGATGGCAAGGGGGTGGGCTCCCGTGCCGATGACCCAGCCGAGCTCGGCAAGCAGGACCAGCCCGAGGATCACGGGGCCGATCCAGTCCCGCGCGCTCACGCTGTCGGACGCCGGGCCGATCAGCATGATGACGAAGACGAACAGCACCATGATGGCCCCGGCGTAGATGATGACCTCCAGGGCCGCGACGAACGCCGCGCCGAGGAGCAGCATGATCACCGCCACGGCGAGCAGCGACACGACGAGGTAGAGCAATGCATGCACCGCGTTTCGGCGCGTGATCACCATGACGGTGGCCGCCACGGCAACGACCGCGCTCAGGCCGAAAACGAGGCTCACGGCAGGAGGCTCCGCAGGTCCACGGGCGCTCGCTCGCTCTCCGCCTCGCCCTTGCCCTTGCCGCCGATCTCCATGCCGGAGACCCGGTAGAAGTTGTACCCGGGGTATTTCCCCTCGCCCGAGATCAGGAGGTCCTCCTTCTCGTACACGAGGTTCTTTCGATCGTACTCCGCCATCTCGTAGTCCGGCGTGAGCTGGATGGCGAACGTGGGGCAGGCTTCCTCGCAGAAGCCGCAGTAGATGCAGCGGGAGAAGTTGATGCGGAAGAAGTCCGGGTAGCGCCGGCCGTTCTCATCGATGGCCGCCTGGAGGGAGATGCACGCCACCGGACAGGCCACGGAGCACAGGTAGCAGGCCACGCAGCGCTCCTCACCGTCGGGATCCCGGGTGAGCACGATGCGGCCCCGCCAGCGCGCCGGCAGGCGGCGCTTCCTTTCGGGATAGAGGACCGTCACCCTCCTGTGGAACGCGTGACGGAACGTGACCCAGAGAGTCCTCAGGATGCTCCACATACGGACCTTCCTTATCTTCCCGTGGCCAGCACGACGGCGCCGGTCACCGCGAGGTTCACGAGCGAAAGCGGAAGCATGAGCTTCCAGCCGAAGGAGAGAAGCTGGTCATAGCGCGGCCGGGGCAGGGCCGCCCGCACCAGGATGAACAGCGCGATGAACCCGCCGGTCTTCAGGAGGAACCAGATGAGTGGCGGAAGCAGGGGCCCCTGCCAGCCTCCGAAGAACAGCGTGACGATCATCATGGAGATCAGCGTGATGCCGATGTATTCGCCCAGGTAGAACATGGCGAACTTGAAGCCGGAGTACTCCGTGTGGTAGCCGGCCACCAGCTCGCTTTCCGCCTCCGGCAGGTCGAAGGGGAGCCGCCGGGTCTCCGCGAGGCCCGCGATGAAGAACACGACGAAGCCCACGAACTGGGGCACGACGAACCAGAGCCCGCGCTGCGCCGCGACGATGTCGTTCAGGCTGAAGGAGCCTGCCAGGAGAACGACGCCCATCAGGGACAGTCCCATGAAGACCTCGTAGCTCACCATCTGGCCCACGGCCCTGATGCTTCCCAGGAGGCTGTACTTGTTGTTGGACGACCAGCCGGCCAGCGCGACGCTGTACACGGCGAAGGACGACATGGCCAGGAAGTACAGGAGGCCGATGTCGAGGTCCGACACGAGGATGGCCGGCGCGATGGGGATCACGGCAAAGGAGGCGAGGGTGGTCACCATGATGATGGCCGGGGCGATGACGAACACCGCCTTGTCCGCGAACGGCGGGATCCAGTTCTCCTTGGTGAAGATCTTCAGCATATCGGCGACAACCTGCATCACGCCGAACGGACCTGCGCGGTTGGGGCCGTAGCGCTCCTGGAAGCTGCCCAGGAGGCGCCTCTCCACCCAGATCACTCCGGCGGCGAACAGAAGCACGCCGAAGAGAACTCCCACCATGACGACGAAGGCGGTTGCGATGACGCTCATGTGCCGCTCCCCGAGACACGAGCCAAGGCCGGGAGGTTTCGCAGAGGCATGCCCGGCACTCCCCAGGGCACGCTGGCGACTCCGGCGGGCAGGCTGCGGATCACCACCGGCAGCTCCACGGTCTCAGAGCCCGAAGGACTCACGCGGACACGGGAGCCATCCGACAGCCCCAGCGCCCGGGCATCATCACTGCCCACCGCGATGTACGCCGTGGGCACGCGCTGCGCGACGCCGCGGGACAGGATGGAAAGCTCTTCCGATCCGAAGACGTGATAGCGCGGGACGAGCGTCAGCGTGCCCTTTGCCTGCGGCGCCGGAGCAGCGGGAACGGGGAAGTACTTCCCGGAGCTTCCGTTCGACGGCTCGATCAGCCTCACTCCCGGGTCGCCGCCGCGGAGCGCGCCGCCGACCTCGATCTGGAACTTGTTCAGCGCCTGGTCTGAGTTCCAGCCCGGCGCCCAGAACCTCGTGATGAGGCTCGGGGGCGGCTGGGTCAGGCGGCCTTCCATGGTGAAGGCGAGGGGAGAATCCGCGTCCGCGGGAGGCTTTGGCTCGTGAAGCTGGACGTGAGCGGTGACCGCGGTCCGGCCCGTTTCCCTGAAGGTCTTTCGTGGGATTCTCATGCCCACCACGCGGTAGTCCGATCCCGGGGCGGCGTCCCTGACTTTCACAAGGGACGGAAGCTGCGCCGCGACGTCATTGATGACGGCGTCCAGTCCCTCCCAGGCCTGCGCGCGGCGCCCGGCAGCGGCCGCCAGCTCCCCGAGCCACAGCCATGCTTCTCTGGCGGGCGGGGCGGGCGGGAACACGGCGAAGAACCTTTGGGCGCGGCCTTCCAGGGAGACCAGGGTGCCGGAGGACTCGAAGACGGAAGCGGAAGGCAGGACGATCTCTGCTGCTTCCGTGGTTGCGTTCTTCGTATGATCAAGCGCGATCACGTGTGTCGCGCCTTCAAGGAGCCGGCGGGCTGTCGAGCTATCCACTTCCCGGAAGAGGTCCGCCTCAGCCACGATGAGCGTCGTGCCCTTGGACACCGCCGTGAGCGCGCTCTCTATGCCGCCGCGGGCGAGCATGGCAGCGCCGAAGCTGTTTGCCTCCGGGAACACCAGGGAGATCCGTGCTTCCTTGCCCGCGGCCCGCAGGGCGCGCGCCAGGTTCGCCGCGGCGCGGACGACGTCCGCGGTCCCCAGGCCGCTCCCGCTCACGATCAGCGGCTTCTCCGCGAGCATGAGAGCCCGCGCGATGCGCTGCGCCAGGATTCGCGTCTCATCCGGCAGGCCGTCCACGGCCGGCGCGCTGGCGTCGATCTCGTGCGCCGCGGCGAATCCGAGTCGCGCGATGTCCGCCGGGGACGCCCTCAGGCTCTCCGCGGCAACGTTGTCCAGCTCCGTCTCCTCCACCGTGGCAACGAAGAACGGTCCGCGCCTGTCCCCGATGGCCTCGCGGAGGGCCGCGTCTTCCCACCTCTGGATGCGCTTCTGCTTCATCGCGGCGGCTGCCGGCACGTTGATGGCGGCCTGCCTGAGGTTCAGCGCGAGAATGGGCGCCGTGTTCCACACGTCCTCACCGAGAATGAAGACCGCGTCGGAGGCAGCGGCGTCCTTCACCGAGGCGCTCGGCGCCGGGCCCGCGGACAGGATGTCGACCATCTCCTTGAGAAGCGCGGCGCGGGAGTCACTCATGCCGAGGAAGAAGTTCTCAGCGCCGACAAGCTCGCGCAGGGCGAAGTTCGTCTCCAGGGAAGCCCGCGACGACCCGATTCCCACGAGCGGCGCTCCCTTCACCGCGTCCGCAGCCCTGGCAGGGGC
>Ga0335070_10005682_pt1 | contig 14685 bp, 12 predicted proteins | sample Lox_Sample_13_FD_206722 | JGI IMG/M metagenome (GOLD analysis project Ga0335070, IMG submission 206722) | Soil microbial communities from Loxahatchee National Wildlife Refuge, Florida, United States - Lox_Sample_1.3 | ecosystem: Environmental > Terrestrial > Soil > Wetlands | place: USA... | reverse complement strand
GTCGGCGTCCTGCGGTCCGCCGTGGATCAGCACTAGCGTGGGCAGCTTCTTCCCCCCGAATTGACCGGGGGGATAGACCAGCATGCCCTCGACCTCGGTGCCGTCGTCCGACTTCCAACGGTAGGGCCTGCCCTGCGGCAGTTCGCGTTCGGTGAATAGCTTGTTGAATGAAGTGATGGCGGTGGCCGAGGCCGGCGAGCCGTCACTCGAGAGGTACACCTCGGACGGAATGTTCAGCCGCGAATAGACATAGGCGATGGCAGGCGCAGCCTTGGCGACGGACAGCTTGCCGTAGGTCCCTTCCTGTCGCGAGAGGGAGACGGGCGCGGCCGCCGGCGAGGTGATCCGTAACAGGGGCTGCTGCGTTCCTTGCTGTCCGGCGATCACCAGGGCCCCGTCGGGCTGCGTGGCGAAGCTGTCCACCGCTCCCAGGAATTTCTCGCCCCAGCGGCGGACCTCTCCCGCCGGGGTGACCGAGTAAACGCGGTTCTGCACGTCGGAGTACTTGCTTTCGACCGCTCCCATCCGCACCATGAAGAAGAGCTCGCGGGAGTCCGGGCTCCATCCCAGGTCTTCCTCGATGGCCTGGTTATGGGTGAGTTGTCGCGGCGCGCCGCCGCCCGCCGTCAGGTCGAGGAGGTAGATCTCGTAAGCTTGCGGCGTCTCGACGCGCTGGGAGATCGAGTCGGTGTCGAAGCCCAGCCACTTGCCGTCGGGCGACGGGGCAAGATTGCGGACACGCAACGGAATGGTGGCCAGCAGGACTGCGCCCGGAGTGAGCGCGGTTTCCTCCTTCGCATCCTTCTCCTTTTTCGTTTTCTCGTCCTCAGCAACGGCGCTGCCGGGGGTGATGGCGAGGGCGCGGGAGGTGGCCTCGGCCAGCGAGATGCGCGCGATCACGTCGCCGCGCTCGCTCTCGCGCCAGTGGGTGACGTCCTGCCACTCCTTCTTGTAGGCCTCCCGCTTGGCCTTGCTCCAGGGGACGCGGGTGGAGAAGTACAGGCCGCAGGAATCGGCGCTCCAGGCGAAGGCGTGGACCTCCTCTTCCCCGCGGGTGACGGCGAAGGCCTCGCCGCCTTCGGCGCTGATGACGTAGAGGTGCGCCGGTTGTTCCTTGGCGGGCTCGGCATCCTGCTTGACGCCGACGTCGCTCTGCGGCGTGCGGTCGGAGAGAAAAGCGATCCAGCGGCCGTCCGGCGACCACTGGGCATCGGAATCGTGGCCGGACTGGGTCAGCGGGACCAGGGCCCGCGTGCTGGCACGCCAGAGCCACAGGTCCTTGCGGTAGCGGTTGTTCTCCCAATCGGCGCGCTCGGTGGCGATGACCACCGCGCGGCCATCGGGCGCGATTTTCACGTCGGAGATGGAGACGGAATCGAAGTACTCGTCCAGCGTGATCCGCGGCTTGTCGGCCGCGGACAGTGAGGACAGGCAGGAAAGCAGCGCCGCGAGAACATGGAGGAATGACTTCTTCATGGAATTGATGGAGCATTCGCCGATGCGGCGGCGACAGTGCATGTGAAGGTGACGTCGGGGGCGGCTTTGCAGTCGCCCCCGGGGTCTCGAGTTCAGAAGCTGAATCGCAACCCGAATTGAATGATGCGCGGTGGATAGGTCGAGGTGACCTGGCCAAAGGTGCTCGAAAAGATGTTGAGGTCGGGCATCTGGAATTGGGTCGAGTTCAAGATGTTGAAGAATTCGGCGCGGAAATCCACCACCAAGCGCTCACCCGAAAGCGGGGTCTTCTTGCTGATAGCGAAATCGAAGTTGCTGCGGCTCGGTCCCCGCAGGTAGTTTCTCGGGTACGTGCCATAACTTCCGGGCGCGTAGATGGTGTTGTCGAAAACGGTCGGATCGAAATAGAAGCTGCCGGTGTTGCCGCCCAAGGTCTGGATCTGGTGTGGGTTGAAGATCGGCACATTGTTCGTGTTTACATTGACCCGGGTCAGTAGCGGGTCGCCGAAGCCTGAGGTCCCGGGGTCAGCAGGATCCGAGTCAGACAACTGCCCGTTGAGGTCCATGGGGAACCCGCTGCGCCAGGTGACGATCGGATAGATACTCCATCCCTTGACCAGGCGCTTCGGCCCGGAAGACCAGGCACGGTCAAAGGGCAGGTCCCATCCTCCGCTGAAGACGATGCGATTGGTGACGTCGTAATCCGAAACTGCGCGGAATAGCTCGTGGTTGTATGCCGGCACCTGCGAGTTGACGTTGCGGAAGCCGGAGGCGTTGTCAATGGACTTACCCCAGGTGTAGGCGAACGTGAAATAGCTGCTGCTATACCAGTGGCCTCCGGTGATGCGCTTGGTGAGGCTGGCCTCCAGGCTGTTGTAATTCGCCCGAACTACGTTCTGGAATTCAGGAAGAGCACCGAAGGTACAGGCATAGGTGTTGAATACACAGGTGCTATTCCCCGGCAGGAGGTTGAGCACACGATCGGTGGTACCGGGCACCATGGGATTGGCGTCGGCCAGGGCGGTCTGGCCATGGGTCGAGTTGCCGACATAGGACACTTCCAGGACCAGCCCGGTCGCAAGCTCATGCTGGATGCTGAGGTTGTACTGGTAGGTGTACGGGGTCTTCAGGTGGGGATCCACGAAGTAGAGGCCGATCCCGTAAGGCAGGAACGGACTGAAGTCAACGTTAGAGGCGGGCGGGGTCGAAGGAAATGGGTTTGTGTTCCCGCTGGCCGCATAAGGCGTGCTCATATCGTTCGGAGCAGCCAGGATCGGTGCGGCTGGAAATCCGAAAAAGCTGTAGCCGAAGAAAGGCGGCTGACCGTTGAACTGAAGGTTGTCCTCGCCCTTGAGGAAGTCATAGAACATGCCGAAGCCGCCGCGCACGCTGGTTCGGCCATTGCCGAAGGGGTCCCAGGCGAAGCCGATGCGGGGCGCGAAATTGTTGCGGTCGGGGAAGTTCGAGCCGTCCGGCGCGCCCGCGTCGCCGGGGAACACCAATCCGCTGGGGGCGTTCACAAAGCGCGTGGACTGCGGTGCTCCGGGAACGATGGAAAAGGTGCGCCCCTGAGTGTCCCGCTTGGGCGAGTTGTACTCGTAGCGCAACCCGTAGGTGATCACCAGGTTCTTGCGCACATGCCACTCGTCCTGCGCGAAAGCGGCGTAGGCCTTGCTGCGGATGTTGGACGGCGCATGCGAGGACTGAAAGTAGATGTTGGGAAGCCCCAGCAAGAAATCGGCAAAGGAGTTTCCGCTGTAGCAGGGGACGGGTGGGCTGCCGCATAAGGAAATGAAGTCAAACTCCCCGTCTACGTAGAAGTCGTAGTTGGTGTTGTCCTGATACGGCGAGAACAGGAAGCCGAACTTCATGGTGTGCTTCCCCTTCACCCAGCTCAAGGTATCGGCCCAAGTGAAGGTGTTGTCGGTTTCGGTGGTGGGCCCCTGCGGACTGAATCCGACGTCCAGGCCGTTGTCGAAAAAGAGCCGCGTCGGCCCGGTGACCTGGTCGGGAGTCACGGCGATGCCCAGCTGGGCCGGGGTAGGCAGCTGACTGGCGGGAACGCCGTTTGCACTTGCCGGAATGGCCTGGAAGTGGGTGATACGCTGGGCCGTGAACCGGGCCTCGTTCAGCAGCGACGCAGAGAAGGTGTGGTTCCAGGCGATATTGGCGAACCAGCGATGATTGTCGCTGGTGCTGCCGAAGCCTAAGGCATCCGACGGAGTCGATCCGAAAGTGTAGCTGAACGGATTCAGCAGTGGGTTCCGTCCCCAGCCCAAGGTGGCGCTGAGCTTATTGTTGGGATTGAACTGCGCATCCAACTTGGTCGTGATCTGATCGCTGTTGTCGGTGCTGGTGCCGCGCGGGAGCCTGGAGCCGCTGGGATCGGAGGAGATCAAATTGGCCGTGATGTAGGCCGCGGCGACCGGGTCGATCTTGGCGGGGTCGATAATGGCGTTGGCCGCATTGGCAACGTTCGCTTGATAGTAAGGATTGGCCAGGAGGAAGGCCGCGACGTTGGGATCCGGCCCATTGTTCACCGCGTGGGAGAAGTCTCCTCCCAGTTCCGCCGGGGTGAAGACCGGCACCGCCTGACCGGTGATCCCTTGGGTCTGGCGCTGCCCGCTGTAGCTGAGGAACCAAAAGTACTTGTCTTTGCCGTTGACGACGCCGGGGATGTAGATGGGGCCGCCGAGGGTGGCGCCGAATTGATTGCGCTTCAGCACATCCCGCGGGATTCCCTGTTGGTTGTTGAAGTATTTGTTGGCGTCGAGGGCGTCGTTGCGCAGGAAATCGTAAGCACTGCCATGAAGTGTGTTGGTCCCGGACTTGGTGACCACGCTGATGATGCCGCCAGCGTTGCGTCCGTATTCCGCCGAGTAGTTGCTGGTGAGGATTTTGAACTCCTGGACCGTGTCCGGGCTGGGATTGAAGATCACCTCGTTCCCGAGAATGCCGTTATTCACGCCGCCATCCAGCAGGAAGGTGACGGAATCGGACTTGCCGCCGGCGATGCCGTAAGTCCCCTGCTGTGCGTTGTCCGTCGCGCCGGGGTTCACTTCCGTGACGCCGGGCTGTAGCAGGGCAAGGTCGAGGACGTTGCGGCCGTTCAGGGGCATGTCCTGGACCACGCGTTCCGTGACCGTCTGTCCCAGGGTGGCATTGACGGTATCCACCATGACCGCATTGGCTTCGACGGTGACGGTCTCGGTGCGCGCGCCCAGTTCCATCTTCAGGTCCATGCGCAACGCCTGGTTGATCTCCAGCTTCTGGGCCTCGGTGAGCAGCTTGCGGAAATTGTCGCGCTCGGCGGTGATGCGATAGTTGCCGACCGGAAGATTCAGGACCTGGTAGTAACCGTCCTTGTTGGTGACGGTGTGGCTCTTGACGTCCGTGGCAACGTTGATCGCGGTCACGGTGACGCCCGGCAGGACGGCGCCCTGTGGGTCCGTGATCGTGCCCACAATCCTGCCTGTGGCTTGTTGCGCGAACGCGGGCGCAGCCAGCAGAACGCAGATGGCCAATACGATGCTTGTTTGGAGAACATGGCGGAAACCGCGATGCAAACGGTTCATAGCCTCCCTTTTTCCAGAGGTCTGTCTGAGTCTGTTCTCGATCTGACAGCAGCAACCGAAAAAATTTGCCGGACTATACATCGGGGTGCGAGGCGAAATCAAGGTAGAACGGGCCTCTGCCCCGGTTGCCAGATTGGGAAAGAGCCGCCAGCCCGAGGTGGGCGCGGGGGTGGAAGGGTGTTACTGTTTCCGGCCAGCAGGTGCGAACGTGCCGCTGGTCGTGCCACTGACGGAGGTCGGGCAGGAATCGCTGTCCCTGGCGGGAGGAAAGGGCGCGCAGCTCGGGGCCATGCTGCGCGCGTCGCTTTCCGTCCCCGACGGTTTCTGCGTCACCACCGAGGCCTTTCGGGCGGGGATGAGCGATGAACTGCGCGCGGCGATCGTCCGCGCCTACCGGGCGCTGGGCTCGCCGGCGGTGGCGGTGCGCTCCTCGGCCACTGCGGAAGACCTGCCGGATGCCTCCTTCGCCGGACAGCAGGACACCTACTTGAACGTCCGTGGCGACGACGCCGTGGTGGTGGCAGTGCAGGACTGCTGGAAATCGATGTTCACCGAGCGGGCTGTGGCCTACCGCCGCGACCGCAACATCCCCGACGCCAGCGTCGCCATGGCAGTGGTGGTGCAGCGCATGGTTGCCGCCGAAGCTGCCGGGGTGCTGTTCACCGTTCATCCTGTCAGCGGGGCGATCGATGAACTGGTAATCGAGGCGGCGCTGGGGCTGGGCGACAAGGTGGTCTCGGCGCAGGTAACGCCCGACCGATACCGCCTGAAGCGCCGCTCCCCGCATGAGGTCATTGAGCGTGAAGGCGAAGAAACCGCTGCCCTGCTAACGCCGCTGCTGGGGCAGATCGCCGAGCTGGGCCTGGCCTGCGAGCGTCTGCTGGGACGCGCCGCCGACGTGGAATGGGCGGTCGCGGGCGGGAACATCTTCCTACTCCAGGCGCGGACGGTCACCGCGGCGGGAACGCGCGCGCCGGTGGTGCGCTTCGGCAGCCGTTTCAATGCCGAGTTCGCCAAGACCCACTTGGTCTTCTGGGGCAATTACAACATGCGGGACACCATGCCCTTCCCCCATACGCCCTTTTCCTGGTCCTTCTGGAACTACCTGGTGATGCCGTGTTTCTTGAAGGGGGCCGGATTCATCGAGCATGCGGACGAGTGCGAGATGCTGCCGGCAATCGGCGACCTGGTGGACGGGCGCGCCTACTTCAACATGAACTTCTGGAGCGCGTTGTTCTCCCCAAAGCGGTTTCCAAGGCTGTCCACGCGTTTTGCCGGGATGTTGGATGCGGAGCTGCCGGAAGTACTGGGGCCGATCAACGCTTCCGGCGAACTGGTGCCGATGAAGCTGCCTTTCAGGGTCTGGCATGGGGTGCGGGCGATCTACCGGATCTGGTCGAGGGCTAACCCCAAGCAGGCGTGGAAGGACCTGGAATTCAGCCGGCGCGAGGTGGACGAGTTCAGCCGCACCGACATGCGCCTGATGAGCGAGGAGCAAATCGTCGCGCTCGCCCGGCACTTTGCCACCGAAAACATGGTCCGGACGCTGTTCCCGCTGCTTGCCTCCGGGCCCTCGCTGCCGGCGGCGACCATCCTGTCGTGGTGCCTGGAGAGGTGGGGCCTGGCGCACCTGCTGCCCCGCCTGATCTCGGGACTGGGCCGCAATCCGACGGTGGAAACCGCACTGGCCATCTGGGACCTGGCGCAGAAGGCGGACGGAGAAGTCCGGCGCGTGTTGGCGAGCGAGGACGTCACCCGCATCCCGGAGGTCCTGGAGCAGTCGGAGGCAGGGCAGGAATTCCTGGCGCAGATGGCGGAGTTCCTGAAAGAGCATGGACACCGGGCGGTGCGGGAGTTCGATTTCTCCTGCCCGCGCTGGCGTGACGATCCGACCTTCGTGTACGAGAGCGTTCGCAATTACCTGGCGCACCCCTCGGGACAGGCCACGCCGCGGCAGCACTACGAGAACCAGAAGAAAGAGCACGCCCAAGCGAAGGAGGACCTGCGGCGGGGATTGCACGGGCATCCCCTGCGCCGGCTGCTGGCGGCGAAGCTGGTGCGGGTGATCGAGGAGCGGATGCCGCTGCGCGAGGCGTTCAAGTTCTACACCCTCTACGGGGCGGCGCACGCCCGCGACCTGCTGCTGGAGGTGGCACGGCGTCTGGTGGAACGCGGGCTGCTGGAAAAGCCGGACGATTACTTCTTCCTCTCCATCCCGGAGATCGAGAAGCTGTCGACCGGCCAGTTGGACCAAGCGTGGGTCCGCGAGCAGGTGGCGGTGCGGCGGCGCGAGCTGGCGGCCAACATGCGCATCGATCCGCCGCTGATCGTGCGCAGCGACGGCAAGGCGGTGATGCGGCCGGCGCCTGCCGGCCAGGTGATGAAAGGCGCCGGGGCTTCGCCCGGCGTGGTGCGGGGGCCGGCGCGCGTCCTGTTCGATCCGACCGACGGGGCGCGGCTGCATACCGGCGAGATCCTGGTGGCCAAGTTCACCGACCCGTCGTGGACGCCGCTGTTCCTGACAGCGGCGGGGCTGATCATGGAGGTCGGCGGGATCGTCAGCCACGGGGCGATCGTAGCGCGCGAATACGGCATCCCGGCTGTCGTGGGGGTGAAGGGCGCAACCCGCATCCTGCGCCAGGGGGAACGGGTGGAAGTCAACGGCAGCACCGGCGAAGTGATTCGGATCGAAGAGCGACGCGCAGTCGCAGCAGGCGCGTAGCGAAGGTGGGGGGATATGTGTCGGTTTGATGTGCTAGCGCTTTACCTTGCGCCGTGTCGCACCCACAGCGGCCAAACCCGTGCTCAGCAGCAACAGACTTACCGGCTCGGGGGCCGGCGCAGGAGTTCCGAACGCCTCCACGGTCACCGTAAATAGAGGGTAGCCTTCAAAGACTGGGGGCCCCGAGACTCCGGCCGTAACCGTGCAGGGCAGAATCTGGTTGAACCCGAAGTCGCAGTCCTCCTTTTGGACGAACTGGAACCCGGACATGGTGATGGTGAAATGGGTCGGGGTCGAGCCTGGCGCTCCCCACGGCCCCACGCCTTGGCCGCCGCCCCCGAGCCCCCCGTCCGGAAAGTACCATATGAACCAAGAATCCACCGCGCTGCTGAAATCCGCGGCAATGGCAGCGAAGTTCGCGTCCGAGGCGGTGAAGTCAACGGACTGGGGAGAGTTGGAGGGCGCGAAGTTTGCCGTGAAACAGGGGTTGCAGGTTATGTTGATCGGATCGTATGGCCCCGCCATGATCTCCAGAAAGGAACCGCTGATCTGGGGCGCTTGGGCGAAACCCGCGCTGACGCTGATTGTTCCGAGAAGAGTATCGGCTGACCCGACAGTGGAGGCGAACAGCAGCAGAAGAGAAACCGCGAGCAACCCGGCAGGCCTTTTCATACAAGACTCTCCTCACTGGCCAAAGAGAAACTTAAGGACGGAAAAAAGACGAGGGCTTGGCTACTGAGGTGCAATTTGGAGACCAACGCCGGTCTCGCATTTTCAGCGAGTTAGGTGGACCTCCTCCCCCCCCGAGATGCACGAGTTTGCATCATAAGTGAAGGCTACCGGACATCCCTTGGCTCTGCCAGCTGGCGCTCAATCGGCCGCCGACTGGCGTTGCTTGAAGTGCATCCCCCTGCGATAAAGCCCGTCGCTCCCGACATCGAACACCCGGTTGTAGCGCGCGCGATAGTTCTCCTGAGCGGCGCTGGCGGCGAGCTCGATCAGTTGCTCTTCAGAAAAATAGCGCCGCAGCTCGGAGTAGAGCCCGTCGCTCACGTTCGACGGGGTGTCCGCCATGGCGTCGGCCATGCGCAGCAACGCGGCTTCCTGAGGCGCGAAGCCTTGGAAGTTGCCGTCGCGAATGGCGCTGATCTCATCGTCGCTGCTTCCGTACATTCTGCCCCCGGCAGAATTGGCGTCGATTCAGAACGGACATCCGACGCGCACCGCCGTCCGCAGCATCACCAACGATCGCAGCCGCGGCAGCACCTGTGCTTTCTGGCCGAGCAGCCATTCAGTCAGCACACCGACCCAAAATACGCGGGGCACGCGGGCCTGGATCTTCTGCGGAGTCAGGTCACGACCCAGCAGCTTGCGCACCTTCTTGAACACCTGCCGCATGAGGAATGAAGTCTGTTTCGGATCTACCCCTTCGACTCTGGCCACGTTGCACTTCCCTGCTTCCGGCGATTCGCCGGTTCCATAGGATTTGGATTCCATCGCCCAAGCGCTGGATGCACGAGTGTTTCGCCCGCTCGACGAGCGTGGGCCTAGGAATGCTTGTCGCCGATGAACTTGAGGAAGCGGCTCACGATTAGCGGGACCACAGCGGCATTCGCCTGCTTGCGTCCGAAGCCAAGATCATGACCAGCTCCCTCAACCAGCAGGAGCGAGCTTCTGCCACCGATCAGGCCGAGCGCGGCTTCAATCTCCTGAGGGGAGGCGAACGGATCCTTTGTGCCCTGCACAAACAGGGCCGGAGGTCGGAGCTGGGGAAAGTGCCGTGTTCGCTGCTGCCCCGCTTTGCCGGGAGGATGGAGTGGATAAGACAACAAGAGCAATCCCGCGGCCAGGTCGCCACGCTCCGCTGCCACCATCGTGGCCTGGCGGCCGCCGTAGGACTGTCCGCCGAGAAACGTTTCCCCCGGAACAAGCGTGCGCAACGCTTCGACCGCCCTGACGATCCCCGCCTGGTCCGCGACGGCTGCCCCGGCCGACGGAGGACCGTGCGGCCGCTTTTGCCGGAACGGAAGATCGAATCGGAGGACGGCGAACCCGGCCTCGGCGAAGGCCTGTGCCAAGGCCACCAGCAAGGGCGCGCTGCAGTTGGAGCCGGCGCCGTGGGTCAGCGCCAGGGCAGCCTTGGGCGTGTCCGGGCGATGCAGCACCCCGCGCACCGCAGGCTCTGTGGAGTTATCGAGAATGGGCTCTTCCCGGTGCAAAGTTAGACCTTTAGCGAGCCGCGGAACGCCCTAGCGGCATAATAGGATTCCGCACCGTTGTGATACACGAAAACAGTGTCGTAGCGGCGATCACAAAAGAGGGCGCCGCCGAGTTTTCTGATATCAGAAGGTGTTTTCACCCAGCTCGACGTTTTCGTATCGAAGTTTCCGAGTTTCTGCAACTCTCGATATTGTTCCTCTGTTAAGAGCTCGATGCCCATGGCAGCAGCCATATCAACAGCGTTATCTTCCGGCTTATGTCCTTTCCTTGACTCCAGCGCTTCACGGTCGTAGCAAACACTTCTGCGGCCTTTAGGGCTTTCCGCTGAACAATCACAAAAATTGTACTCGCCCGTCTTTTTGTCAAGGCCAACAACGTCCGGTTCACCGCCAGTTCTTTCCATTTCATTGAGTGCCCACAGTTTTTCAGCATTCGCTTCCAGCTTTGCCTGTACTTGAGCCCATTCAAGACCTTTATGGCGGTTCATGTTCTTCTCAAAACGGGTTTTCAATGCTCTGAGCAGTTCTTCACGTTGTTTCTTTGAAAGGGTTACGTTTGGCATGGGCTTTATCCTTAAACGGGCGGCCGCTCGCGTTTGCGGTCTGAAGCGGGCTGTGGGGCCCGTCCCCACCCATTGACGCTGCTTGGATTTTCGGAGTCTAAGTTCACCGGGATCTCCCCGCGAGTGCGGCGTTCGACTGATTTGCTGCCGTGGCGAGCGAGGATCTGCCCTCCTTCGGCCCCAGCCAGCGCGCGACTGGGACGCCCAGAGTGCGGTTCTCGGGGCGCAACGCCCATGAGACGAGCGCCAGCGCCGCGATGACGAGCGGCGCTGCGATGTGGCCTACATACCCCGCCCCCGCATTGGCGGCGCCAGCGACGGCGTTCGTGATCGCGGCACCCGTCAGTTCGAAGGTCATCCCTGCGTAGGCCCATTCCTTGAGTCGCGGAAACCTAGGTACAAGGATCGCGATGCCCGCGAGCATCTTCCAAACGCCGAGGATCGGCCCGAAGTAATGAGGGTAGCCCAACTTGACGAGCCCGGCGATCGATGCTTCGACGAAGGTATTCACGAACCCGCCGGAGGTCATGACGAACGCGACCAGTGTGGTGCAAGTCCAGTAGGCGATGCTCCTCGCTTTGGTGACTCCCATCTTACGAGCCTCCTTCGAATTGCTTTGCGTACTCGGCGTTCAATCGCTGCCAGCCGCCGAACTTCATGGCCTCGGCGCCGACGATGCGTCCGATAGGAGTTCCGCTGAGAAGGTGATCCAGAACATCGAAACAAATGTGCCACCCGGCGGCGCCCCACGAGATGAAGCGGCGATCGATGTTGTGCCAGAGCGTGAGGCGCGTGCCGCTGCCGAGCGCCTCGAGCTCCCAGCGGAGGTCGCCGCCACCCCAGCTGTACTCGAGCAGCCTCGGCGCCTCGGCCCGCTTCACGGTGGTCTCGGAGACTTGCGGTGTCGGCGTCCCGACCGTCGAGAGCTTCACCGGCCCCACGGCAGCCAGGTTCCGATCGACGTCGAAGGGCGCCCATTCGCGCAGATGCACCGGATCGGTAAGCGCCTGCCAGACTTTTGCCGGCGAGTGGCGCAGTTCCCGGACGAGAATGAGCGTCCACTTCTCTCCGTCCTTTCGTACCTTTGCCCCGCTGGCCGGACCGGGTGCGTACTGTTCGCGATCGGTCATCCTCTCCTTGTCTTCTTTTTCGTCAGTGTTGATTGATCCATACGGTCAAGGTGGCGTTCGAGAGCATCCAGGTGAGCGGACCAGAACCGGCGGAACGGAGCCAGCCAGGCATCCACCTCCTGAAGCGGTGCAGGTTTCAGTCGATAGAGACGACGTTGTGCGTCCACCGTGGATTCCACGAAACCGGCCTCGCGCAGCACTCGCAGGTGCTTTGACACGGTCGGCTGCGGCATACGAAGTTGACGCTCGATCTCCCCCACCGACTGTTGTGACGAGACCAGCAGGCCCAATATCGCGCGGCGGTTCGGCTCTGCGATGATTTCGAACACAGATTCCATGCTCTTAATATACTCCAAATGGAATATACGTGTCAAGGTATATTAAGCAGGAGCCCGTGGGCACCCGTGCCAGGACGGAAGCCCGCGCGGGTTCGAGCTTCGGGCGTGCCGGGCACTGTAATCGCAGTCGCTGTGAGGTGTGACTTCTGTCATAGACGGGGCCGGGTCTGAGGTCCAGTCTCTACCTTATTCATTCTTCATAGGTGGTGTCGTTGGACCACCCGCAATACCAGATCCGAGTCGCAGACCGGGAGTATTGGCGCGAACAGATCAAGTGCCAGTACGCCTGTCCGGTCCACACCGATGCGCGGGGCTACGTGCGCGCCATCGCCGCCGGCGATTACGAGCACGCCTACCTGATCGCCCGCGGGCCGAATCCCCTGGCTTCCATCTGCGGGCGCATCTGCGGAGCTCCATGTGAGGCCGCCTGCCGCCGGGGCAGCATCGACCAGCCCATCTCCATCCGGGCACTCAAGCGTTTTGTCTGCGAGAAGTTCGGCAGTGAATCCCGGGCCGACGCCGGTGCCGGCTTGTTCCCCTACCTGAAGAGTCAGAGCGCCGAGCGGCAGTGTGACGACCTTGACGAGCTTCGCCACCTCCTTGATTTCCTGGCTGACTCCCAGTTCCCCCAGCCCAGCGGCGAACGCGTCGCCATCATCGGCTGCGGGCCGGCCGGCCTGGCTGCCGGCCACGATCTCGCGCTCATGGGATTCCGCCCGACCATCTTCGAAATGGACCCGATCCCTGCCGGCATGCTGGCCACCGGCGTCCCCGGATATCGCCTTCCGCGCGCGCTGATCCAGGCCGAAGTCGCGGTGATCCAAGCCATGGGTGTCGAGATCCGCTGTAACGTCCAGGTGGGCAAGGACGTGAGCTTCGACGAACTGCGGCGTGACTTTGCGGCAGTGGTGATCGCCTGTGGCGCCAAGCGCTCGCGGGCGCTGCCCATCCCCAATGCGGGCGCCATCGGCGTGCTGGGCGGCGTGGATTTCCTGCGCGACGTGGCGCTGGGCAAGAAGGTGGAACTGGGTGAGCGGGTCATCGTGGTCGGCGGCGGCAATGTCGCCTATGACGTGGCGCGCACCGTGCTGCGGCAGGAGGAATACGACGTCTCGCGCACCGCCGCCCGCATGGCCGGAGTGCGCCAGGTCAATCTTGTCTGCCTGGAATCGCTGGAGGAGATGCCCGCGGACACGGTGGAGATCCTCGAGGGGCAGGAAGAGGGTGTGCTGCGGCACAACAGCTGGGGGCCGAAGGAGATCCTGGTCCGTGAGATCAACGGCCAGAAGTTCGTGCGCGGCGTGCGCTTCGTCCGCTGCACCCAGGTGTACGACGAGAACAAGCGCTTCGCCCCGAAGTTCGATGAGACTGTAACCACCGAGGTCGAGGGCGACACGGTGCTGCTGTCGGTCGGGCAATCGGCCGACCTCAGCTTCCTGAATGCGGAGCGCGACGGCATCCAGATGCGCTCCCCACAACAGATCGTCAACGATCCCGCCACCTGCGCGACCTCTGCGCCTGGGGTCTTTGTGGCCGGCGACATCGCCTACGGGCCGCGGCTGATGATCCACGCCATCGCCAGCGGCAAGCAAGCGGCTCGCTCCATCTATCGCTATCTGCGCGGCCGGGAGATTGCGCCGGAAGAGGTGCAGTTCCACGCGCCTCTGGAGCATTACCGCAGGGAAAAGCATTACGAGCGCCGCGCCCGCCTGCACATTCCCACGCTTTCTGCGGAGCAGCGCCTGAGGGACCCTTCGTCGCTGGTGGAGGTCGGCTACGACGACGAACAGGCGCGCGCCGAAGCCGGGCGCTGCCTGGATTGCGGCATCAACACGATCTTCGACGGTGAGCGTTGCATCCTGTGCGGCGGCTGCGTCGATGTCTGCCCCACGGTCTGCCTGAAGCTGGTGTCGTTCGATCGCATCGCGCCGGCGCCTGAATTGCAGACGGCAGTGAACACGCTGGAACTGGACCCGTCCGACCTCTCCGCCATCATCAAGGACGAAGAGCGCTGCATCCGCTGCGGATTGTGCGCCGAACGTTGCCCCACGACCGCCATCACCATGGAGCGATTCAGTTTTGCCAAGGAGTGGAAGCCATGTCCCGACTCGACCCACCCCGCGTGACCCGGCGCAGCTTTCTCAGTATCGCGTCGCTGGGCAGCTTCATCGCCGCGGTCGGCACCGCGGCCGCCGGGCTCTTCCGTCTGCCCAACCCGGCAGTGCTGCCCGGGCCGGTGCGGCGCTTCAAGCTGGGCGCTCCGGAGCAGTTCACGCCCGGCACCGAAACCCTGTTCTCGGAGGAGAACCTGGTGCTGTTCCGCGATGACGAAGGCTTCTACGCGATTTCCACCACCTGCACTCATCTGGGATGCATCGTCTCGCGCGCCAAGGAGGGATTCGCCTGTCCCTGTCACGGCTCGCGTTTTGACGAGCGCGGAAGCGTAGTGGGCGGTCCGGCGCCGCGCCCCCTGCCCTGGCTGGAAGTAAGCCGCGCCGCCGATGGACAGCTCGTGATCAATGCCGACAACGAAGTGCCCGCCGGCACGCGCTACCGCGTCTAGGAGGCGAACCATGGCAACCGCGACCCAGGAATTCGTTCACAACCTGCGCGAACTCCCTCATACCGTGAAGGACGCGTGGTTCCGCCTGGGCAAGACGCCGGAATCCGAGCGCGAAGAATC
>Ga0335070_10005681_pt1 | contig 14688 bp, 11 predicted proteins | sample Lox_Sample_13_FD_206722 | JGI IMG/M metagenome (GOLD analysis project Ga0335070, IMG submission 206722) | Soil microbial communities from Loxahatchee National Wildlife Refuge, Florida, United States - Lox_Sample_1.3 | ecosystem: Environmental > Terrestrial > Soil > Wetlands | place: USA... | reverse complement strand
GGGGACCTGCGAGTCTAGGCGCAGGCCCCGTTTTCTGAGCTCTCGAATCAGGCAAGCTTCGTAGGCGCTTTCCAACAAGCCAGGGCCGAGGGCAGAATGCACCTTCATAGCAGCATCAACAACGATCCCGCTAACTTGGTTCACTTCCATCACTTCCATCTCTGCGCCCTCCGCGCCCTCTGCGTTGAACTATTTAGTCCGTCCAGCTTCCACCTTGAGCGCTTCGGCGGCTGCGGCTTGCGCTGCTGCCAGACGCGCGGTCAGGACGCGGAACGGTGAGCAGGAGACGTAGTTGAGGCCCGTCCGATAGCAGAACTCAACGGATGATGGCTCACCGCCGTGCTCGCCGCAGATGCCCACCTTCAGGTTGGAGCGGGTCTTGCGTCCACGCTCGGTAGCCATCTTCACGAGTTGCCCGACTCCGTCCTGATCCAGAACCGCGAACGGATCCTGCTTGAGTATTCCGTCTGCCACGTACGTGGTCAGGATCTTGGCGACGTCATCGCGCGAGAATCCGAATGTGGTCTGCGTGAGATCGTTGGTGCCGAAAGAGAAGAACTCGGCTTCCTTTGCGATCTCATCGGCAACCAGAGCGGCCCGCGGCAACTCGATCATAGTTCCGACCATGTAATCGATCTTGATTCCCTTCTCTTTAAAGACTTCGTCTGCCACCCGCCGCACGATCGCGGCCTGATTCTGCATCTCTTTCAGAGTGGCGATCAGAGGAATCATGACCTCGGGATGAACCTTGATTCCCTTTTTTGTGCAGTCGCATGCGGCCTCGAAAATTGCGCGCGCCTGCATTTCGCTGATCTCGGGATACGTGATGCCCAGACGGCATCCGCGCAGCCCGAGCATGGGGTTGAACTCGTGCAACTGCTCCACGCGAGCCAACAGGGCGGTCAGCACTCGCTTCAGATCCCCGACGCCTGCAACGCCGTAATCCTTGTACTTCGCGACTAACTCCTTCTTGTGCTTCGCATCGAAGGACGGCAGCAGCGCGAGATCCACCGTTAGTTCTTCACGCTTCGGCAGGAACTCATGCAGCGGTGGATCGAGCGTGCGGATGGTGACCGGAAGACCGTCCATCGCTTTGAATACGCCGGCAAAATCGGCGCGCTGCATGGGCAGAAGCTTCTTCAAAGCCGCGCGGCGGTCTTTCTCGTTGTCGGCCAGAATCATGGCGCGCATGTGAGGAATCTTCTCGGCTCCGAAGAACATATGCTCGGTGCGGCACAAGCCGATTCCCTCTGCTCCGAACGCACGCGCCTGGATCGCATCACGCGGGATGTCGGCGTTGGCGCGGACCTTCATCTTGCGGAATGGATCGGCCCAGCCCATGAACTTCTGCAGTTCGGGATCGTCCGCATTCGCCGGGATAGTATTCAGCTTTCCCTTGATAACCCGGCCGGTGGTTCCGTCGAGAGAAATCCAGTCGCCCTCCCTGAAGACCTGGCCTTTGACGCGCATCTCGCGAGCCTTCTCGCTGACTTCTACATCACCGGCACCTGCCACGCAGCACTTTCCCATTCCGCGGGTGACAACGGCGGCGTGGCTGGTCATGCCGCCGCGCGAAGTGAGAATCCCCTTGGCCACTTCCATGCCGTGAATGTCTTCCGGAGTAGTCTCGCCGCGCACCAGAATGACAGATGCCTTTTCGTTCTTTTGGACCGCCTCCACCGCCGCGTCAGCCGTAAACACAATCTGACCTACTGCCGCGCCGGGAGAGGCCGGTAGCCCTGTCGCCAGCACCTCCACCTTCGTTCCCTTTTCATCGAGACGCGGCACCAGGAAGTCATAGAGTTGGTTGGGCTCAACCCGGAAGATCGCTTCGTCTTTCGAGATCAGGCCTTCGTCAACCATCTGCAGAGCGACACGCACCGCCGCCAGTCCCGTGCGTTTGCCATTCCGGGTCTGCAGCATGTAGAGCTTGCCTTCCTGGATGGTGAACTCGAAGTCCTGCATGTCTTTGTAGTGCTTCTCCAGCCGCGTGGTGATTTCATGCAGCTGGTTGTAAACATCGGGCATGATCTTTTCGAGTTCGGAGATGTGGACGGGAGTGCGAATGCCGGCGACCACGTCCTCGCCCTGGGCGTTCATCAGGAACTCGCCGTAGAACTCTTTTGTTCCGGTCGCAGGGTTCCGAGTGAAGCCGACGCCCGTGCCGCTCGTCTCGCCCAAGTTGCCGAAAACCATAGCCTGAACGTTGACGGCGGTGCCGAGGAAGTCGTCGATGTTGTTAATGCGGCGATAGTGCTTGGCGCGATCGTTCTGCCAGGAGCGAAAGACGGCGTCGCGCGCCATAACGAGTTGCTCGTGGGGATCTTGCGGGAAGTCGCGCTTGGCATGCTTTTTCACGACCTTCTTGTACTCGGCGATGACTTCATCAAGGGCCTTGGCATCAAGATCGGTGTCGAGTTTGGCCTTTTTCTGCTTCTTCTTCGCGTCGAACACTTCTTCGAACGCGGACTTCTCGATCTCGAGCACGACGTTGCCGAACATCTGGATCAGGCGGCGGTAGGAGTCGGCAGCAAAACGCGGATTGTTGCTCCTCTTCGCCAGCGCCTTTACGCTCTCATCGTTCAATCCGAGGTTCAGGATGGTATCCATCATGCCGGGCATAGAGAACTTTGCGCCCGAGCGAACGCTGACCAACAGCGGATTCTCGCCAGCACCGAGTTTCTGCCCCTGCAGCGACTCGAGCTTCGCGAGTGCTTCATCCATCTGCTTATCAACATCAGGAGAGAGTCCACCGCGCATGTATTCGCGGCAAGCTTCGGTCTGGATGGTGAATCCTGGAGGAACCGGGAGACCGGCATTGGTCATCTCAGCCAACCCGGCGCCTTTTCCACCGAGGACGTCTTTCATTTTGCCGTTGCCATCGGCCTTGCCGCCGCCGAAGAAGTAGACATACTTGGTTGTAGACTTCTTGGTTTCTTTCGTTTCAGTTTCGGGAAGAGTCATCGTCGCCATATATGAGTCCTTTGTGTGCAGAGATTTTCTGAGGATTGTGTAATTGAGTCATTGAGCGATCTAGCCATTGAGTCATTGGAACCCCGGTTCCGGGTTCCACCATTTCCCAATTACTGAATTACTCAATTTCACAATCGTGTTTACTTTCCTTCTGTGACGATCTCGGAGAAATCCGCGATCGTAGAGAACTCTCGTAAGAGAGTCCGCAACAACGCTAAACGATTGGCCCGAATCTTCGGATCTTCCACCATGACCATGACCTTGTCGAAGAAGCGATCTACCGGCTCGCGAGCTGAGGAGAGCAGCATCAGTGCATCGAAGTATTCTTTCTTGCTGCGATGCTTCTCAATCGTCGGTCCGTGCTGCTCCATATAGGCTCTCAGCGCCTTTTCTTCATCGGACGCTTGCGGCAGGTACTCAAAATTATCTGCAGGCGCAATTCCCTTCTCTTCCGCTTGCCGCAAGATGTTTCGCATTCGCTTGCAGGCCGCACCGATCGCCTGGAACTCCGGCATGTGCAGCACCTGCTTCACAGCCTCGGCACGCGCCAGAGAGTCGACAACATCGTCGGCATCGGCGGCCAGTACTGCTTTGACTACATCGTAGGAATATCCGCAAAACTCTCTCAGATAGAACTCGAGGCGCTCGCGGAAGAAGGTGGTCACCGACTCAGAGTATTTCTGGTCTTCAACAAACTTTCGCTCGGCCTCGGACTTCTGGTAACCGGTACGGGCGTCGCGCGTCAACTCGGCGATGCGAATGGGAAGCTTCTTCTCAGCGATGATCTTGACAATTCCGTTCGCCTGTCGACGCAGAGCGAATGGATCCTTCGAGCCACTCGGGACTAGTCCGAGGGCAAACATTCCGGCAATCGTATCGGCCTTGTCTCCGATCGACAGCACCGCACCCTCGAGAGATCGCGGAACGGCATCATCGGTGGATTCCGGCTTGTAGTGGTCGTAGATCGCATCGGCGACCGCGAAGCGGGTTGCTTCCGGAAGGCTGGGATCGAGTTGCTGCGCGCGGGCGTACAGCCCTCCCACGATGCCCTGCAGTTCGGTGAATTCCTTCACCAGTTCCGTGGTGAGATCGGTCTTGGCCAGACAGGCGGCCTTGTGAATCACGCCGGGCCGGACGGTGACTTCGTTCTGTTTGAGTATCTCGCTCAACCAGCTGCACAAGCGCTGCACGCGCTGCGTTCTTTCGTAGTAGCTGCCGAGGTCCTTCTGAAAGGTAACATTGCGGAGCAAGTCAAGACGGTCGAGGAGTGATTTCTTCTGATCGGTTTGCCAGAAGAAACGGGCATCATTAAAGCGCGCGCGTAACACGCGCTCGTTGCCTTGCCGGATGAGGCCCTGCGGATCACTGTCGGTATTCAAGACTGCCAGAAAGTGTGGCAGCAACTTCCCTGTCGCATCCTCGAGCGCGAAGTACTTCTGGTGATCGCGCATGACCGTCACCAGAACCTCTTCCGGAAGCGCCAAAAATTGCGGATCGAATCCGCCCAGGAGAACGGAAGGATATTCCGTCAGATTTACAACTGTATCGAGCAGCGGCTTATCTTCGCGCCAGCGTGCGCCCGGGATGGAGCGGGTGGCAGCATCCAGCGCTTTCCGAATCTGGTGCTCACGTTCAGCACGGCCGAGAACCTTCGCCGCTCGCAGGGAATCTACATACTGTGTGCCGGCTCGGGGTATGGCGACGGAAGAATTGCTCAATATGCGGTGACCGCGCGAAGTGTTTCCGGCGAGAATGCCATCAAACTCCAGTGGAATGGTTTCGCCATCGAGCATAGCGACGAGCCAGCGCACGGGGCGCACAAAACGCTCGCTCGGCTTGCGCCAATACATATTCTTGGGCCAATAGATAGCCGAGATTTCTTTGGGCAGCGCTTCCACCAGAATGTCGGCGGCGCTGCGACCTTTTCGCGTTGCGTTGGCGGCGATGTACTCGCCCTTGGGAGTGGACACCTTGTCGAGTTGAGCAACGTCGACCCCCGCTTTCTTCGCGAATGCGTGAGCGGCGGGTGTTGGCTGCCCGTCTTTGTACGCGACATTTACCGATGGGCCGGTGAGTCGTTCGACGACATCGGCTTGGGCCGGTGCCAAACCCGAGGCCATAACGGCGAGGCGGCGAGGAGTGTCCAGAGTTTGGATTTCGGCAGCTGGCAGACGCTCGCGCGTGAGCAGTGCGGTGATGCGCTCCTGGAGTTCCCGGGACGCCGCGTCAATCATGCGCGCCGGAATCTCTTCGCAACCAATCTCTAGCAGGAAATCTGGCATGCCTGAAACCTTTTAGTATCTCAAAATCGGAGAAAGCGGATTGTGATGCGCATCACATCAACCGTTTGGGCTTTGCCATCGAGCGTTCCCGGCGCGCCCAGCCGGCGGCCCACCGCACAACAGCCGTTCGGACGGCCGGCGCTACGACTCTACTGGCGCCAGCATTTCTTTTCCTTGCTGCCGTTTCTTTTCGCGCGCAGGCTCGAGTTCGTCGGACTTCTCAGTTGCTTCGCTTCTCCGCTGGTCTACCCAGGCTCTCGCAATGGCCACGGCTAATGCCCGCACGCGTGCGATAACGCCAACCCGTTCAGTTACGGAAATTGCTCCGCGTGCATCCAGAATGTTGAACAGATGCGAGCACTTCAGACACAAATCGTAGGCGGCCAGCAGCGGGAATCGGGACTTGTCTAGTCCGTTTTCCGGGTTCGCAGTACCGGAGTACTTGCCCACTAGCTCTTTGCACTCGGCTTCGTATAAATCGAAATGTTCCCACGCCTTCTCTACGTCGGCCATTTCGAAGTTGTAAACGGAGAACTGCAACTCGTCGGCGAGCCGGACCTCGCCATATTTCACGGGAGCACCGGTCACGGGATCCCGCGCCCATACTATGTCGTAGATCGAATCCAGATCCTGGAGGAACTGCACAATGCGCTCCAGGCCATAGGTCAGTTCGGCGCAGATCGGATTCAGATCGACCCCGCCGCACTGTTGAAAATAGGTGAATTGCGTGATCTCCTGCCCATCAAGCATCACCTGCCAGCCGACACCCCACGCGCTCAGCGTCGGAGCTTCCCAGTTGTCTTCTTCGAACTTGATGTCGTGATCGCGCAGCTTGATGCCGATTGCTTCGAGCGATTCCAAGTACAGTTCCTGAACGTTTTCCGGAGGAGGCTTCAGGATGACCTGCAACTGCATGTGCTTGAACAGGCGATTCGGGTTTTCACCATAGCGGCCGTCCGCCGGACGACGGCTCGGTTGCACGTACGCGACCTTGTAAGGCTTCGGACCGAGGACACGCAGAAACGTTTCCGGGGCCATGGTGCCGGCGCCCACTTCGACATCGTAGGGCTGTTGCAGAACGCATCCGCGCTCGGCCCAAAAGGTCTGCAGGCGAAGAACAAGCTCCTGGAACGTAAGCGGGTTGGGCTTGGCTGGATTCACAGTCAGATCGGCATCCTGGGATTAATCGTCGATTGTAACGGATGGGGCAGGCCGACGTCAGCTATGGGCTGGCAGATTCGTGGAAGCTAATCGATTTTGTCGAGCATTCCGGCGGTGACCAGCTTCTTCTCGATATGGCGCTGCAGGATTTGGATCAGGAGCTTACGCAAATCAGTGCCTTGCGACTTGGGCCAGGGCGTATCCGCGAAAGCCTCGGCGGGCGCGCGGAACATCTTTGCGGCGAGCAGCCGGGATTGAGAGGAGATTTCCAAGGACGCCAAGCGCTTATCGTCGGCGCACATCAGGCCGTCGGCTAGCGCGTGATAAAAAGCGCGGTCTCCATTCAGGTCGCGCCCGCAGACTACGCATTCTGTCAACTCCGGCATGAATCCGACAAGCCGCGTAAGCCAGAGGTCGAAGTACGTGACCGGCATCCAGATCTCGGGACCGGTGAGCACGTGCAAAACCGATAAAGTCAGCCGGAATATCGCGTCATTGGCTTCGTGGTCGGGAAGCAGTTCGTCGAGCAATTCGGCAATGTGTCCCAATGCGACGGCTCGCGCATAACTGACTTCAGAGGCCATGGGTGATTCGAGGACTTCGCAGGAATCGAGGCGGACTAGTTCTTGCCGCTCGCGGACGTCGTAGAACGCCCGCACGTAGGTCAGAGGCTCGAGTGCCCCGCCAAATCTGCGTTTCGATTTCTTTGCCGAACGCGCTACGCCGTGGACCTTGCCTTCGAGACGTGTAAAGAGGGTGACCAGCAGATCGGCTTCGCGCAGGGGATAACTGCGCAGCACGATCGCCTCTGATTCCCGTAAAGCCATGCTCTCGCTGATTCTAATGGACTCTCGCTTCTGGTCGCCTTGCAACCAAAACCAGAGCTTTTCGGGAGCCACAGACGGCACGTCTGACAGGCGCTTTAGGTGACCCCGGTAACGCCTGCGGTGGCACTTTGGGGCCCTTCCCTTCGTGTCCGCCGACTGCGAAAGTACAGGGCCAGAGGGACAATGGTCAACTTGAACAAAGGTCACCGGACGGGTTCTCTGATTCGTCGTTTCCTGGCACGACACCTTGCACTCGTTTCTATTCTGCTGGTGACGCCTCGCGTGCTGGCGGCTCAGCAGACATCCGCTGAACCTGCACGGGGCAATGGACCGGTGCCCGAACCGACAGTGGTGGCCAGGATGTTCACGGCGCCGCAGCCTTCCAGTTCTCCCCGGTCAGAGTCGCTGACGCCGCGGCCCGCTGGAATCGCTCCTGCTTTGGTGTTGGTCAGTATCCCATCACCCAACAAGAGAGAAGCGGCACATCCGTTTTGGGATCGCGAGAACCGGTTCTTGTTCGCGGCCAATGGGGCTATGGCAACGGCGGACTTTTTCGTGACCCGGCGAAATCTGAGCCATGCGGGAGTCGAGCTAAACCCGATTACGCGCATGTTCACCAGCAGCACGCCAGCACTGGCAGCCAACTTTGCTTTGGAGACTGGCGGGGTGGTGGGAGTCAGTTATCTGTTCCACAAGACAGGACACCATAAGCTGGAACGCATCACGTCATCGCTGAATCTGTCGGCGTCAGCGTTCGCCGTAGGCTACGGTCTTGCTCATCGCTAACGCCATATCCGAAATGATGGCCGGAAAAGGACAAAGGCGCGCGGCTGAGAGGACGCGCGCCTCTTTGGGTGTCTAATATCGGAGCTTGTTATCGCCCGTAATACTTGGCGTTGCGCTCGGTGAAGGCATTCCACTTCTCCGGCAGATCATCAAGCGCGAAGATGGCGGAAACCGGGCACACTGGAACACAGGCTCCGCAGTCGATGCACTCCACGGGATCGATGTACAGCAACTCCTCGGTCGCGTAGGCGGGCTCGTCTTTTTTGGGATGGATGCAATCGACCGGACACGCATCCACACAGGCGGTGTCTTTGGTGCCGATGCACGGCTCAGCAATCACGTAGGCCATAAAGGTGTAAGTCTCCTGAGAGGTCTGCGACCATTTTACTACCCGCAGCCTTGAGCGACCGACATTCTAGCAAGAATCCCGCCGAGGGGTACAGGGGAAGAGGCGGTTCGGAGAAAGAAAACAGCCGGCGGAAATGGCCGCCGGCTGCCTTTCTTTCTCGTCTCTTCGTTATCGCCGTCCGCCGTGGAATTTTCGCTCACCATGGAATCCTCCATGGCCACGAAAAGCCTGTCCTCCGCGAAAGCCCTCGCTACGATAGCTGCGTGCGTAGCTGCGATCGTAGTCTCGGCGACCGTACGCCCGACCACGATCCCCGCCTTCGCGCCCATGCCAGTAGCGATCATGACCCCAGTCTCGGCGCGCCCAGTACCGCCCATGATCCCAGTCGCGGTTCCAGAACCATGCTGGATGTCCCCAGTGATACCAGGGACCGACTCCGACAAAGACTCCATCGACGAAGTACTCCGGTCCATAGTAGCCGTAGGGCGCACACGCGTATGGGTAATAGGAGTAGTAGCCGTACGGACAAACGGGAGGTCCAGCGACGTAAGCTGGCCCAACTCCGATTCCAATTCCCACTCGAACTTGCGCTTGCGAGTACGCAAACGGCACTGCCAAGATCGCCACGAGCGCCAAATATTTCAGGTAGCGCATATTCACCTCCTGCTCCCCGGAGCTGACATCTCGATCTTCACGTCCAGGTAGCTCTCCAATCCTTCTACCTATTGGAACCAACAAGGGGGCGGAAAGTTTCGAAAAAGCGGGTGGCCGATTTCAACCATCCTGCTTTAAATCAACCACTTAGGGCGGGACGCGGTTCCCTTACAGCCCAGCTTGCAGACACCGTCCAAAACTAAAGTCATCTCGACGCTGATTATTAAGAGTGCGTTAATACTGGCAGAAAGTGCGGTGAGTCACACTTCCGAAAAGGAAGCTTTCCCCATGGAAAAGCTAGACCTCGTTGTCTCGCTTATCACTGAGCAGAATGACTATCAGCGGGAACAGGCTGCCTCGGCGCAAGCGGCAGGTGCAAAGCTCGGAGCTTCGCTGAACATCATCTATGCCAATAATGACGCCGTTCACCAAACCCAGCAGGTACTCCAGTTCATTCAGGACCCTAAGAAGCGTCCCGACGCCATTCTTGTCGAGCCTGTAGGAACGGGGATGCCGCAAGTGGCAAAGGCGGCGGTCTCGGCCGGAATCGGCTGGGTTGTGATCAACGCCGGAGTCGATTATCTGGGGCAACTCCGGCAGCACTCGATGGTTCCGGTGTTCTCAATCCTCTCTGATCACGAGGCAATTGGAAAAATCCAGGGTCAACAAATTGAGGCCATTCTCGGCCAGGAGGGATGCGTTCTGTACATCGAGGGGCCGGGGGTGCGCGACGTCGCCCGCCTGCGGACCAAAGGGATGATGTCGACCAAGCCTTCGAAGGTCACGATTAAGACTCTCAAAGGCGACTGGACACAGCAGAGCGGCTACCACGCCATTCGATCGTGGTTGGCACTGAGCACATCGCGCGAGCTGCACGTAGGGATGGTGGCCTGTCAAAATGATGATATGGCGGTCGGCGCACGCCGCGCCTTCGAAGAGTTGACAGACACGAAAGAGCGCGATCTCTGGCTTAGCCTGCCAATCACCGGATGTGACGGCGTATCGGAAGCTGGCCAGGCATGGGTTCGCCAAGGTCGGCTGGCCGCTACGATTTACTCTCCTCCACTGGTCGGGGACGCTATTCACATGTTGGCGAAGTCCAGAGCTACCGGCACGCAACCGGAAGAGCGCACCATGGTGGCTCCCAGTTCATTTCCCGCGCTGGGTGAACTGAAGCGAACGCGCACGGCGGCAGCGGGCAACTAAGGCCCCCAATTCGCCGCTCGGTCTCGACGAACTTACTGCACTACGGCTTGTAGATCCAGGTCTGGGCCGTGGCACGGTCATTGTTTGCATATCCGCCCGCAAGCAACACAGTTCCATCCTTCAGTCTCGTTTCTGTCATGAAATGCCAGGAGTCGCTGATTCGGCCCTCTGCCGAAGCAAACTTTCCTGTGAGCGGATCAAAGATGTCTACATCTTTCGCTCCCCCGGCAATCAACAGCTTTCCTGAACCCAGTGCGGCAGCGTCTTCGGGAAGCTTGAAACGCGCCGTGCTCAAACTCTCGGCCAGCGTGAACTTCCAGGTCTTGGGATCGAAGATCTCTGCGCTGCTCAGGTTACCGCTCCAATCGCGCTCGTCAGAGCCACCCGCCACCAGAACACGGCCATCTGGAAGAAGGCCGGCGGTGTGCTTGTAGCGCGGAGTAATCAAGCTGCCCGTCTGGGTAAATCGCTGCGTTTTTGGATCAAAGATCTCCGCCACTTCGTTGACGCGTTCGCCGCGTCCGCCCACAACGAGCACACGCTCGTCTTGCAGCAAAGTTGATGTGTGGGATACACGGGCAAAATGCATCGGCGGAACGGCATGAAAGCTCATGTCGGTTTCGTGAAAAATTTCAGCCGACGCAATACCGCCGGGAGAATCGCTCTGCCCGCCTCCGGTAATCAGAACGTCGCCGTCGGCGAGTAGAGTCGCACGGGCGTCACCACGTGCCGTGGTCATCCTCGCCGGGATCGCAGTGAATTTTGCAGTACGGGGGTCGTAGATCTCAGCAGAATCGGTGCATGCGTGACCGATCCACCCGCCCGCAATGAGCACCTTGCCTGATCGCAACAGAACGGCCATGTGCCCGACCCTGCCGATGCTCATGTCCCCGGTCCGGGTAAATCTCGCAGTCGAGGGGTCGTACAGCTCTGCTGACTTATAGAAGTCCTGGTTACGCCGCATGCCCCCGGTGATGAGCACTCTCCCATTGGGTAGCAGCGTAGCCGTATGTCCTGAACGCGGCTCAAGCATCGGCGCGGAGGACGTTACCTTCCCTGCACTCGTGTTTGCCACCGGGTTTGGGCGAACAGCAGTAGCACCCAGCGCGAAGATCATTCCGAAGATGGCAGTAAACATCCTGTACGGGAGATTCATTGTGTCCTCCTGGCAGATTCAGACGACCCTCGAGGCAATTCGTAAGCTGAAGGACCAACGATATAGCGCAAGCGTGGCATAACCCCGTCGTTCTTATGGAGAAAAGGTCGGGTACCGGATGAAGATTGGGCTCGAGAATCGGCGCGAGGTGATTGCTCTCCTGTCCTTAACTTGCCGTCGCTTTCGTTCTGGTGGGTCGATGGCAAGCGACTTCCCGTCCACTGACAACGTCTCTCGCTGCCATGTCGTCTGCCGAGACAACTGGCCAGCGCATGCTAGTGAGAGCCCAGAGTTCGTTCGACCCAACGCTACGGCTTGCGAAACTCAAGGAAAGTGAGAGCAAAGCTTACGAGGGTGCTGGTCGGAACATTTTCAGTACGGACCCGGAAATCCACGCGACGGAAGAAGCTGGTCCAGTAGAGATCGTTAGAGGAGATTCGAAGCCGTCACCGGTCAAGGATGAGCACGCGGCCTCGCCGCTGCGGCTCAGAGTTTTCGGTTTTGCAATGGAGAAGAATCATCCGAGAAGGATTTTTCTTGCCGACGAGGACTCGATCTTCATTGCGAAGGAAGGCGAAATAGTCGATCGCCGATACCAGATCTTGAAAGTTGAAGAGAATTCAGTTGTGCTAAAAGACCTGATCCGACCTGCCGTGCATACGCTTCGCTTCCCGGATCGGGTTGACTGATCAGATCGGAACAGCCTCCCGCGTTTCGCTCGGCTCGTACTCTACGATGTATCCGGCTACGGCGCTTGCCGCGACCGTCAAGGGCGAAGCCAAATACATCTGCCCGGGGCCGCTGCGGCCGGGGAAGTTGCGGTTTTGTGCGCTGACCACGACCTGGTCGGGCCGCGTGGAGACTCCCGGCCCAGCGTTGATGCAAGCTCCACAACTTGGTTCGATTACGTGTGCGCCCGCTCTTTCGAAAACGTCCAGATAGCCGCGCTCTATGCAATAATCCCGCGTTTCCTGCGAGCCAAACTGAATGTAGAACTTCGTCGAATCGGCAACGCGCTTTCCTTGCTTCAACGCGTCCGCGAGCACGAGTGCATACATGTCCATGTCTTCGTTCTTGCCGGCCGTGCAGGTACCGCCATAGGCGATTTCGACGGGCACGGGAGTGTGCAGGTCGCGAACATATTTGCCGTTCCCAGGATCTCCGGGCGTCGCCACCATCGGCGTGATCTCGGCTGCATCAAGTTCAATGACGTGCGCATACTGCGCACCGGGATCACTGTACAGCCCTTCAATCATAGCTTCGGCTTCCCTACGATCCATGCCACGGCGCTCCACCAGGAACTCCAGCGCTCTCTTGTCGGGAGCGACAATGCCGGTAAATCCGCCGATTTCGGCGGCCATGTTGGTCATGGTGGCGCGTTCGTCCACGCTTAGTTCTTCGATCGCTTCGCCCGCGTACTCCATGACTTTCGCCAGTGCCTTGCCGCTGCGTACGTAGTCGAGGCTAAGAATCTTGAGGATGAAGTCTTTGGCAGCGACGTTGGGATGCTTCTTCCCGCGAATAACAATCTTCACGGACTCTGGAACGCGTACACGGACCTCCTTCGTGATCCAGGAATTGAACACGTCGGTTGTGCCGATGCCGAAGGCAACGCACCCAATCGCGCCTACATGCGGTGTATGTGAGTCTGATCCGATATTCAACTGACCGGGCAGCGCATAAGTCTCGAGAACGATCGAGTGGCAGATTCCTTCTGAGCCTTTGCGGTCGCTCAATTCTCCATGCAGGCGGATTCCCTGCTTCTTCGCAAAATCTTGCTGCTTCAGCTTGAGCTGGGTTGCGAGATCAAGCAGCCCGAGTTTCTTTTTTTCCTCGGAGATAACTTCGTCGAGGAATGTGAGGTGATCGCGGAAGAAGAGAATGGTCGCGGGATCGTTGACCTTCGCGTCTTTGCCGACGTAGCGCTCGAAGAATATGGCTGCCATGGGTGTGACGTATTCATGACTGAAGCGGAGGTCAGCACGCGCAAAGCCGGTGTCGCCGGGCTTCACCGAAGGAACTCCGATTTCGCCCTTTTCGTTGATTATGTGCCGGGCGAAAATCTTTTCTGCGATGGTCATCGGCCGATTTGAAGGCGTCTGGATGGGCGGCAGGAAAACCTTGCGTTGCGTGCGGGCGACGTTAAACGGGAACAGGCCGCCGTATTCGATAACCTGCCGTGTGATTTCGTCCTCACCAGCCGTGAACTCGCTGAGAGGAATCTCTTCCCCGCTGCGTATACGGTCGATCAGCGAGAAGTTTGTCGACGTAAGCAGGCCGAGGTTCTGGCAATTCTGTTTGTAGATTCGCTCGATGTTTTCGGCTATGACGACGCGGATGCCGGCGCACATCTCGGCGTAGGGAGACTGCTCCCGGCTCGACCCTTTGCCGCGGCGCTTTCCGCTCACCGCACACACAAAGCCTCCGCGCTTCACGTCGGAGCGGCCGATCGGAGTGACGTTGCCACACTTCAATCCAAGATATGGAATTTCGCCCAGAGTCTCATCGAAATAGAAGCAGTAGTGGGCGGGCGTGATCTCGTCGGTGGAGATATCGTCGCGCAGCTTGGGATTGTTGGCGGAATTCTTCGTATCCCAAGGCAAATCTTCGCCGGCGAGCTGACGTTTGATGAGTTCCGGGTCTTCAGTAAGAAACAGAATGCGGCCCTGCAAACGAACTTTGTCGGGGCGTTTTTCAATCTTGCGTTCGAGGAGTGATTGAATCACGGTCAGCCAGAGGATCCCAGAATTAGACGGCGGCGCGGAGCCGCCGTTCCCACATACCTTATTGTAACTCCGAATCCAGGGAGGGACTGCACTGTGCCGGTCTGAAAGTCGGAGGTCCGCCCGTCAGCGCTCGTAGAGCCGCGGATCCGGCAAAGGCTCCAACCCGCGTCCTGCAAAAATCTCCTTAAATTCATGTAGAAACGCATCGTGCAGCAGCGCATTGGAAGCCAGAGTCTCGGTGCTGTTGAGCTCAAATGGAGATCCGTCGAAGCGGCTCACCTTCCCGCCAGCTTCTTCGACGATGAGCACCCCTGCGGCGGTGTCCCAGGGATTGAGATTGAACTCCCAGAATCCATCGAAGCGCCCGCACGCCACATTGCAAAGGTCCAAAGCAGCAGATCCGGCGCGGCGAACGCCATGCGTGCGAAGCGTGATCTGGTGATAGAAGAAAATGTTCGGATTCTTGTGGCGCTTGTGGCTGGGGAATCCGGTAGCCACGAGGCATTCTTTTAGATGGCTGGTTTTCGAAACGTGGATCGGCTTGCCGTTAAGCTGTGCGCCCTTGCCC
>Ga0335070_10005680_pt1 | contig 14689 bp, 12 predicted proteins | sample Lox_Sample_13_FD_206722 | JGI IMG/M metagenome (GOLD analysis project Ga0335070, IMG submission 206722) | Soil microbial communities from Loxahatchee National Wildlife Refuge, Florida, United States - Lox_Sample_1.3 | ecosystem: Environmental > Terrestrial > Soil > Wetlands | place: USA... | reverse complement strand
CGACGTAACGGGTCATTACGCTCGGTCCGATATTTTTCGTCTCTACGTCAATACCAAACCAACAGCGCCAGTAACGGTCTCTTCAACTGGTGCTGACTTTTTCAATGGGGACCAATAGAGATGGTTTCTCAATCATTCTGAACCTTAATCCCTCAATTCCCGATCAGCAATTTTTTGCCTACCCCAAGTTTTTGTTGCCATGACCGGGGTAAATCCCTTCCGAGGCTTCATAAGGCCCGCGTTGAGGCAATCAGGGTTGATCCCCGATGGTCTTGCAACCCCTGTTTCCCTTTGAACGTATCCAGCCAGCCCTAAAAGGTTGGGCCGATGAAGCCTCTTCAGGGCCCCACCCCGGTCGGGCAATAATAAAACACATCCTTCCTCAATAGGCTCAGGCACAGAGGGGCGAGTTCGAGAAGCTTTAGAGCGGCTTGCCCTAAAGGGACCCGCGAAGGGGGCTCAAACCTATCCTCAACTTGATTGTTGAGAGGACTTGGGCGTCTCATACAATTCATTTATGACCGCATTCTAAAGGTTCGGAAACTCGACCCTCTGTGCCGACCACCTTTCTAAAGACTTTATTTGTCCATGATAGATGAAAACTGGGGGTGGACAAGCAATTTCTTTTTGCAATTTTTATTGTTGACTTCTTTGTGAATTTGGTCTAAAAGATAGTACAAATTGTCGCGCCCTTGTCAATTTCGGTCATTTTCCTGACCGAATAAATTATTAAGAAAAAAAAGGTGTTTGAGTTTCATAACTTATAGAATGTCTTCGTGGCACAAAAAATGCACTTTACCTTGAAGACAATCCGTCTACTCTATCCTGGCTACAACCAGGCAGACTTTATGTTGTGACGGCCAGATGATGTTTAAGAGGAGGTTCTTTTGACCAGGAAGATCTCTGTGAATCTGTTTTTGGGAGGAATTTTCGTTTTTCTCCTCATGATGTCTCTGTCCAACGCTGCCGCCCAAGACAATTTTCAGTTCAATCTAACAATGGAGGGCCAAAAAGAAGGGGCCCCTTCTGCATCCGCGGGACTTCCTCTCGGTGATTCGCCAAGTGATGATCTCAATATGGAAATGATTCTGCGAGGTGGTCGGAGAGAGGAACCGAGCTTCGACATCCCCATCGTCATCAATGGCAGAGTAGAGCAGTTCATCCAATTTTTTCAGACAAGGATTCGACACAAATTTATCACCTGGCTCTCGCGGTCTGAGAAGTATATCCCCTTCATGAAAAGCGTTTTGAAGGAGCATGGTCTGCCTGAGGACCTGGTCTACTTGTCGCTCATCGAGAGCGGATTCGATCCCAATGCTTATTCCAGGGCCAAGGCGGTTGGCCTTTGGCAGTTCATCTACTTCACTGGGAAAAGATATGGTCTACGGTCGAATTGGTGGATGGATGAACGGAGGGATCCTGAAAAGTCGACCATCGCCGCGGCCAAATACTTGAAGGACCTCTATGAGATGTTTGCATGCTGGTATCTTGCGGCAGCGGGTTACAATGCAGGAGAGTATAAGATCGTCAACGCGATCAAACGATACAAGACCGAGGACTTCTGGAAGCTGACCAATTATCAGTATCTGAAACGGGAGACCAAGGATTATGTTCCACTGATGATTGCAGCGGCGCTCGTTGCCAAGGACCCGGAAAAATACGGCTTCATTGGCGTTGAATACCAGGAGCCTCTCAGGTACGAAAAGGTAAAAGTCCCCGAGCTGACAGACCTCTCCCATATCGCCAAGGCCTGCGAAACCTCCCTCGAAGAGATTAAGGATCTCAATCCCGAGCTCCGAAGAGAGGTGACCCCTCCCAATGAAACCGATTACGAGATCAAGATCCCTTTCGGGAAAAAGGACCTTTTCTTAAAAAACTTCGAAGCCATGCTGCCTCTTGAGAAGTTCCAATTCAAGACCCACCTCGTCAAGAAGGGAGAAACCCTGCCAGGGATTGCCAAATTATACCGGGTCGATCTTGAACCACTGCTCGAAATCAACCACCTGAGCAAGACGAGCCCGCTCTCAAAAGGGACGACCGTGCTCATCCCTCTTTCAAAAGATGAAGTCATACCTGTTGTCGTGGCTCAGAAAAAGAATGGGAAGGCCCGAAACAACAGGCCAACCAAAAAGCTTTAGTATCCCTCCTATTTTGTGCCCGATGAAAAACAGATTGGTTCTTCTCTCTCTGCCGCGATTGTCCTGGGTTGCGATCTGAAATTAAATCGTTGACTTCTCAATGAATTAGGTCTAAACAATAATACGAATGTCATCCCCCTTCCAAATCAATCCGTTCTCTGACAGGCCGAGGAGATATCCCATCTCGCCAATTGATATTAGAGGTGCAGGAGGTTGATCGTGAAACATCTCGTGGAATGTTTGCTGTTGGTCTTGGCCGTGTTGCTGATGAATCAGGTTGCCGATGCTATTGAAATAGGCGAGATTCCTCCAAAGATAGAATTGAAAGAAAAATTGGGAGGACGGCTGGATGGAAAACCCTGGAGCAGCGAGGAGTTAAGGGGAAAGGTCCATGTCCTTTTTTACGTCGACCCGGATGAAAAGGATACGAACAATGATGCCAGCGAAGCTCTGGACAGAGAGAAGTTTCCCGGCGACCGGTTTCAATCGGTTGGAATCATTAACATGGCAGCCACCTGGCTTCCCAATTTTGCCATTTCCTCCGCCCTCAAGGATAAGCAGAAGCGCTATCCGACAACTATCTATGTTCGGGATTACAAGAAAGTACTGGTGAATACTTGGAAGATTGCCGACGACAGCAGTGACGTTCTCGCCTTTGACAAGAACGGGAGATTGATTTTCCGAAAAGATGGCAAGCTCACAGCCGAAGAGATCCAGAGGCTCATAAGAATCATTCGCGACGATCTGTAAACGAGACCAGAGGTCATTGAGATCCGGATTTCTCCTGCCCACAGAGCGGACTCCTCCGCGCAGGCCGTGCGTCGGATGTTCAGAGGATGCCGTGTTTAAAATGCTCCGGTCTATTCAGTCCGGGTCCACTGTGCTACAATAAGACGGACAACAGAGGGGAAAGGCGGGACTGTATAGAATGAGCTCTCCAAACAGAAAAGATCCGTTGAAATCACGAAAGACTTTGCTAATCTCTCTGATATTCTTTCTCCTTCTCCAGCCTTGTTTTGCGCTCACTGATGAAGAAATTCAAAAATATCAAACCTTCCTGACTGGTCAGCCCATTGGCGAAAAGATCGTTTTTTGGGCGGAGAAATTCGTCGGGACCCCTTATGATATGGACCCGTCAGGAGAATATGTCTCAAAAGCAACGATTGTGGCAGATGAGAGGGTGGATTGCATGTACTTAACCTTCAGGGTGACAGAACTGGCCTTGAGCAAGACTTCGGAGGAGGCCATTCAAGTAGCTCTCGAGAAAAGATTCCGCTCGAAAGGTATTCTGAAGAACGGTCAGGTCATCAATTATGACGACCGGTTCGAATACGGGGAGGACATGATTGAGAGTGGAAAGTGGGGGAAGGAAGTGACTACTGAGATTGGTAACATTATAAAAATAGAGGGGTCGAGGGGAAAGGATTTTGTGGAGGTTCTTCCCTCCGGTGCACTTCTGATGGGGCAGAAGAATTTGAAGAGCGGAGATATCATTTTTTTTGCAACAAGACCTGAAAAGAGGAAAGTCGGGGAAATCATCGGGCACATGGGATTTATAAAAGTTGAAAAAAGACCGGACGAATCAGGATCGGGAGACATCATTCTCATCCATGCCAGTGGCACAAAACAGAAGGGCGGAGAGGTGAGGAAGGTCTTGTTACAAAATTATCTCTCCAAGATGAGCTTCATCGGAGTTAAGATCACCCGGTTTCAGTGAGAGCTTCTCCACCCCGTTCACCCCCGTTTAGTTGTTCAAAATTTTTTATTGTTCAGAACTGTGGAGGATAGGGTATAATGATATAGGAGAGGCTAATCTTAGAGGAGGCGAAACTGATTCTATGATTCGAGCGTTCAACAAACATTATCGTAAGGCGATTGATCTTGTGGAGAGCTGCTCGACGAGCGAGAAGATGGAACTCGGGGAGAAGGTGATCGATTGGTTCCGGGAGTTGCCCGAGGAGTATGTCATCTCACTGGCCATGTTTTTTAATGAGGTGATCGATGATCTCGGAGATGATAGTTTAGAAAAAATTAATTTGAGAATAAAACAGAAGAAAAAAGAGAAAGAGAAAGAAGAAGAGGAGGAGGAGGAGGAGGAAGAAGAGGATTTAGAGGAAGACGAGTTTGACGAGGACGATTATAACGACGAAGACAAAGAAGATTACTAACAGGTTGCTGAAAAACGGCCGTCTGCGGCGTGTTCCGGCCCGCCTACCTTCTCGCGGGCGTGGTAAAGAGTCGCTCCTTCTTCGTCGCGACACCACCCCTCATCCTCGCCCTGTTAGATGGGAAATTGATTATAGAGAGAATCCCTTGAAGGTATTGGTTTTCAAATGACTACAAAACCGGTCAGGCTTCTATCTAACAGGGCAAGTCATTGCGGCGTACCGCAAAGTACGCCTCTGGCCGACTCACCAACTCGTCGGCGTGGCAAGAGTCACTCCTTATTCGTCGTGACGCCACTCTCAGGATTTCGGCGCCTTGCATCTGACCATTTTTGAACAGCCTGAAAAAGATGATTTTCCGGCAGTCTGTTAATCCTAAAAACGGCAGATCTTATTTTCTGCCTGTTGCGGGCCAGATTTCAATTCATTCCAATTCTGTAATATTCAAACACATTCCGTTTGGACAGGCGGCGACCGAGGTCGCGGCCTGTCGCCGCTCAAAACGCGGTTTTTATTCGAAGATTGGGTTCATCTTTCTCGAAGAGGTGCATCTTCTCAAGGTCTAAAGCAAGCTCAATCTCCTGATGAACCCGAACCGAAGTCTGCGCATCCACTGCCGCCACAAAACTGTGCCTACCGGATGTTAGATTCAAATGGATCTCTGATCCCAATGGTTCGATCACATCCACCACCGCCTTAATGACATTTTCTTTGAGCCGCTCAGGTGCATACTGGAGATCATAGATGTCATTGGGTCGTATTCCAAAAATGACTTCTGAATCTGGCATTGATTTAAAATAAGAAGCCTTCTTCTCCGGTATGGGCAATTGAAACGTTCCCGCATCGATGAAAAGGCGGTCCTTGTTTGAAACCAACCGTGAAGGGAAAAAATTAATTACTGGACTCCCGATAAATCCTGCCACAAACATATTCACAGGATGATTATAGACTTCTAGGGGAGCCCCGATTTGCTGAATCACCCCATCCTTCATCACTACGATCTTCGTCCCCATGGTCATCGCTTCCACTTGATCATGGGTTACATAAATGATGGTCGTCTGAAGCCGATCATGCAGCTTGGAGAGCTCTGCCCGCATCTGCACCCTTAGTTTCGCGTCCAGATTCGATAAAGGCTCATCAAAAAGGAATACGGCAGGCTTACGAACGATGGCCCTTCCTACTGCAACTCTCTGACGTTGTCCTCCTGAAAGCTGCCTCGGCTTTCGGTCTAAGAGATTCTGAATCCCCAAGATCTCGGAGGCCCATTTCACCCTCTGATCAATCTCATCCTTTGGAAACTTTCTTAATTTCAGGCCGAAGGCCATGTTCCTATAAACGGACATGTGGGGATAGAGGGCATATTCCTGAAAGACCATGGCAATATCACGGTCCTTGGGAGGCAGGTCATTGACCGCATGGTCTCCAATGTAGATCATGCCTTGAGTGGGTTCCTCCAATCCTGCGATCATCCGCAGGGCTGTCGATTTTCCGCACCCCGAAGGTCCAACCAGGATGGTAAACTCCTTGTCCTCCACGGTCAGGTCGAAATTCTTCACTGCCTCCACATTCCCAAATATTTTTGAAACATTCTCCAGAATAACCCTGGCCATGATTCAGCCTCCGCCGTCACTTAATTAACGTATCGTGGTTAGATAACTTTTCGTATCAACCTTTATCTCTATCGTTTGACTGCTCCGGCCGTGAGGCCCGAGACATAATACTTGACGAAGAAGGAATAGAGAAACGCAATCGGAAAAGACCCCAACACTGCCGATGCCATGAGGGATCCCCAGAACAACGTGTCTGCTTTGATCAGGTCACTCACCGTTCCAACGGGAATAGTCTTCATCGGTCCGGAAGACATAAAGATTAGAGCGTACAAGAATTCATTCCAGCAAAGGGTGAAGCAGAAGATGCCCGCTGAGATCAATCCAGGCGTTGATAATGGGAGAATAATCTTCACCAGGGTTTCCACCCGCGTGCAGCCATCGGCCATGGCACACTCCTCAATCTCTTTAGGGATTGTCCGAAAATAACCCATGAGCAGCCACGAGGCAAAAGGGATCAGTTGCGTTGGATAGGTCAGGATGAGGGCCCAATACGTATTATAGAGGTTTAATTTGGCAATGACCTGCGCCAACGGCAAAAAGAGGAGAGTGGGCGGTACGAGGTAGGCCAGAAAGATTCCCACTCCGAGAAAGTTGCTTCCGGGGAATCGAAGCCGAGCAAGGGCGTAACCGATTAAGATGCTGCACAGCAGGGAGATGGCTGTCGAGAGCAATGAAATGATAAGAGTGTTCTTCACCCACTCGGGGAAATCAGTGTTTTGGAAGAGGTAGAGATAGTTTTCCAGCGTGAAACGCTGAATCCAGAACGGGTTAAACTTCATTTCAAAGAGATCGTTCGTAGGCTTGAAGGAGACGATGCTCATCCAGTAGAGGGGGAAGAGTAGAAAGACGACAAACAAGGTCAGCGGCAGGTAGATATTCAAAATCTGGCGTCCGAGTGTTCTGCTCCCGACCATTCTATTCTCTCCTCAGATACTTTAGAAGCAATATTGCAAATACTGAAAGGATGGGGAACATGTACAGGGCGATGGCAGCCCCTTGGCCGATGTCCGTGGCAGCAAGGCCGATCTGGTAGGCGTAGGTGCCGAAAATGTGGGTCATATTGGCCGGCCCGCCTTTCGTCAAGATATAAATGAGCTGGAAGTCGGCGAAGGTCCAGATAATCGAAAGAAGGGCTGCGATCAGGACGACCCCGCGAATCGCAGGGATCGTGATGTGGAGAAATCGGTGCCATGCGTTGGCGCCGTCGATCGCTGCTGCCTCATGCAACTCATGGGGAACAGCCTGGAGTCCCGCCAGAATCGTAATGCCGAAAAAAGGAATGCCCCGCCAAATGTTGGCCAGACAAACGGACGCGATGGCCAGCTTGGGATCGCCCAGAAAGTTAACGTTCTTTGTAATCAGTCCAAGAGACTTCAAGAGCCATGAAATGGGGCTGAATACCGGGTCAAAGATCATGTACCAACCGAGCGCGGACAGAGCTGTGGGAACGATCCAGGGCATCATGACCGCAGCCCGAATCGGGTTGCTGAAGCGCATACGATTGGTGAGAATCAAAGCAAGTCCCAGTCCCAACATCGCCTTGAAGGGTACGGTCACCATGGCATAGACAAAGGTATTGCGAACGGTCTGGTGAAAAATGGAGTCGTGAAGGAGATCGACAAAGTTACGCAATCCTATGAAGTGGCCCAGCCGACCGATCATGCTGTCAGTGAGGGACAACCAGATTCCGAGAAAGAAGGGATAGGCCATGAAGAGCATCAGGAGGAAGGCGCCGGGGAGCATCAGGATGACACCCAGGCTAGATTCGCGTTCGAAAAGCCGGCTCAAATACCTGCGACCACGTCTGTTAAAAGTTCCTCCGCTGCTGGAGGCAGGGTCAGTTTCAATCATTTCGTTTTTCAGAAAGAGGGCAGCCACTCGATTCGCAACTGCCCTCTTCTTATTAATAGAGAAGAGAAAAAAAGGACTACGATGGCACGGCTTCAGTGATCCGTGTCACCGAATAAGCTTTTTGATCCATTCTTCTTAGACGCCGTATATCCGCTTAAGCTGTTCAGCACCCCATTCAATTGATGCCTTTGCATCTCCGGTTTGAACCGCACGGGCAAGAGTATCCACGACGATGTACTTGGACGAGGCGAGTCCTGCCTTCTCGTTCGCCGGCCCTGCATAACCAAGGTCGCGGCCATATTTCGGCTGTTCCTTGAAAGGAGCCATTTTCGGATCCTTGTCCCAAACCGGATCCTTGGCGTATTTCTTGGTAGTCTGAAGCTGGTAGCCTTCCTGAAGTCGGAACCACTCGCCGTATTGTTTATCCTCGAACCACCATTTCAAGAACTCCTTGGCTGCCGAGATGTTCTTTGAATTCTTCAGAATGCCAAAAGTCCGGGTGCCCAACAGATAGAAACGGCCGGCTGGTCCCTTGGGCATGAGCATATGGTTCATATCTTGAGCGATATGCGGCTTGTCCTTCTTGGCGGCAAAGTAGATGCTTGATGCGTTTAAGGTACAGGAGATCTGTTCGGAGAGAAAAGCGCGGTTGTTGCTGCTATCGTCCCAGGAGGTGCCGGTTTCATCATAACCGTCCTTCCACGCTTGGATGAACTTCCTTAGCCCCTCAACGAATTCGGGTTTGTTGAAAAGGATATTCTTGCCGTCTTTGCTGATTTCCATCGCCCCATTCGACCACATGAAGGAATAACAGAAACAGGCGGGGTCGCTCGTGCTGTGACCGAGGGCCTGGCCAACCGAGTGGCCATTCGCTTTGCATTTCTTTGCTACGGCATGGTACTCATCCCAGGTCATGTCGAGCTTCATTCCATCTTCCGCATTTGGAACCCCTGCTTCCTTGAACCAGCTAATTCGGTAATTCATTGAATGATTGTTCTGCCCGGAAGGGATGCCCAGAAACTTTTCCCCCACCTTGGCTGAATTCAGGACATAGGCTTCGAACCCACCGCCACGACGACCGACTTCCTCTGCTTCCTTTGTCAGGTCGACGAGACTTTCTCTATAGAGGAAGTTCCATGCTGGCCAAAGCTCCACAATATCCAAGCCTCCGGCCTGAACCGCTGCGGCGATCTTGGGCTGAAGGTCCGGCCAATTGAGGAAATCCGTGGCCACCGTCACACCATTAGCCTGTCCCCATTCCTGTGCCTGCTTCTTGTAAAGCTCCTGCGCGGGCGCAATGAAGTATGTCCCTTGAAGAATGGAGAGTTTTGTTCCCTTAATGACAGCGGGACCCTGGCCGAACACCGGATGCGAAAGCCCACCCGCAGCAGTCATACCTATCCCCACCACTCCCGCCTTGATAAATTCCCGTCGACTCAATTTCCCCTTTCTTTGCCTTCCTGAATCATCCTTCATAAATAATCCTCCTTTCCGAGATTTCTCTCGAGGGCTACCAGAATTGATTCAACCACTTCCTTATCAAGAACTGTGGCCTTTGTCAATCAAACAATTGGAAGTGTAAGCCTCTTTTTTCCCCGTGACGAAGATGGGCCGGTCGAGAAAGTTTTAGAGCGGAACCTTTGAGAAATTGGATTCAAACGTTCTAAACCTGGCGATTCTAAAACTTTCGAAAGCAGTCCGTCTTCATCATTTTCATGGATTGGGGATGCTTCAATTGGAAATTTGAAGGAAACTCGTGGAAGGATTTTGTATAGGGAGGAAGCTTTGGTCTTATCGAGAGGCTGGAATGGCTCGATTATAGGCCCAGCGTTCCATCCTGCCCATCTCTTCCCTCATGGTTGTAGAAAGAGGAACGATATTTCCCGCTGAGATCACAAGATCCTGCTCGTTAATCGGGCGGCCTGAATTGAAGGCTTCGATCATTGCCCCGTTGACCGCCTGCTCAATTTCTGCGCCGTTAAAGCCTTCGGACACCTTCACCAGCATGTCCAGATTAATCTGGGATAAATCCGCACCGTTCTTTTTTAGGTGGATGGAAAAAATCAACCTTCTTTCTTGAACATTCGGTAAGGTGACAAAAAAGATTTGGTCAAAACGGCCCTTCCTCAATACCTCCGGCGGCAGGAGTTCAATGACATTGGCGGTCGCAGCGATAAAGACAAAGACAGTTTTTTCCTGCATCCAGGTAAGAAAAGAGGCGAAGACCCGAGATTGGGACCCGCCGCCCGCTTTTTGGCTCTGTATGCTGATGCCTGCTTCGATCTCATCGATCCAGAGGACACAGGGTGCAACGGATTCCGCGGTTCGAAGAGCAACCTGCAGAGCCTCCTCAGGTTCTCCAATGGTTCCGTCATAGAGCCTGCCCATGTCGAGGTGGAGCAGAGGGATATGCCAGAAGGAAGCGAACGCCTTGGCGCAAAGGCTTTTCCCGCATCCAGAAAGGCCGGTGATCAAAACCCCCTTTGGGATCTGAAGGCCGAAGGACATTCCTTCGCTACTCAAAACTTTGGACCTTTTCCGCAACCAGTCTTTGAGATTTTCGAGCCCGCCGATATCCTCCAGGGCAGGTCGATTTATTACCAAATTAAGGATTCCCGATTTCTTAATGAGCTGTCCTTTTTCCTCAATCACCGCGTCAATCAAAGAAGGATCGATCGTTGTCCTTCCGATCAGGGCACTCCGAAAAGCTCTCGCCACCTGGTCGAGAGAAAGACCAAGAGCAGCCTTCACCAGCCGGTCCTTCAGCTCCGGGGTCAGAAATTCTGTCAACTTGCTCGCCTGCGGCGTTGAAGAAATGATCCCCATAAGCGTTCGTTCTACTTCAACTGCATCCGGCATGGGAAGTTCGTAGACCACCATATCCCGCTTCAGTTCTTCCGGGACAACTAGGATTGGAGCGACGATGAAAAGGGTTGCATATCGATTCCGGAGGGAGCGGTGAAGATCCTTCAATTTTCTCGGCACGAAAAAGTCTGTCGTAAAAAAAGAATGAAGCCCCTCGAAGAGATAAAAAGCCTGTTCGGAATTCTGAATCACCCGGTCCAGGGCCTCAATCGGACTCTTGGAATTATCGACCTTTTCGTTTTCTACGGTCAATCCCTGAAAAGGATTCCAGATGAAGAGCTTGGGTTTAGGTTGAAAGGTGGCGGTGAGTTCTTTAAGAAGGCTCTCCACACGGTCTTCTTCATCGGACAGGATATAAACGATGGAGGCCTTCGACAGAATGAATTTCTTCAGGTCTTGAAGGATTTGTTGTTTTTTGGAAAGTTCTTCCATGGCTGGACGGATTATACAAAAAATAGAATCGCCCGTCAATTGCGAACTACTCTTTCTTTCCCTCACCCGGTTTTTCCTTGGTATCTTCAAAAGCGCTTGAATCTTTACCACCTATACCATAGAATTGAATTTATGGTCCTTACGATCACTGTCCATATCAATCCGATCCTCATCGATCTTGGTGCGATTCGCGTGAGCTGGTACGGGTTGATGTATGTCTTAGGATTCCTTGCCTCATATCTCCTCGTCCGGTATCAAATGAAGAAGAAGGACTTTGGGGTTTCAAGGCTGGACGTGGAAAATCTCTTCTTCTATCTCATCCTCGGATTAATCATCGGAGCCCGCTTGGGGTACGTTCTCTTCTATGATCTTAAGATGTATGTGGCTGATCCTCTTGAGATCTTTGCCGTCTGGCACGGTGGCATGTCCTTTCATGGAGGGTTGATCGGCGTTCTCATCGTTGGAATTCTCTTTTGCTGGAAGAATAAAAAGTCGTTCTGGAAGATCGCTGACCTCTTCATCGTTACCGCCCCCATTGGTTTGGGCTTGGGAAGAATTGGCAATTTCATCAACGGAGAGCTCTATGGTCGAGTGACTCAAGTCCCGTGGGGGATGATCTTTCCCAAAGGAGGTCCTCTTCCACGGCATCCCTCTCAACTTTATGAAAGTGGACTAGAGGGAGGCGTTCTCTTTTTGATCCTCTGGTTTCTCAAAGACAAGAAACTCCCCGAGGGCGGGCTTTTGGCGGTATTCCTCTCCTTTTATGGGTTATTTCGGTGTATTGCGGAGTTCTTCAGAGAACCGGACCCACAGCTCGGATTTGTCTTAGGGTCCTTCACCATGGGACAGATCCTCTCGTCCTTCATGATCGTCGGGGGGATCGCCCTATTGTTATACTTGAAGGGAAAAGGGAAAGAGAAAAGTTGATTCTATTTTCTGTTCCTCGTTGTTCTCACCGGGGCAATCATTAACCGAGGGTCGAGTAAGCGATTCAACTCCTCCGTAGAAAAAATTCCTTCCTCTCCTGTGACCTGGCGAATCGACTTATTTTGCACGTAGGCCTTTTGGGCAATTCGCGCCGCTTTTTCATATCCGATTTTCGGCGTCAGGGCCGTGGCGAGCGCTAAGCTTTTCTCAACCATTTCTTCACAGCGCTTACGATTCGCCCTCAATCCCTGGATACATCTTTCGGAAAAGTTATTCGCTCCATTTGAGAGAAGCCGAATGGACTGCAGTAAATTATAAGCCATCAACGGCATCATGACATTGAGTTCAAGATTTCCACTGAGCCCTGCGACGGTAATGGCCGAGTCGTTTCCGATGACCTGACTGCACACCTGGATGACGGATTCAGGGATGACAGGATTGACCTTTCCGGGCATGATTGAAGAACCGGGCTGAGTTTCAGGGAGACGAATCTCCCCAATTCCGCAGCGAGGGCCTGAGCCGAGCCAGCGGATATCGTTGGCGATCTTGATTAGGCTCACAGCAACAGTTTTGAGAGCTCCACTCATTTCGACCAAGGCATCTCTTCCGGCTTGCGCCTCAAAATGATCGGCCGCCTCATGAAAACGATGGTCGATCTTTTTATTCAGGATGGAAATGACTCTCTTTGCGAAAAGAGGATGGGTGTTGATTCCCGTTCCGACTGCAGTTCCTCCCAGTGGAAGTTCAGAAAGAGAGCGCATGCCATTACGAATCCTAGCAATTCCCAATTCCACTTGACGTGCATAACCTCCAAACTCCTGACCCAACCGAACCGGCGTGGCATCCTGGAGGTGAGTTCTTCCGATTTTAAGGATGGGATGAAATTCCCGGGCCTTATTCCCTAAAGCTTTATGGAGATTGTTCAGGGCCGGGAGGAGGTTCTGCCGGAGGAGGATGATTGAGGCGATATGAATAGCAGAAGGGAAGACATCATTCGTGGACTGGCCCCGGTTGACGTGGTCATTTGGATGGACCGGTCGGTAGATTCCTCTCTTGCCTCCTAGAATCTCATTGGCCCGATTGGCGATCACCTCATTCGCATTCATGTTGGTGGAAGTCCCGGAGCCGGTTTGAAAGATGTCGACTGGAAATTGTTCGTCCCATCTTCCCTCCATCACCTCTTCGGAAGCCTGTGCGATAGCCTTGGCACTTCTTTTCTCCAGAAGACCCAGCTCAAGATTGACTTTTGCCGAGGCACATTTGATCAGGCCGAGCGCATAAAGGAATTCTCTTCCGAATCGCCAGCCACTCACGGGAAAATTTTCAACCGCCCTCTGCGTCTGGGCACCGTAGTAAGCCTCTTTTGGAACCTTGACCGGCCCCATCGAATCTCTCTCTATTCTGTAGAGGTCTTTTGAGGAAATCATTCCACACCTCCTATCTTTTTCCATTCTATTGAAAAAGGATCCAATTATCAATCACTCAATTTCTGGTCAACTCCGCTTTTCCTTATTTGCTCTTGACCGGGCAGGTTCGCTCCGGTTTTCCGTTGAAACCTAGGCAGCCAGATTCTTAGAAGGTTGGGCCAATGAAGTCTCTTCAGGGACCCGCCCCGGCCGGGCAAACGAAAAGCTGGAGAGGGGCGAGCCCTTCAACTTGTTTGACAAATGGGATGGGCATCGATTATCATTTCCAAACTCTAACTATCCTTTTTATGACCAGGGGTGTTGGGGATCAAACATCATTTGTTGGAGCAACCTGTGGGCAAAAGCCTCGTGCAAAAAATCCTTGAAGCGCATCTGGTGAGAGGCAGATTAGTCTCTAACGGGGATATTGGGATCGCTGTCGACCAGACGCTGACACAGGACGCCACCGGTACCATGGCATACCTTCAATTTGAAACATTAGGGATCCCGAGGGTCAAGACCAAGTTCTCGATCAGTTATGTTGACCACAATATGCTCCAGACTGGGTTTGAGAATGCAGATGACCATCGATTTCTGCAAACATTTGCTGCGAAATATGGAATCTTCTTTTCCAAACCTGGCAATGGCATCTGCCATCAGGTCCATTTAGAGCGATTTGCGAGGCCAGGGCAGATCCTTGTCGGTTCAGACAGTCATACTCCCAATGCCGGTGCCATGGGAATGATCGCCGTCGGAGTAGGAGGGCTGGATGTAGCCCTCGCGATGGCAGGAGAACCTTTTTACCTCAAGATGCCGGAAGTGGTTTCAGTAAGGTTGAAGGGGAGACTTTCACCCTGGGTAGCTTCGAAGGATATTATGCTGGAGTTATTGAGACGGTTGACCGTCAGAGGAGGCGTGGGAAAGATTTTTGAATTTGGGGGGCCGGGTGTAAAGGCGCTCTCGATTCCGGAAAGGGCTACCATTGCCAATTTGGGAGCGGAGTTGGGGGCCACCACCACGATCTTTCCGAGCGACGCGCAAACTCTCGAATTTCTGAAGGCCCAGGGAAGAAGGAGAGATTGGATTCCTCTCGAGGCGGATCAGGATGCGGAATACGAACAGATCACTGAAATCGATCTCCGGGAACTGGAACCGCTCGTCGCTCAACCCTCCAGTCCGGATAAAGTCTGTCCGGTGAGGGAGGTGGCCGGGAAACCGGTAAAACAGGTCTGCATAGGAAGCTGCAACAATTCCTCCTATTTCGATTTGACGAGCGTCGCAAAGATTTTAAGAGG
>Ga0335070_10005679_pt1 | contig 14690 bp, 13 predicted proteins | sample Lox_Sample_13_FD_206722 | JGI IMG/M metagenome (GOLD analysis project Ga0335070, IMG submission 206722) | Soil microbial communities from Loxahatchee National Wildlife Refuge, Florida, United States - Lox_Sample_1.3 | ecosystem: Environmental > Terrestrial > Soil > Wetlands | place: USA... | reverse complement strand
ACATTCACCAGGCACTGGAGGAGAACGGGAAGGGGGATGGTGGAAACGACCCGGTCGGCCCGGAACTCCTTTCCTCCCGCGGTGACGATGAATCCTTCCCCGATCCTCCTGACCGAGGTGACAGGGGAGTCTGTCGAGATGAACCGCTCCACCGGCTCGTCGATGGCCTTCACGAGGGCCTCGATCCCCCCGGTCCGCGGGTAAGAGAAGATGGCCTGGTGGGTGTACCCCTCGGTCTCTATCCCGATGGCGGATTTGAGAACGTCCTCGACGGGGGGCCGTGGGATCCTCCCCTCCACCCAGTGGGCCGACATCTCCTCGGGAGGGATCTTCCAGATCTTTTCGTTGTACGGGATAAGGTAGGACCCGGCGATACCCTTCCCGAAGGTCTGCTCCATCCACTCCCTGAAGTTCCGGGGCGGGGCGAACTCCCCCTTCTCTGCGGCGACGAGAGCCTTCACGAACTCCGAGATGCAGAAAAAGAGGTCCTCCTTCGGGAGGTCCGAGAGGCCGTTCTCGAAGGGGTACTTCACGTACCGGCCCTTGTAGAAGATCTTCGTCTGCCGGTCCCGGACCTCGCGGTTCTCCCCGAGGACCCGGTGCATGAACCCGAGGACCTCCTCGTCCCGGGAGAAGATGACATGGGACCCGCCGGTATCGAAGGTGAACCCTCCCTCCGTCCGTGACCGGCAGAGGCCGCCCGGCTCCCGCTCCCGCTCGAAGACCCGGACCTTGTGCCCGCGTTCGTGGAGGAGACGGGCGAGGGTGACCCCGGCGAGGCCCCCGCCCAGGACAGCCCATCTCACGCCCTGTACCTGTGCACCGATGCCATATATGGGTTATCGCCGCAGACCTGAACGATATATATGGTGGGTGACTCCTTCTGCGGACAGCGGGCTGGCGATTTTGATGGGTATATACGGTGGTTTTACTCTTGTTCCTTCGACTTCGTAATTGATTTCCATCAGTCGGCTTTTACAACGTACGGGTGGACCATCTTTTTCGGATCTACGACGCGATCGAATTCGGCTTCTGTGACAAAGCCAAATTTCAAGGCGGCTTCCTTGAGCGTGAGCTCATTGTCCAGCGCGTAGTGGGCAATCTTCGATGCTTTGTCATAGCCAATGACGGGTGAGAGTGCGGTCACGAGCATCAGGGAGCGGTCCACGTACTCCTTGATCTTCTTAAGATTCGGTTTCGTCCCTTCGACCAGGAACTTCCGGAAGTTTACGCAGCCATCACTCATGATCATGATGGAATGAGTGACGTTGAAGATAATCAGCGGCTTGTAGACGTTCATCTCAAGGTAGCCACCGGCATCGCCAAAGCCCACCGCTATGTCATTGGCCATCACCTGCACGGCGATCATGGTGAGCGCCTCGCACTGGGTTGGATTGACCTTGCCCGGCATGATCGAGGAGCCCGGCTCGTTCTCCGGGATCGAGAGTTCCGCGAATCCGGCGCGCGGTCCGCATGACATCAGGCGAATGTCATTGGCAATCTTGTACAGCGACACGGCGAGGGTGCGAAGCGTTCCGGACAGCTGGACCAGCGCGTCGTGGGCGCCCTGCACCGCGAATTTGTTGGGCGCGGTAATAAAAGGGAGGCCGGTGAGCCCGGCGATCTCGGCTGCCGCCGCCTCGGCAAAGCCAGGTGCCGAGTTGATGCCCGTTCCCACAGCCGTGCCACCCAGGGCCAGGCGGTAAACCCCTTGCAGGGCTGCTTCGATCCGTTCCAGATCGTCTGTCAACATCCCGGCATACCCTGACCATTCCTGGCCTAATGTCAGCGGGGTGGCATCCTGCATGTGCGTCCGGCCGATCTTGACGATATCACTCCAGGCCTGTGCTTTCGCGCTCATCGCATCACGCAAGGCGGCCACTGCGGGAATCAGGCGCTGCTTCACACTGACGGCCGCCGCTATATGCATGGCCGACGGAAATGAGTCGTTCGACGACTGCGCCATGTTCACGTGATCGTTCGGGTGAACCGGCGCCTTGCTTCCGACTGGTGTGCCTGCAAGTTGACAGCACCGGTTGGAGATCACTTCGTTCACGTTCATGTTGAACTGGGTGCCGCTGCCCGTCATCCAGACATGCAAGGGGAACATGTCGTGATGCTGCCCGGCGAGGATTTCGTCGCAGGCCTGAACGATGAAATGGTAACGCTGATCGTCGAGCCGCTTTCCGGCGTGGTTTGCGGTGGCCGCGGCCTTCTTCAGGATGGCGTAAGCGGTGATCATTTCACGTGGAATCAAATCGCTGCCGATGCTAAAATGCTCAAGCGAGCGCTGGGTTTGAGCACCCCACAGTTTGTCCGCAGGCACTTCAACCACGCCGAGACTGTCGCTCTCTTTTCTCATGTTTGTCATGTGATCCCTCCTGTGTTCGATCGCTGCGGGCCGGATTCCCGTCAGCCTGATGTGAAGTCAGCATTTGTTTGCAGAGACATGTGGCTGATTATTGCCACCGATATTTATATGTGTGGAGGAGGCCGCCCTGCCTGTGGGTTTGGCCTTCGCTTCGCCCCGGCAGGATCCGCAGGCCAGATAGGGGATGATCGCCGCATGTCTGCGAGGAAATCCGGTTATAATACCTTTCCTGCGGAGGCCGCAGGGAGCATTGCTCCTTTGGGTTAAAGGCTCCCTCGGCGGGGTGCAACAGCGAGGATCCGCTCTCCGTTCCCGGGGATTTTTGTCTGAATGCGGACGCTCCCGGGCTGTCCCCCGAAAACGTTCAGAAGGTCTGAACAGCGGCATGAGTATTTGGATGCGGGCACCCCCCCCGGAGGGAGAAGGATGGACCCATGGCGAGGAGATTTGGTACCCTGGCCGGTAGCTTCGATTCCTGCAGGATACTGATCCTCCCTCGATGCTCCCGGGGCTTCGCCTCCGGCCCCCCCGATAAGCAGTCAGGGGTCTCAGAACAACAGGGTGAGGATCCCCTCTGCCGTGCCGAGGACCACGAGGCAGGCGATGAGCCAGCCGGTGAGCATGAGGAGGACCGCGCGGGGTCCCCGCCAGTTGAGGATCCAGGCGAGGATGGGAGTCCCGTACAGGCCGAGCCCAGGTACCCACATAAGGGCGATGAGCGCGACTTCGCCGTAGGAATGCAGGGCCGGATGCTTATCCATGAGTTCCTTGACCTTCGCGATCTTACTCTTCAGCCATGCAGACTTCTCCGAGAAGATGTCACAGACCCGGTAGATCAGGAGGATGGCCCCCGCCGCCACCGACACGAGGAAGGGGATGAGGAGGTACACGGGTAACCCGAGGGCGATCCCCGCGGGCGGGGCTAACCCCTGGAGGAGGAGGATGGAGACGATGAACCCGAGGATCGCGGGGATGGAAAGGCCCCCCACGAGACCGATGACGAGGGGCAGGACGAGGAGGAGGACGGGGATAGCAACGAGGTCGGCATCGACTCCGCGGATCCAGCCGGTTTCGGGGAGCATCATAAAAAAAAGGTTCGCAGTTCCTCTTCACGCAGCCTTCATCTTCTTCATCTCGCCTTTCACCTGGAAGCCGATGTAGATGCCCAGGATGCCGTAGAGGATGGAGAAGAACCCGAGGTAGACGGCGACAATGACCATGGCGCCGAGGCGCGGCAGGAAGAGGTAAATCCCACCGAGGATGACCGAGAGAGCACCCGTCAGGCAGAGCATGACCCGGTGACTGGTAAACTCGGGGTGGAATATTGCGATCGCGATTTCAATGAAACCGAAGAACATCATGAGGAGCGCAATGACCAGTGTCGCGGCCACCGCCGTGTTCCAGGGGAACAGGATGGCGATAACCCCGAGGATCAGGCCCAGGAATCCCATCAAGATAAGTCCAACGGGCCGAATCGGTGTCGCGAAACCGAGGACAAGCGCCTGGACCGAGGCAATGATCAGGAGGATCCCGAAGAGGATAGTCGCGATCACCACTGCATAGTCAGGCCAGAGAAGGACCAGGATCCCGACGATGATTGCGAGGATTCCAACCAGGACGAATGAGCTCCATTTCACATGAGAAGTATCTGCACCTACTGTTTCTGTCATGAGAGAGACCTCCAAAGACCACCTTCATTATCGTCTCTATATATAAATACACCACATTCATATCGAGTAAATTGACTTGTTCTTCGTTGCATTCAAATCACCTTTTCTTCCTGGCAGGGTATGCAAGCCCGTTTTTGCATCCTAATCCACCCCCTGCCCCTGGAATATCAGAGTCAGCACCAATCCGGCACCAAATCCGCCGATGTGTGCCATATATGCAACACCTGAGGTATCCGATGCACTCAAGATGGAACCAATTTGATCAAACCACTGCAAGACGATCCAGACCCCGATCACAAAAATTGCAGGCAACCGGGTTATCACCCAGCCCAGCACCACCGTGACCTCCTTTGTCGGGAACAACACAAGGTATGCCGCGAGCACGCCGGCGATTGCTCCCGATGCTCCCAGGTTCGGGACATTTGATCCGGTATTGACCGCCAGCTGGGCGAACGTTGCGACGACGCCACAGATCAGGTAGAATACCAGGTACCGGAAATGCCCGAACCGGTCTTCCACATTATCCCCGAAGATTGCCAGGTACAGCATATTGCCCCCGATGTGGAGCCACCCGGCATGCATGAACATCGATGTGAAGATGGTCAGCCACTGCCCGGCAGGATTGGCAAGGAAGCGGGTTGGAACAAACGCCCAGGTCTCAATAAATGCATCACCCTGCATTAATTCAACGATAAAAAAGAGCACATTAAGTGCGATCAGGCCACCCGTGACATAAGGAACCAGCTTCTCTCCTCTGTTGTCGTCCCCGATTGGTAACACTCGATCCACTTCTCCTGATGGAAAACCTCCGCTGTTGCGGAAAACATGCCCTAATGCAGCATTTGACTATAAAAAATATTCGATATGGCGGGTATGCAAGCCGGTTTTACGTTAAGCGGAACCCGCAGCGGATATGGTTCCATACACTGGCGATATCAGACTAAGGAATTACATTATCCCTCGCAATGTAATCATGAAAGAATACACTTGTTAAGGAGAACCAGAAAAGGGGGTTTTCAGGAGTAAGTCGCAAATAACCTTTGTTTTTGCCACCTGAGCATAACATAGAGTGCAATGATGCCTACAACGGTGAGCATTATGGCTATTCCCAACAACCATTTTGCAATTACAAAATCCTCTTTCATATGGCTGAAGTATGAAGTCATTAATGATATCAAAATTCCATCGATGGGTATCGATGCATATTCCGCCGGGATATGTGCGATTGATATATCCGGTTTTCTTATAACGATTATTGAGAAGACAGCGGCCAAAGTTGCCAACGTGATAGAATTGATGGTGATACAGATGCTTGACAGTTCCTGAATCATTCCAGCATGGGTCTCAAATGTAATATCCGGGTTGGTAATAATCTGGAAAGCGGTTGTCGCCGCAAGTAGTATCCAGAATACAATGAAGAGAATCGATCCCCAGTGTTTCCCGTTTTCAGGGTTCTCCTTTGCCTGCATTTATGTTGGCCCTCCGATAAGCATCGGGTATAGAAACACATTACGAGTCAGGTATGCATATAGGTTATTCGGTTTATAGCGAGGATGGAGTAATCTGCCTGAAAAAAGGGTCACAATACGGTATTCCCAGCCAGGACACCTTGTCACGGGGATTATCATTACCGCGGCCGGTTATACATCAGGATTCCTTGCGAGTTTCCTCCTTGCCGTTGTAGTCACCATCGTATTCGTGATCTCGGTAATCGAGCGATAGGAATGAAAAATGAACCAAAAAAAGAATCTATTCTGTCGACTTATCGGATTCCTCATTTCCTCTAACCCGACTTTCACTTATACGGCTCCTTTGGAGACGAAATATAACACCTTATAGGTAATGCCTTCGGCCGGGCCTTCCGGAGGGTTTATTATCCATGGATGTTATCATTTATACTATAGATGATAAAATATGAAGCCCTCATCCCGAAGGTCATTGCCCTTATCGGCGAGGGGGGGCTTGCGCTCGAGCTCGAGGGGATCCTGAGGAAGCACGAGGGGATCGCCCGGCGGGAGCGGAAGGCCGGGAGGGTGAGGCAGTGCGCGGCCGGGATCGCGAGGACCATCGCGGGGGGATCGGGCGGGCCCGTGGAGCGGGTAGCAGCCCGGGCAGCCATCACCCGGAACCTCTCCCAGGCGTCTGTCTACCGGATGGCGGCGATGCTGGGGGAGGCGGGGATCGATCTCTCGCCTGCCGATGTCCTCAGGGAGATGGGACGGATCCGGCAGGGCATATACTGAAAAAAAGGGGCCGGGATTCGGTATTTATTCGGAGGGCCTCCCCATGGGGGTCGAAGGTTATGGTCTGAGAGGTGAGATAAAATATATGTATTTCGAGGGCCGCACCAGCGGCCGGAGAAATAAGGCAAAGGCCTTATTTCGAGGGTCCGGCGTGAGGAACTCACGAGGACCGGCGAGGTCACTTGCTGGGTTTGACCGTCTTTGCACCGCGGAGCATGGAGATCTTCCCGGTCCGGACGAGCTCCTTCACCCCGTGCTGCCGGAGGAGGTTCTCGAGGGCGTCGATCTTCGTGGACCCGCCGGTGACCTCGAGGACCACGGACTTTGCCCCGACGTCAACGATCTGGGCCCGGAAGATGTCGGCGAGCTGCATGACCTCGGCCCGGCCCGATCCCGCCTCGGCGGTGACCTTGATGAGGGCGAGCTCCCGGTCCACCGTCTCGTTCTCGGTGATGTCCGAGACCTTCACGACATCGATCAACTTATTCAGCTGCTTGATGACCTGCTCCACCTGGGCGTCGTCCCCGATGACCACGATGGTCATCCGGGAGAGGTCCGGCTCCTCGCAGGTCCCCACGGCGAGGCTCTCGATGTTGAACCCCCGGCGGGTGAAGAGCCCCGAGACCCGGGAGAGGACCCCCGGCCTGTTCTCGACGAGGACCGAGAGGGTGTGGGGCTTCATTCCCTGCCTCCCGTGATCATCTCGTTGATGGCAGCCCCGGCCGGGACCATGGGGAAGACGTTCTCCTCCCGCTCGATCCGGAAATCGAGGACAAAGGGCCCGTCGCTATCAATGGCGGCCGAAAGCGCCTCCCGGACCCCGTCGGGGGAATCGATTCGTATCCCGTCGACCCCGTAGGCCGCCGCGATCTTCACGAAGTCCACGGGCGGGAGCTCGGTGTACGAGTACCGCCGGTCGTAGAAGAGCTCCTGCCACTGCCTGACCATCCCGAGGAACCGGTTGTTCAGGACGGCGACCTTCACGGGGATCTTGTTGGCGGCGACGGTCCCGAGCTCCTGGATGTTCATCTGGAATGACCCGTCGCCGGCGATATCGAAGACGGTCTCGCCCGGCCGGGCGAAGTGGGCACCCATGGCCGCCGGGAACCCGTATCCCATGGTCCCGAGGCCCCCCGAGGTGATCCAGGACCGGGGCCTCCGGAAGCAGTACCACTGGGCGGTCCACATCTGATTCTGCCCGACCTCGGAGACGATGATCCCCTCCCCCTTCAGGAGGTCGGAGAGCTCCCGGATGATGAACTGCGGCCTGAGCTTCCCGTCCTCCCTGAACCGGAGCGGGTGCTTCTTCTTCCAGGCCTGGACCTTCGCGATCCAGTTCTCCCGGCCGCCCTTCTTCGCCGAATGAAGCATGGCCTGGAGGATGGCCCTCGCGTCCCCGACGATGGGGACGTCCACCGGCTTGTTCTTCCCGATCTCCGCGGGGTCCACGTCGATATGGATGATCCTCGCCTGGGGAGCGAAGGTGGAGACCTTGCCCGTGACCCGGTCGTCGAACCGGACCCCGATGGCGAGGAGGAGGTCGCACTCGGTGATGGCGAAGTTCGCGTACTCGGTCCCGTGCATCCCGAGCATCCCGAGGTTCAGGGGATGGTCGCAGGGGATGCAGCCGATGCCCATGAGGGTGGTCGTGACCGGGATCATGAACCGCTCGGCGAGCTCGAGGAGCTCCCCCGACGCCCCTGAGGCGATGATCCCGCCCCCGGCGTAGATGACCGGCTTCTCGGCCGCCTCGAGGAGGGCGAGGGCCCTGTCGATCTGCCTCGCATGCCCCTTCACCGTCGGCTGGTACCCCCGCAGGGTGACCGGTCCCTCGGGGGGCCGGTCCTCGACCTGGTTCGTGGAGACATCCTTCGGGATGTCGATGAGCACCGGGCCGGGCCGCCCCGTCCGGGCGATATAGAAGGCCTCCCTCACCACCCGGGAGAGCTCCCGTGCGTCCTTCACGAGGTACGAGTGCTTCGTTATGGGCATGGTGATCCCCGAGATGTCCGCCTCTTGGAAGGCATCATTCCCCAGGAGGTTCGTGGGGACCTGGCCGGTGAGGGCGACGATGGGCGCCGAGTCCATGTAGGCCGTCGCGATGCCCGTGACGAGGTTGCATGCCCCCGGCCCCGAGGTGGCGAGGCAGACCCCGACCCGCCCGCTCGCCCGGGCGAAACCGTCCGCCGCATGGGCGGCCGCCTGCTCGTGGCGTACGAGGATGTGCCGGATGGGGGCATTATACAGCTCGTCGTAGATGGGGAGTACGACCCCGCCGGGATAGCCGAAGATGGTCTCGACGCCTTCCCGCTGGAGTCCCTCAATCAGGATTTTTGCTCCGGACTTCATCCTCTTCCCTCAACAGTCTGTTCATGCCGGCGATGACTGCCTCGACGGACGCCATGATGATGTCCGTGCTTGCGCCGCGCGATGTAATTATCTTCCCGTCCTTACTTAACCTTACCGTCACGTCGACGAGGGCCTCGGTTCCCCCGGTGATGGCGTCGACATGGTACTCCTCGAGCCGGATGCTCCCCACCTCGGCCACCGATTTCTGGAGCGAGGAGATGGCCGCGTCCACCGGCCCGTCGCCGGTCGAGGCCCCGGTGATCTCCCTCCCGTTCACGAGGAGGGTCACCGAGGCGGTAGGGATGACGTGGGAGCCCGAGACCACGGTGAACTGCTTCAGGGCGAGGACGGGCTTTGCCTCGAGGCCGGTGACCGTCTCCGCTATGGCCATCAGGTCCGCGTCCGTCACCCGCTTCCCCTCGTCCCCGAGCTTCTTGATCCGGGCGACGATCTGGGAGACCTGGGCGGCCGAGGCATGGTAATGGAGCTCCTGGAGGGCGGCCTCCACCGAGGCGGTCCCCGAGTGCTTCCCGAGGACGATCCGCCTCCTTCTCCCGACCATCTCCGGCCGGATGGGCTCGTAGGTGCGGGAGTCCCGGAGGATCCCGTGGGCATGGATCCCGCTCTCGTGGGTGAAGGCCATCTCCCCGACGATGGCCTTGTTCGTCGGGAGGGGGATCTTCGTGAGCCGGGAGACGAGGGAGGCGAGGTGGTAGATCTCCCCGATCTTTATCCCGGTCTTCACCCCGTAGAGGACCTCGAGGGCCATGACCAGCTCCTCGAGAGGGGTGTTCCCCGCCCGCTCCCCGAGGCCGTTCACGGTGACATGGGCGCAGGTCGCCCCCGCCCGGAGGGCGGCGAGGGAGTTCGCCATGGCCACCCCGAGGTCGTCGTGGCAGTGGATGGAGAGGGGGGCGATGGCGGCGAGGGGAGGGACGAGCTCCGCGGCCCGCTCCGGGGTGAGGAGCCCGACGGTGTCGCAGAAGCAGAGCCGGTCGGCCCCCCGCCGGACACCCTCACCGAAGATGCTCCGGACGAACTCCGGGTCGGCCCGGGAGGCGTCCTCACCCGAGAGCTCCACGATGAGCCCCCGGCCCTTCGCGTACTCCACCGCATCCCAGGCCATGGTGCAGACCTGCTCCCGGGTCTTCCGGAGCTTCTTCTCGATGTGGAGGTCGCTTACCGGGACCACGAGGTGGACAGAGTCAGCCCCGAGGTCGGCGGCATAATCGATGTCCTCCCTGAGGGCCCGGACATAGGTGCAGATCTCGGCCGACAGGCCGTCGGCGGCGATGAGCCGGATGGCCTCCCGTTCCCCCTCCGAGGCGGCGGCGGAGCCGGCCTCGATGACATGGACGCCGATCTCCGAAAGCTTCCGGGCGATCTCGAGTTTCTGTGCTGGCGACAGGGACACGCCGGGTGTCTGTTCGCCGTCTCTCAACGTGGTGTCAAAAAAGCGCATCTGTTCAGAGAATAAAACAATCCCTCATGGCTGAAACACCGAAAAAACGTGAGAGGGGATCGTATAAATAGGTTCTTCATCCCGAGCTGGAGGGGTGAGAGGGCCTCGTGAATGGCTGTCGGGCGAAATGCTCCGGCAGGAAAAGGGAGTGGAAAGGCGGGTCCGGGAGGAAAAAAGTGGAATTCCTGGGATCAGCCGGTACCGAGCTCTATCCCTCCAATCCAGTCAGCAAAGACGTTATAGAGGAACGCGATGGCGGCACCCAGGATGAAGCCGCCGATGATCCCGATGATGACCATGAGAACGAAGACGGCGACCCCTCCGAGGGCGGAGAAGCCCAACCTCCCTACGAAGCCCATGATGGGGGCATACAGCTCAAAGAGAGCTCCACGAACGATTCCTGAAATGATCCCCCAGGCTAACCCGAAGAGGGTCATCATCTTGGCGAGCGAGAACATTTCGATCTTTTTGATAACTACCATGCTACTACCTCACCTCACTCAAATGAAGCATTCGCTACTTAAAAATTACCATTATCTCCGAAGAAAAAAAGGATGGGGGTTCAGGCCGCGGGCGGGGATGTAGGCGGTGAAGCAGCGACGGGCACGCTGTCGTAGACGAGGGTGATATAGCGGGCAATGAAGATCGTGAGGGCCGGGGCAACGATGAACATGAGGAGCCAGCCAATATAGGGAATCGCCGAGAGGATGAAGGCGATGATACCCGCGACCAGGAACACGACGATGAGGGCGAAGATGTACGATCCCCAGCCGATCTTCCCGATCCGCCCGGTGATCGCCGAGAAGTTGAAGGCCTCCCCCATGCGTCCCGTCCGGGCGAAGCGGACGGACCCCATTGCCGCAAAGAGGCCGGTGATGAAGGCAATGACGAGGGTGACGATGATCCCGACGGTAAAGGTCCCCCACATGGCCGTGGCTTGCGCGGGTGTTCTGACCGCGAGGACCCCGGCCCCTATGGTCAGGAAGAGCACGATGAGGGTCGGGATGGCGTAGATGAGCTGGATGACGAAGAGCTTGATCCCGTCTATGAACAGCTTCGCCCAGTCCGTGGGGTCGGGGGCGGGCTTCTTGCCCCGGTAGACCTCCAGCTCGTACCCCAGGATCAGGGGGAAGATGATGCTCGAGACAATGAGGAGGAGCCACCTCGCCCATTTCTCCCAGACGGCGTCCTTTGCGTACTCCAGGGAATCGTTCAGAACCTTGCCGATATCCATGTATCTCACCGTACCGGGATTCTTTTGTTCCTGTATATAATCATATCTTAAAAATCCCACAATAATCGGGTTACAGGGGAAATGGTTCCTTTAAAAAAGGATATGGTTGCCAGGCGGTGGGCTTCCCCCGCTCGCCGGGGGATTCGTGCGTGCTGCGACCGGGGATCCCGGATATCCATTCAGTGCCGGAAGTGCCGTATCCCGGTGAAGATCATGGCCACGTTCAGCCGGTTCGCCGCCGCGATGACCTCCTTGTCCCGGATTGATCCGCCCGGCTGGACGAGGGCCGTCGCCCCGGCCTTCGCCGCCTCCTCCAGCGTGTCCGGGAAGGGGAGGAAGGCGTCCGAGGCCACGGCAGAGCCCTGCAGGGGGAACCGGGCCTTCATGACGGCGATCCGGGCCGCGTCCACCCGGCTCGTCTGGCCGGCCCCGATACCGAGGGACTTCCCCTCGTCGGCAAAGACGATGGCATTGCTCCGGGCATGCTTGCAGACCTTCCAGGCGAGTTTCAGGGCCTGGAGCTCCCGGGCCGTGGGGTCCCGCTCGGTCACCACCTGCCAGTGCTCCCGGTAAGGTGGGGTTTTCTGGACGAGGAGCCCGCCATCGATGGAGCGGATGGAAAGGCCAGCGGCAGGCTCCGGGAGCGTGAGTAGCCGGAGGTTCTCCTTCCCCCGGAAGGTGGCAAGGGCGTCCGGCGTGAAGGAGGGGGCGATGACGACCTCGATGAAGGTCCTGCAGATCTCTTCCGCGACCCCGGCATCCACGTTCCGGTTCATGGCGACGATTCCTCCGTAAGCAGAGACCGGGTCCACCTCCCTCGCGGCGACGTAGGTCTCCCTGAGGTTGCTCCCTGTCGCGACCCCGCAGGGGTTGTTGTGCTTCACGCAGACGCAGCAGGGCTCCTCGAACTCCCGGAGGAGGGCCACGGCGGCATCGAGGTCAAGGTAGTTGTTGTACGACATTTCCTTTCCCTGGAGGGGCTTCTGGCCGGCGATGCCTGCTTCCCCGTACACGGCACCCGCCTGGTGGGGGTTCTCCCCGTACCGGAGGATCCTCCCGTTCCGGGCCTGGACCGTGTACACGGGGGGAAGGGGGCTTTCCAGGGAGTAGAGGTGGTTCGCGATGGCGGCGTCGTACGCGGCGGTCCGGGCAAAGGCCTTCTTTGCGAGCACGAGCCGCTCCTCCCCCGTGAAATCCCCTCTCCCGAGGGTCGCCACAACAAAGGGGTAATCGGCGGGGTCCACCACCACCGCGACGTGTCGGTAGTTCTTTGCCGCCGCCCGGATCATGGCCGGTCCCCCGATATCCACGAACTCCATGAGCTCGCCGATGGGGAGCCCCTGGGAGGCCATGCGCTCGAAGGGGTAGAGGTTCACCACGAGGAGGTCGATGGGGAGGATCCCGTGGGCGGCCATGACCTGGTCGTCGACACCCCGCCGTCCGAGGAGACCCCCGTGGATAGCCGGGTGGAGGGTCTTCACCCTCCCATCCATCATCTCCGGGAAGCCGGTGTACTCCGCGATCTCGACAAAGCCGATCCCCGCTGCCGCGAGGGCCTTCCCGGTCCCCCCCGATGCGAGGATCTCCACCCCGTGGTCCCGGAGCGCCTCCGCGAGACCCGCGAGCCCGGTCTTGTCCCACACCGAGAGGAGCGCCCTTTTCATACGCCACACTTCTCTCCGCGGGAATACATAATAGGTGGGGGTTGACCTGTCATCGGGATTTCAGACTCCAAGAACAGGTGACACGAGGGACGCTCCCGGGGGCATATATTTTCTCGTATATTGAATAATAGTGCGATAGCTGGCAGAGGAAGGGATCTCCTGGCGGGGGATGGGATCTCCACCGTTCCAATTCCCCGGGTGACAGGAATGAGCTGTGGGTCCCGGCATATCCGGACGGGCATCCACCCTTATCATCTACGGGGGGAATAATTGGATGGGGGAGAAGGGGGGAGGGTGCTCCTGCCGTCCCCTCCCGATCCATGCGGAGCGTTACCGGCATGGAGAGAGAGCTGGAGAGGGGGTGAGGGTTGCCCGAGACCTACTACGAGATCCTCGGGGTTCCGAGGGATGCCTCGGAGCGGGAGATTAAGGAGGCCTACCGGCATCTCGCAAAGAAACTCCACCCGGACGTCTGCAGCGAGGAGGAAGCCGGGGACCGGTTCAGGCAGGTCAACGAGGCGTACCGGGTCCTCTCCGACCAGGGGGAACGCGGGAGGTACGATGCCCTGGGGCATGAGAACTACTACCTGTACCGGGCAGGGCACCGGGGCCCGTCGGCCCCGGGGACCTCCCCACCCTTCCCAGGGTTCGGGGACGCCTTTGACCGCTTCTTTACGGAGAAGAGCTGGGGGTCTCCCCGGGCCTTCAGGCCGAAGGCGGGCTCGGATATCCTCGTGAGAGTGCCGGTCACCCTCGAGGAGGCGGTCCTCGGGGCCAGAAAGGAGGTCGGGGTCCCCCATGCCTTTCAGTGCCCGGCCTGCGGGGGGTCAGGGAGCACCCTGGGGAAGACCCGCCCCTGCCCCCGGTGCGGCGGGAGCGGCAGGGAGGGGACAGTGGCCCCAGGAAACTTCCCCGGCCAGGGGGCAGCCCCCTGTCGTGAGTGCGGGGGCAGGGGGCGGAGCGCGGAGGCTCCCTGCAGGCAATGCGATGGCTGGGGAGCCATCCAGGAGATGCGGAGAATAACGGTCCGGATACCCGCAGGGATAGAAAGCGGGATGCGCATCCGGCGGGAGGGGCTCGGGGATCGGAAAGCGGAGGGGATCCCGCAGGGGGACCTCTACATCGAGGTGGCGGTCCTCCCCCACGATCGGTTCACGAGAACGGGGGACGACCTCGAGGTTCCCTTCATCCTCTCCCCCGCCCGGGCGGCCCTCGGGTCGGCCGCCGAGGTCGTGACCATCCGGGGGAAGCCCGTCAGGGTCGACATCCCGCCGGGGGTGCAGCAGGGTGCCGGCGTGAGGGTCCCGGGGGAGGGGGTAAAAACCCGGGACCGGTGCGGGGACCTGGTCCTCAGGATCCGGATTGAGATCCCTGAGGGGATCACTGCCGAGGAGCAGGACCTCTACCGGCGCATCCTTCGGATCGAGCAGCGGAGGGAGGGCTTAAAGACGGGGGTCCTTGACCGATACGTCTCGAGGATCAAGGGCCGGAAGGGATGAGGGGCGCACTGCCGGAGATCCCCGCGTCCCTTTTTGGTTTCAGCGGCAGGTGCCCTCCTGGCCCCGGAAGGCCCACCACGAGGGGGAGGGGATCTCCACCCTCCCCTGGCTCCCCTGAATCCGGGTCCGTCACGGGCTCCATCAGCTTCAAGATGCATGGGTTCGTTACCTTATTCAGGGGGTTAATTTCCTGAGTTC
>Ga0335070_10005677_pt1 | contig 14691 bp, 15 predicted proteins | sample Lox_Sample_13_FD_206722 | JGI IMG/M metagenome (GOLD analysis project Ga0335070, IMG submission 206722) | Soil microbial communities from Loxahatchee National Wildlife Refuge, Florida, United States - Lox_Sample_1.3 | ecosystem: Environmental > Terrestrial > Soil > Wetlands | place: USA... | reverse complement strand
TATCGCGGGTTGGGGTCGCCGATGCACCACCGATCAGCGAAAGACCCAGCCCGGCAGCGCCCAGCATCTTCGCGGTGGCCGCCTTGTTTGTGCGTTTCCGCTTCGAAGCCTGCTTGACCCGTGCCATGGTCGCGTCCTCCGTAAGGTCTTGTGAAAGCGCCGCATAAGGGTGCCCCCAGCCGATCCGGCGCGCAAGCATTACGTGTGCGGCAAGTGCGAAAACATGCGGTGGAGTTCCCATTCATCTTCATGAATGACAGCGGCGTACCCGCTTTGATTGAGTGGATGCCGCCATCTCGTACGAGCAGCATGTCAGCTGTGTCGTGTCCCGGCCTCTCATTGGCCGATCGGGGCCAACCGGAGGCAACTGGAGGATCTTCCAACTTGCCCCTCTGACCCGCAGCGCGCCTCTCGACAGCGGCACGCCGACACGGCAATTTGCCGGCATCCAGCCGGGAGGAATCCGCAGACATGACCAAGCCAGCCAACACCGAATCCGAACTCGTCGCCATGGCGCTGGCGGAATTGAAGGTGCATGTGGACTACCCTGAGGGCATGAAGATCAGCGTCATCAAAAGCGACGACAGTTGGGAATTCCGGGCCTCAGCCGATGAGGCCACGGTGGCAAAGGCCGGCTATCCCGAGGCCGTGGCGATGCTGGTTCAGATCGGGGATCACCTGAGCAAGCAGTATGATTTGAAGGGATAGGGTCGGCACCACGCACTGAACTCTCCCAGGATTCCTGCAGGACGCAAGCAGGGTCTTGCGCTATCATCCCTCGGGGAAGCTGCCTCGCGAAAGGAACAGGGCCGGTCAACGGCCGCTCTACGGGAGGATGATGATGACGACCGCCCGCGACAGTGAAGAGCTCACGCGTGTTGGTCCCGGCACCGTGATGGGCGCGCTGATGCGCTGCTACTGGATGCCGGCGCTGATGTCCTCCGAGCTTCGGGCGGACGGTCCGCCGGTTCGGCTGATGCTGCTCGGCGAGAAGCTGATCGCGTTTCGCGACAGTGACGGACGTGTCGGGGTGATGGACCACCGCTGCCCGCATCGCTGCGCCTCGCTTTTCCTCGGGCGCAACGAGGAGGGCGGGCTGCGCTGCATCTATCACGGCTGGAAGTTCGATGTCGAAGGCAACTGCCTGGACATGCCGAGCGTGCCGCCGCCGGATTTCAAGCAGAAGGTCAAGGCCAAGGCCTATCGGGTGGTCGAGCGAGCCGGCGTGGTCTGGGTCCATATGGGCGCGGCCGAGGCGCCGCCGCTGCCTGGATTCGAAATCCTCGACATGCCCGCGGACGAGATCCGCGTCAGCTTCATCCAGCGCGAGTGCAACTATCTGCAGGCGCTGGAGGGCGAGATCGACACCTCGCATTTCGGCTTCCTGCATGCCGGCCATGTCGAGCCGGACCAACTCGCCGACGACGAGCCACTGCGCTACACCGTCACCGATCGTGCGCCGCGCTATCATCTGCGCGAGGCGCCATGGGGCACGCAATATGCGGGCTACCGGCCCGCGAGCGGCGGGGGCACCTATTGGCGCTTTGCCAATTTCCTGTTTCCGTTCTGGACCCAGGCGCCGAACGGCGAGTTCAACAGCCACATGCATGCGCGAGCCTGGGTGCCGCTCGACGATTGCCACACCATGTATGTCTTCTTCTTCTGGAAGCATGCGGTCTCGGCGATGGCGCTGCCGCAGCCCGCCTACAAGGATGGCACGCCGATCGGGGGAACGGGGCGCGGCAATCGCCTGTTGCCGAATTCGTCGGACTGGCTCGGACGCTTCCGCATGGAGGCGAACCCGGGCAACGACTGGAAGATCGACCGGGCGGCGCAGGCCGACGGCACCATCTACAGCGGCATCGACGGCATTCATCTGCAGGACCAGGCGATCACCGAGAGCATGGGGCCGATCGTGGACCATGAATGGGAGCATCTCGCGCCGTCCGATCAGATGATCACCCGCACCCGGCGCCGCCTGCTGCTCGCCGCCCGCGCCTTGCGTGACAGCGGCGCGATGCCGCCGGGCGTGGAGGACGCGAGCGTCTATCGCGGCGCGCGCAGCGGTTATTTCGTCAGCGACGATGCAAGCGACTGGCAGCAGGTCTATGCCAACAGGCTGGCGGGAGCCGTGCATGCGCCGGGTGCGATGCGGGCGGCGGAGTGACGTCGTATCATCCTCCAGGGCCACAGGCTCGCCTCGTCACCCGCCGCCGTAGCTCTGCACCAGGCTCCCCGCGACCAGCGACCAGCCGTCGACCAGGACGAAGAAGATCAGCTTGAACGGCAGCGAAATCGTCGCCGGCGGCAGCATCATCATGCCCATCGACATCAGCACCGACGCGACCACGAGGTCGATGATCAGGAAGGGCAGGAACAGCAGGAATCCGATCTCGAAGGCGCGGCGCAATTCGGAGATCATGAAGGCCGGCACCAGGACGCGCAGCGACATCTCCGCGGGCGTCGCCGGTGCCGGCTCGCCCGAGAGATCCATGAACAGCCGCAAATCCTTTTCGCGCACGTTCTTCTGCATGAAGACGCGCAAGGGTCCGGAGGCGCGCTGCAGCGCCTCCTCGACCGGAATTTCGTTTGCGACCAGGGGACGGATGCCCTCGTCATAGGATTTCTGCAGCACCGGCCCCATTACGAAGGCGGTGAGAAACACCGCCAGCGCAAGGATGACGGTGTTCGGCGGCGCCGTCGCCGTTCCCATCGCGGTGCGGAGCAGCGACAGCACCACGACGATGCGCGTGAACGACGTCATCATGATCAGGATCGACGGTGCGATCGACAGCACCGTGAGCAGCGCGATCAGCTGGACCGCGCGTTCGGTGACCCCGCCATTGCCGGCGCCGAGATTGATGCTGATGTCCTGGGCGAACGCAGCCGTTGCCAGCGAGCCGGCGGCGATCAGGACAGCAATGAATAAAACTCTACGCGGAAGGTTGGCCGGCCTCACGAAGACGACGATTTCGGGCGGCCCAGCAATGAGGCCATCTCGTCCTCGAGATTCTCAAAGCTGCTCTTGGCTGGTGCGGCAGGGGCGGGTGGAGCCGCCGGCGGCGTCTCGTTGCGTGCGGCACGCTCGCGCACCGGCTCCGGCGCAACTGGTGGTGCCGTGTCGGCAGGTGGACCGCCGGCCGGACGGCGCAACGCCGCTTCCAGCCGCTGGGCCATCTCGGCGAGATTCTGGTCCGCGCTCTGGGCGGGCGTTGGTGCCGGCGGAGCGGGCGGCGGTGGCGGCGGGGCAGACGCGGCGCGCTCGGTGGCGCGCAGCGACGCAGCCTTTGACGCCTCGCTCAGTCGCGCGGGGCGTGGCGTCAAGGGCTCGGTCCGGGACGGCATGCGCGGAAGTGTGGGTTCGCCGCGGGGTTCCAACCTCGGCTCGGGCCTCAATTCGGGTCTAAAATCAGATCTTGGCTCCGGCCGCGATGGTTCGGGCCTGGGTTCGCCGCGGCCGCCCATCGGCTCGGGCGCAAAGCCGGCACCCGGCTCGCTCCGTCGGTCGACAGGCTGGGGCCTCCGCAGTTCATCAGCAAAGGAGGGACGGACCGGGCGCGCCGGCGGCTCCGGCATCAGCGGCGGCTCGTGGGCCTCGCCGCGGGCGGCCTCGCCCTCGGTCCAGGCGGTATCGGGCAGCGGCGCGATTCGCGGCGGCTCCGGGGCTCCTGCTGCTCCCGGCGGCACGGCAGCCCTTTGCTGCAGCTGGTCACGCCCCTGGCTGGCGCGCACGATGTTGGATTCGACCACGATGTCGGTCGGGCCGCCGATCATCAGAAGGTGCTCAATATTGTCGCGCCGGACCAGCACCAGGCGGCGCCGGCCGTCCACGGCTGCGGCATCGATCACGGCAAGGCGGGGCATTCGCCCCCGATTCGTGCTTGCACCCAGCCGGCTGCTCGCGAATCGACGCACCAGCCATGCGGCAACGCCGATCAGCGCCAGCACGGCCAGGAATGCAAAGATGAAAGGTACCAACATTGCTCAGTCCCTGGTCAGATCGCGCCTCAATTTAAGCCCTTCGTACGCAACGCTTTGACCGAAGCAGCGAACGACGCCTGAGATCGAACTTCCTAACCCCTTACGGCAAAAGCTGCCGCCCCGCATCCTTAATAACCCATGAATCGGTCTAACCAAAACGACTTCTTGGGAGGTCGAACACCGGGTGTGGACGCGGTTAATGCAGCCCAAAGGGCGAAATCGGGCGCCAGCGCAGCCCGCCCAGCCGCCGGGCCCCGCGGAACCCCGATGGACTACGGATGGGGGCTTTAACCAGCTGTTAACCATACACGCGGCAAATTCTTCCTACCTTCGGAGCCTTCCGGAAGGACGAATTGGAGCGCGCCAATGTCAATCTCGGATCTTCCGGCCCTGTCGGTCCTGCGCACCAAGATGCAGTGGCATCAGGAGCGGCAGGCCGTGCTGTCGGAAAACGTCGCCAATTCCGATACGCCGAATTTCCGGCCGCGCGACCTCGTCGCGCCCAAATTCGACAAGGCGGGCGGCATCACGGGCGCGACGGGAGCGCTGCCGATGCTGCGCACCAGCGCTGCCCATATCGCGCCCACAAGCGGGGCGGGGGAGAGCTTCGACCAGAACAAGAAGGCGGGCTTCGAGACGCGGCCTGCCGGCAACGCGGTGAACCTGGAAGACGAGATGCTGAAGGTCTCCGCCAACCAGATGGACTACGCGGCGGTGACGGGGCTGTACGCCAAGAGCCTGTCCCTGATCAAGACCGCAATCGGCAAGGGATGACGGCCCGGAACGGCCTCTTGAGGAAAGGAACGGCGCAGCATGGCCAACGACGCAAGCGACTTCACCCGCTCGATGGGGATTGCGACCTCGGGCCTGCGCGCGCAGGCCGGCCGCATGCGGGTGATCTCGGAAAACATCGCCAATGCCGATTCCACTGCATCCACTGCCGGCGGCGATCCCTACCGCCGCAAGGTGCCGACGTTTTCATCGACGCTCGATCGCGCGCTCGATGCCAAGGTGGTGAGTCTCGGCCAGGTCAAGCCGGACCAGTCAGATTTTCGCGTCAAGTACGAGCCCAGTAACCCGGCGGCGGATTCCTCCGGGAACGTCAAGTACCCCAACGTCAATTCGTTGGTTGAAATGACCGACATGCGAGATGCGCAGCGGTCGTACGAAGCGAACCTGAATGTCATAACCGCCACACGCCGGATGATCCAGCGCACGCTGGATATCCTCAAGGCATAATAAGAAGGAAAAGTAACATGGCGTCACCTACTGTAGCTGCGAATGCCTACGCCAGTCTCGCCCGCGTCCTCGAATCCGGCGGATCCAGCAAGGGCAATGCCAATCTCGGCCGTGTTCTCGAATCCGGCGGCGTAACTGCCGGCGCCGACGGCACAGGTCCCTCCTTCAGCGCCGTGTTGAAGGATGCGATCGGCGGCGTCATGGAGGCGGGCCGCAAGTCCGATGCCCAGACGGTCGCGATGGCGAACGGCAAATCCAACGTGATGGACGTGGTCACCGCGGTGGCCGAAACCGACGTCGCGGTGTCGACCCTGGTCTCGGTGCGCGACAAGGTGATCCAGGCCTACGAAGACATCATGAAGATGACGATCTGACGCGCCACGCGCGTCATTCCGGGGCGCCCGAAGGGCGAGCTATGGTGCGCAGTTGCGCACCTGAGAATCTCGAGATTCCGGGTTCGGTGCTGCGCACCGCCCCGGAATGACGGCAACTGAGTGGCGAGGCGAGAACAATGACCGGTGCTGAAACCCTCGACGTGGCGCGCGATGCGATCTGGACCATCGTGGTGGTGTCCTCGCCGATGATGGTGGTGGGGCTTCTGGTGGGCGTCGTGGTGTCGCTGTTCCAGGCGCTGACCCAGATCCAGGAGCAGACGCTGATCTTCGTGCCGAAGATCATCTCGATCTTCGTCACCCTGCTGCTCACGCTACCGTTCATGGCGGATGCGCTGCACAGCCACATGATGCGGATCTCGTCGCGAATCATCGGTGGCTGAGGCATGATCCGCGGATCATGCGCATCGACATCTCCTGGCTGCCGGCGCTCGCCGCGGCCTTCATGCTGGTCTTCGCCCGCGTTGCCGCCATGGTGATGGTATTGCCCGCGCTCGGCGAGCAGAACATCCCGGTGCGCATCAAGCTCGCCGCCGCCGTGCTGCTGACACTGATCATTCTGCCGCTGCATCAGCGCGACTTCCACATCGACATGCAGTCGCTCAATTCCCTGATCGTGCTGATGGTGCAGGAGATCCTGATCGGCATCGTGCTCGGTGCGACCGCGCAGGTCACGATGGCCGCGCTGCAGGTCGCGGGCAGCATCATCGCCCAGCAGATGGGGCTCGGTTTCGTCACCTCGGTCGATCCGACGCAGGGCGAGCAGGGCATCCTGGTCGGCAATTTCCTCACCCTGCTCGGCGTGACGATGCTGTTTGCGACCGACAGCCATCACCTGCTCATCGCAGCGCTGAACGACAGCTACAAGATCTTCGCGCCCGGCGAAGCGGTGGCGACCGGCGACATCGCCTCGCTTGCCACGCAAGCCCTTGCCGCAGCGTTCAAGCTCGGCCTGCAGCTCGCAGCCCCGTTTCTGGTGTTCGGCCTCGTTTTCAACATCGGCCTTGGCGTGCTGGCGCGCCTGATGCCGCAGATGCAGGTCTATTTCGTCGGCGTGCCGCTGTCGATTCTCGCAGGCTTCTTGATCTTCGCCCTGGTTCTGACGGCGATGATGGGGACATTCCTCGCCTATTTCGACGGCGTGATCCACCAGATGCTGTCGCTGAGGTGAGGGACGAGCCATGGCGGACGAGAGCGACACATCGGACAAGACAGAAGACCCGACGCAAAAACGGCTCGACCAGGCGGTCGAGAATGGCGACGTCGTCAAGAGCCAGGAGCTCAACACCTGGTTTGTGATCGCAGCCGCCACGCTTGCGATGTCGACCTTCTCGGGTTCGATCGGCAGCAGGATCATGGAGCCGCTGCGCAACCTGCTCGCCAAGTCCGCGACCATCCCCGTCGACGGTCCGGCGCTGCTCGGCCTCGTGAAGAGCCTTGGATACGTTCTGGTCGGCGCCCTCGGCCTGCCGCTCGCGCTGATCGCCTTCGCCGCCATCGGCGGCAACATGATCCAGCACCGTCTGGTGTTCTCCGGCGAGCCGCTCAAGCCGAAACTGTCCAAGATATCGCCGGCCGCCGGCTTCAAGCGGCTGTTCGGCAAGCAGGCGGCGGCCAATTTCGCCAAGGGCCTGTTCAAGCTGATCGCGCTTGGCATCGTCATGGTCATGATTCTGTGGCCGGAGCGGATGCGGCTGGAATCCATCGTGCACATCGACCCGCTGGTGCTGCTCGACGTGGTGCGCTCGATTGCCCTGCACCTGATGGGGGCGGTGGTGGCGATGCTCGCGATCGTCGCAATCGCCGATTATCTGTTCCAGTACCGGCAATGGTATGAGCGGCAGAAGATGTCGCTGCAGGAGATCAAGGAAGAGCACAAGCAGTCCGAAGGCGATCCCCATATCAAGGGCCGCATCCGCCAGCTGCGCTTTGCGCGCATGAAAAAACGGATGATGGCGGCCGTGCCCAAGGCCTCCGTCATCATCACCAACCCGACCCATTATTCGGTCGCGCTGCAATACAACCGCGGCATGTCGGCGCCAATCTGCGTCGCCAAGGGCGTCGATCATCTCGCCTTCAAGATCCGGGAAATTGCCAGGCAGCACGACATCCCGATTGTCGAGAACGTGCCGCTGGCGCGCGCGCTCTACGCCACCGTCGAGGTGGACACGGAGATCCCGGTCGAGCACTATCATGCGGTCGCCGAGATCATCGGCTATGTCATGGGCCTGCGGCGGAGCTTGCACAGCCGGCGGTCCTGAGCCGCAAAACCCCGTGGAACTGCGGGCAGAAGCGGCAAAAACCCGTGCTTTATGGCTTGACGGGCTTGCGTTTGCCCTGCCGATTCAGGCACTTGGAGAATCGGGCGCAGAACGTGCGCCCCGATTCCCGTGGGCCGCATCAATTGCCATGACCGCTGATTTCGAAAAGGCTGCGCCGGGAGAGGCCGTCAAGCTGCACGAGCCGCCGCGGCGAAGTGGCAGCATCCTGCTCGTGCTGCTGGTCGCCGGCGTCTTGGTCGCGATCGCGGTCGCGCTGATGACCATCGGCCGCGCCCAGGCCCAGCCCTATATTCTCGGGCTCCTGGCGCTGCTCGCCATGGTCGGGCTGTTCAACCTGTTCGCCTTTGCCGCCGGCATCATCCGCTTCGCCGATCGCTCGACAGACGATCCCGTGATGAGCCGGATCGCCGATCACGCCTTCGACGGCCTTGCGGTGACCGACGCGCGCGGGCATGTGGTCTATTTCAATGCCGCCTATCTCACGCTCACCGGCGCGACCGGCGCACAGGACGTACGCCCTGTGGAGCGCGTTTTCATCGGCAATCCCGACGTCTCGGAAGCCGTGTTCCGCCTGCTCAAGGCCGCGCGCGAAGGCAAGCGGCAGCAGGAGGAGGTCCGCATCGCAGGCACCGACGGGGGCCACGGCCGCTGGCTGCGCATGCGGGTCCGCCCGCTCGGCTCGGGCAAGCACGAGAAATATGCGGTGTGGTCGGTCGCCGACATCACCCGTGACCGCGAGCGCCAGGAGGACGTGTTCAAGGAGCTGCAGCATGCGATCGAATATCTCGACCATGCGCCGTGCGGCTTCTTCTCCGTCAATGCCACCGGCGAGCTCGCCTATGTCAATGCGACCCTGGCGAACTGGCTGGACCATGATCTCGCGGAGATCGGCTCCGGCGGCCTGAAGCTCACCGACATCGTTTCGGGCGATGGCGCTTCGCTTCTGACCTCGATCGTGGCGGTGCCGGGCGAGGTCAAGACCGAGGTGTTCGACATCGATCTGAAGATGCGCACGGGCAAGACCATGCCGGTGCGGCTCTATCACAAGCTCGCCTTCGGCGCCGACGGCGCGCCCGGCCCGTCGCGCACGCTCGTCATCAGCCGCGCCCGCGACGAGCGCGGCGATCCCGAGCGCGCGGCCGAAGTGCGCTTCATGCGCTTCTTCGACCACACGCCGATGGCCATTGCGACGGTCGACCGGGGCGGCCATGTGGTGCGGGCCAATGCGCGCTTTGCCAAGCTGGCGCAGGGGCTCGGCCTCGACGGCCTGCTCGGCAAGCCGATCTTCCGCGCCGTCAACGCCCGCGACCATAATCTCTTGGTCGCCGCCATCAACCAGGCTGCCGAGGGACAAGGCGACATCGCGCCGGTCGAGGTGATGCTGGAGGGCGCCAAAGAGCGCTGGGGCCAGTTCTTCGTCACTGCGGTCGAGGGAGGCGAGCGCGAGACCGAGGCCGCCATCGTCTACATGCTCGAGACCACCGAGCGCCGTGCGCTGGAGAACCAGATCAACCAGTCGCAGAAAATGGACATGGTCGGCCAGCTCGCCGGCGGCATCGCCCATGATTTCAACAACGTGCTATCCGCCATCATGATGGCGAACGACTTCCTGCTCAACGCCCACAAGCCGACCGATCCGTCCTTCCAGGACATCATGCAGATCAAGCAGAATGCAACGCGCGCCGCTACGCTCGTCCGCCAGCTGCTTGCCTTCTCGCGCCGGCAGACGCTGAGGCCGCAGGTGCTCGATCTTGGCGACGCGCTCTCCGATTTGACCATGCTGCTGCGCCGGCTGATCGGCGAGAAGGTGAAGCTCGACCTCGTGCACGGCCGCGATCTCTGGCCGGTCAAGGTCGACGTCTCGCAATTCGAGCAGGTGATCGTCAATCTCGCGGTCAATGCGCGTGATGCGATGCCCTTTGGCGGCAAGCTCATCGTGAAGACCGCCAATGTGACCGCGGAGGAAAGCGCCCAGCTCGCCTTCAAGGGCATGCCGGCCGCCGACTATGTGCGGATCGACGTCGGGGACACCGGCACCGGCATCCCGGCCGACATCCGCGACAAGATCTTCGAGCCGTTCTTCTCGACCAAGGAGGTTGGCAAGGGCACCGGGCTCGGGCTTTCCACCGTCTATGGCATCGTCAAGCAGACCGGCGGCTTCATCTACGTGGATTCGGAGGAGGGCAAGGGCACCACCTTCTCGATCTTCCTGCCGCGCCACCAGGCCGAGCAGCACGAGCCGCTGGCAGAAGCAGGCGCCAGCAATGGCGCGGCCAGGGAGCAGGCCGCCGAGCCCGCCAAGCCGCGCGTCGATCTCACCGGACAGGGCACCATCCTTCTGGTCGAGGACGAGGAGGGCCTGCGCTCGCTCAATGCACGCGGCCTGCGCTCGCGCGGTTACAGCGTCATCGAGGCTTCGAACGGTATCGAGGCGATGGAGTTCTTCGAGGAGAACAATGACAATGTCGACCTCGTGGTGTCCGACGTTGTGATGCCGGAAATGGACGGGCCGACGCTTCTGAAGGCGATGCGCGAGCGCAATCCGGAGGTGAAGATCATCTTCGTCTCGGGCTATGCGGAAGATGCGTTCGAAAAGAGCCTGCCCGAGAACGAGCAATTCGCCTTCCTGCCGAAGCCCTTCACGCTGAGCCAGCTGGTTGCAGCCGTGAAGGAAACCATGGCGCCGCAGTAGTTTCTCCTAGCGAAGCCGGTTGGGAACGACGTCATTCCGGGGCGCGTCGAAAGACGCGAACCCGGAATCTCGAGATTCCGGGTTCGGTGCTGTGGCACCGCCCCGGAATGACGGTGCCAAATACCGTCAGGGCGCCTCCCCGCGACGCCGCGCCGCAGCCATTAACCGCCGAAGGCGCTTCACTTTTGGGCAACTCCGCCCATGTTAGGGGCGCTGCCCCCTTCAGGGGCTTGGGAAACAACATGAATTTCGTCAAACCCATGCGTAAGGCCATGCAGGCGGTCGCGGTTCTGCTGGCGCTGGCGATCCCGACCCTCTCGGCGATGAGCTCGGCCGATGCGCGCATCGGCGGCGGCTTCTCGTCCGGATCGCGCGGCTCGCGCTCGTTCTCGGCGCCGCCGAGCACGTCGACCGCGCCCGGCACCGCGTCGCCCTTCAACCGCAGTTTCGCCCAACCCTCGAGCCCGTCCTATGGGCCCGGCATGAGCGGCGGCTTCTTCAACCGGCCCGGCGGCGGCCTGTTGCGGGGGCTGGCCGCAGGGTTCATCGGTGCCGGCCTGTTCGGGCTGTTGTTCGGCGGCGGGCTGTTTTCAGGCCTCGGCGGCTTCTCCTCGATCCTCGGCCTGCTGCTGCAGATCGGACTGATCGTGCTGGTCGTACGCTGGGCCATGTCCTGGTGGCAGCGCCGCAATATGGGCGAGCCGGCCTATGCCGGGGCGGGCCCGACCACGAGCCCGAACTTCCGCACCGCGATGGGCGGCTTCGGCTTTGGCGGGGCCAGCACGCCGCTGCAGATCCAGCCGGCCGACTATGAGGCATTCGAGCGGCTGCTGATTGAGACCCAGGCCGCATGGTCGGACGAGGACATGGCGCGGCTGAGCCGGCTGGCAACGCCCGAGATGGTCGCCTTCTTCGAGCGCGACATGGCCGACAACCGCGCCCGCAACCAGATCAACAAGGTCTCCGGCACCAAGCTGTTGCAGGGTGACCTGTCGGAGGCCTGGCGCGAGGGCGACACCGATTATGCGAGCGTTGCGATGCGCTTCTCCATGATCGACCGCATGCTCGATCGCACCTCCGGCCGGCTGGTCGGCGGCAGCGAGCAGCCGCAAGAGGCGGTCGAGGTCTGGACCTTCGTCCGTCCGCGCGGCGGCGACTGGAAGCTCTCGGCGATCCAGCAGACCAACTGATCGTTCGACAGGCCCCAAGAGGCGCTGCGGTTGACGCCGCGGCGCCTTTCGCTTTTTGCGACTGGGGCCTGCTCGGTCCGTGCTATGGCTTCCCGGCTGCCAGCCCCAGGGATATCGCATGCGCTATGAACTGTATTATTGGGCCGAAATTCAGGGCCGCGGCGAATATGTCCGCCTCGCGCTGGAAGATGCCGCCGCCGACTATGTGGACGTCGCGCGCAAGACCAACGGCATGAGCGCGATGATGAAGCTGATGGAGCAGAAGCGCGGCACGCCGCCCTTCGCCCCGCCGTTCCTCAAGGCCGGAAAGCTCGTGATCGGCCAGACCGCCAACATCCTGCTCTATCTCGGCGCCCGTCACGGGCTTGCGCCGAAGAGCGAGGCCGGCAAGCTCTGGGTGCATCAGCTGCAGCTGACCATCGCCGACCTGGTGCTGGAAATCCACGATACCCATCATCCGCTGGGACCCACGCTCTATTACGAGGAGCAGCGCGCGCCGGCCAGGAAGCGCAATGAGGAGTTCTGGAAGGAGCGGGTGCCGAAATATCTCGGCTATTTCGAGAACATCGTGAAGGCGAATGGCGCCTTCGTCACCGGCCGCAGCGCGACTTACGTCGACCTCTCGCTGTTCCAGATTGTCGAGGGGCTGCGTTATGCGTTCCCGAAGCGGATGAAGGCGTTCGAGGGCGCCATCCCGCGCTTGGTCGCCTTGCGCGACCGCATCGCGGAGCGACCCAACATCAAGGCGTATCTCTCAAGCGAGCGCCGCATTCCCTTCAACGAAAGCGGCATCTTCCGCCGCTACAAGGAGCTGGATGGTTGATGCAGGCCGTCACCTGTTCCTGCCGTCCACCGGGGTCATCGGGAGCTTCGACAGTTCGATGCCATCGATGCAGCTGACATTGAGTGCCACCACCTCGGTGCCGTCGGCCTTGCGTCCGCGCGCGAACACGTCGACGCCGCAATCGCCGCAGAGCTGGTGCCTGATGGCGCGCTGGTTGAACAGATACTCCTTCAGGACGTCGTTGCCGGCGCGGAGCTGAAAGCTCGCCGGCGCCAGGAAGGTGAAGTGCAGCCCCTTCTTGGTGCAGATCGAGCAATTGCATGCGGTGACCATCGACAGATCGGTGGTGCATTCGAACCGAACCTGGCCGCAATGGCAGCCGCCGGTGAACGTCCTGGCATCGGGCATCATCTGGCTCCATGAGCGCATGCCCATGGTCGGTCGTCTTTTCGGCAAGTTTGCGGCGTTCGCGCGCGCCAATGGCGGCGCGGAGCTTGCCTATGCCAATTGATCGACGCGAACGCCCTGGCCCGGCGGCAGCGGCGCCGGCGGCGGGGGCGTGTAGGCGTTTGCGGCGTTGCTCCTGTCAGCCGTGTTGCTCTTCGCCGACTGCGAAGTGTCGATTGCCGGCTGGCTGACTGGGACCGCGGACGTAACGCTTGAAATATCCATGGCAGAATTCCCGCTTCTGCCCGCATGCTGCAGCTGCACAGCCGAATCGGCCATGAACCCAATGATTAAAATGCGATCGATCCGCGCACGCTGCCGGCAGATGGTGAACAGCGCCTTACGGCAGTCACCCTACTGGTCGAGGCCGCGGCGGACCACGATCGCGGCGTCTCGCTTGGTGCGGCTGCACTGCATGTCCAGCCGCTTGTAGCGCAACGTCACCTTGTCGCCGTGCAGCAGCCCCATGCGCTTGAGGCAGCGGGAGGTCCCGGTCTCCGCGTCGTCCTTGGGCAAGGTGAAGATCACGGCCGTGGCGGAGGCAACCAGGTCGAAGAAGGCGGGGCTGATCTTGCGGCTCGTCTTGGCATAGAGCTCGCTTGCATATTCCTTGCCGCGACAGCCGAGCGACAATTCACTCGCCGCCGGATGGGTCAGATAGATGATGTTGGCGGCCTTGAAGTGGACCTTGAGCCCGTCGATCGTGCGGACAAGCTCGGCGGCATTGTCGTCGCAATGGTCGGCGCGGGCAGGGGGAGAGGCAAGCGCGCCAACCAGCAAGACAACGGCGGCAAGTGGAATCGAGCGGCGAAACGGTCGTCGGACTGTCATGATGAAATGCCCCGTGAGCACCGGCATTGAAGCGGCAGACGAGGCACGGCGCAAGCGAATGTCGGTCTGCTCCGTCGACGATGCGCTCATTTGATCACTTTGGTCGCCGTCGTCCATCGAGCGCGGGACCGCACGGCTGATCCGCAGAAGCCAAACCCCTGAGCTGATCCTAACGCCTTCCCTTTCCGCCAAAAGTGCTTAGAACGGCTGTATCTTGCCGGGGCCCGAAAGCGGCCGCTTCCGGCCCCTTTCCAACCCACGAGCCATCCCATGAACGCTCCCACCGCCGTTCCCGACCAGAGCAAGCCCGTTCCGCCCTACAAGCACACGCCGCTGTTTCCGCTGGGGCCGGACACCACGCCCTACAAGAAGGTCTCCAGCGAGGGGGTGAAGGTCGAGAAGGTCCTGGGAAAAGACATGCTGGTGGTGTCGCGCGAGGCGCTGCGGGCGCTGTCGGAAGCGGCCTTCGGCGAGATCAACCATTATCTGCGTCCCGGTCATCTGAAGCAGCTGCGCAGCATCCTCGACGATGCCGAGGCGAGCCCGAACGACAAGTTCGTGGCGCTCGATTTCCTGAAGAACGCCAACATCGCCGCCGGCGGCATTCTGCCCATGTGCCAGGATACCGGCACCGCGATCATCATGGGCAAGAAGGGCTGCAACGTCATCACCGACGGCGAGGACGAGGCGGCGCTGTCGCAAGGCGCGCGGGATGCCTATCTGCGGCGCAATCTGCGCTATTCGCAGGTCGCGCCGCTCTCGATGTATGAGGAGAAGAACACCGCCAACAACATGCCGGCGCAATGCGAGATCTACGCCGAGGGCGATGATGCCTACAAGTTCATGTTCATGG
>Ga0335070_10005676_pt1 | contig 14694 bp, 8 predicted proteins | sample Lox_Sample_13_FD_206722 | JGI IMG/M metagenome (GOLD analysis project Ga0335070, IMG submission 206722) | Soil microbial communities from Loxahatchee National Wildlife Refuge, Florida, United States - Lox_Sample_1.3 | ecosystem: Environmental > Terrestrial > Soil > Wetlands | place: USA: Florida... | reverse complement strand
ACTCTGCCACCTGCTTCATGACTTGCCACTGCTAAATCTTGGTCTCCATCCCCGTCTAAATCAGCGCAGAAAACGGAAATGGGGTAGAGTCCCACTTGATAGTCAACCTTCGGTTGAAATGATCCATCCCCATTATTTTTTAAGACTGAGATGACAGTGCTATCGGCATATCCCACAACCAAATCTAAATCCGAATCTCCGTCTAAATCAGCACAAAAAATGGAGGTGGCGTATTCTCCTACATTGTAATCGACTCTATTTTGAAAGGTTCCATCGCCTCTGTTTTTAAATATTGAGACCACGTTTGTCCACATATAGCCCGTAACTACAAGATCAAGATCAGAATCTCCATCTAGGTCCGCACAAAAAATAGAATAAGGAGAATCATTTGCTCTATAGCTGACCGGAGGAGCAAAAGGGATAGAATCAGGGTCAGCTAAGATGTTCTTTGAATAAACGTTATCCAGCGAAGTGAAGGACAAAGCTAAGATGAAGAAAACAGTTGGCCAGTGTTTAGAAAGCGAACTCGTGAGAAACATTTCCCCTCCTGGACTTACAGATTATATGATTTGTAAAGCAATCCTTCGAATATGCTTGACCTGCGAGCTACTGGTGGGGTTGAGGATGGGTCATCTTCCTTCTATCATCTTCCGTCTTATGTTGTTTTTTAGCAGGTAAGATGAAAAAGTCCGATCACCTTTTCCTTGGGAGAAAGCTCGTTGTAATTCTTAACCGCCTTTTTGGTATCCTCGACAATCAGCCGAATACCTTTGGAGAGGATGTAATCCTCGGTCTCAGGCAGGACTTTGAGAACTGAATTGAAGCCTGTTCCCACTATTATGGTATCCGGTTTTTCCTTTATCACTCCCTTGACATCCTCCAGCCTCAGCTCGTGCCCCGATTTTCTCCACCAGGTCGAATCGATCCTGTCCGGATAGATAATCAGGTCTGAGGTATATTTCTCCCCGTTGATGATCATCTTTCCAAACTCGTAAGTTTCTATCATAGGCTCTTCCCCTTGGATTATTTTTCTTTCAGATAATTTAATAAACCCTGATAGATTCCGAAAGCACATTTTTTCTGAAAAGCTTCGCTTCTTAAAAGCTCTTCCTGCTGAGGATAGATGATAAAGGCACACTCCACCAGAACCGAGAGGAACTGGTAAGGTCTGGTTAGAGCGAAGTTTGCATAATATAACCCTTGATCCTGGATCTGCAGGTCTGAGACCAGCTCTTTTTGAATGGCTCTGGCAAGCTCCAAGCTCTGGGGATGGTAATAGTAAGTTGAGACACCGTTGTTTACAAAAGGGTTGACCCCATCCGGCAGGGCATTATTATGAATGCTGATCAGGAGCTGGCAGTTGTTCTCAAGAGCTTTTTTCGGTCTTTCGTAAATGCCCACACTCTCCATGCCATTGCGGGTCATAAAAACCTCTGCTCCTGCCCTTTCAAGAAGATATTTCAGTTTCAGCGCTATCTCTAAATTAACTACTTTCTCTTCTAATCCAGTTGGACCCACTGCTCCACTCTCCGGAGAATGCCCGGGGTCAATACAGATTCTTAAACCCTTGAGCCGGTATTTCACCACCGGCTCCTTTCTGATCTCCAGACAGAGCTCGTTGCCCTGATAATAGATGTCATATCCCCAGAACCTTTTCTGCTTCAGATAGATTTTTAGCTGGAATACTTTTTTCTCAGGCTGTTCCCATTTGATTTCCTTGATTACTTCGTCTTTTGAATCATACCTTATCCAGTCAGTGTCTGAATTTCCTCCAAATAGTTTCAAAATCAAGACCGGTGGGGAAAATTCCTGCTCTATCTCATAAGGTAATTTCTGATTAAGTGGAATTCTTATCAAGGTTCGATCATCCTGTATTTCTGTCCGGATGAATTTAATCTCACTTTCAGGCAGGGACGTTCCAGCAGGTAAAAAGTTCAACGCTTCAGCTTTTGCCCATCCCTCTACATTCTGAGCTAATCTGAGTTTGATCCAGTCACCATTTTTTCCATTGGAGACAAATCTCACACCCAAGGGCTGATACAGAAGTAAGTATCCGTTTCCAGGACCCGTTCGAATGATGGTTGAAGTATCTTTCAATTCCACAATCTGAGGTACTGATTCTCCTTTTATAGTTACCTTTCCGGGGGTGGAATCAGCCAGACAGACCAGCATCTTTTCCCGGTCAAAACAAGCCTGGGCAGGAAAATAAAATGAATCCGGATTTTCAATTTTTTTGCTCAGCTCAAAAATTATTTTTCCATTCTCGATTCTGTCGTCCGGCCTGACTTTGTAAAGTCCAGTATATATTCCTTCCGGTAAAGTAGAGTCTTTCTTTTCCCATTTTCCAAACACGCCTTCACCCCAAAACACACTTTCGGGCTTACTCGACTCCGTCATTGGAAGATTGGAAGTTAGTCCATCTATGTAAAAGGAAGCAGAACAGCCAGGAGTTCCCTTGAAACTGGTCTGGATTATGTCCCCGGGACTCAGCACTAAATCCTGAGCAGGAGATTTATAATAATTCTCAATCCGTAAAGTATCTCTTGGGGTAGGAAGATGCGGAGAAGGAACCTTGACTCTTATTTCCCTTCTGGAAATGCTTCCCTGATACATAGCTTCGAGCTGAAAAACAAAATCTCCCGACTTTAACGGAAGATATGCTAAAAATGCACCGTTTTTATGTACTTCTATATATTGGTCATTTATCACCAGGTCCGAACCCGGAGTAACCGACCCGAAAATGAAGGTAGAATCAGAGGAGGTGATTTCTTTTCCTTCAGGCGGATAAACTACGTTGATTGACGGAGGAGAACTTATTTCTCCAGTAGAGATAGTAGTAAGCAACAGGAAGAAGATAATTGATAATAACTGACTTTTCATAGTTTTAGATTTTTTTAACACCTAAACCTGGGACATTGTTTAAAATCCATTTCCCATTTCTCAATTCATGCCCGGAATAAGGATCATTGGAAATAAGAAGACTGCCATCCAAATCAACATAGTCGACCAGAGAGGCAATTTGGGCTGCTGCCGAAATCCCCACCGAGCTTTCGATCATACATCCTATCATTATTTTAAGATTACAGGCTCTGGCAGTATGGATCATCCTGAGAGCTTCCCTGATTCCACCGCACTTCATCAGTTTTATGTTTATCCCATCCACTTTTCCCATATATTGAGGTATATCCCTAGAAGTCATCACCCATTCATCTACAAAAATAGGAATATCCGTATTTTCCCGGATTATCCGCAGATCCTCTAAGTTGCCTGGTTGAACGGGCTGCTCAATTAATTCGATATCGAATTTCTCAAGGACTTTAAGTTTCTTCAAAGCTTCTTTCAAATCCCAGCCGCAATTAGCATCCAGCCTGATTTTAGCATCAGTAACTTCTCTCACCGCTTCTACCATTTTGAGGTCGTATTCGACTCCGACTTTCACTTTATAAACCAAAAATCCTGAGGCTTCCCTGACCTTCTCCTGCATTCTCTTGACAGTATCCAGCCCGATGGTATATGAGGTCACAATCTCCTTTTTAGAAATTCCCAGAAGTTTATGAACAGGCTGGTTTAGTCTTTTACCGATCAGGTCATGCAGTGCTAAATCGATACTTGCCTTCGCAGCAAAGTTTCCGGCAATTCTGCGATTGATTTTTTCCAGAACGACCTCGATCTCGAAGGGATCATCACTTAATTCATTTCTGAAAAGCTCCAGGGCAGTTTTTACGGTCCCCTCGCTTTCTCCATAGTAGGTTGAAGGAGAAACTTCTCCTATCCCCTCGTCTATCCTCACATAGACAACCTTCTTCGTGTCGATGGAGCTCCGGGAGATAGAGAAAGTCTCTTTTAATTTCAGCTCAAAAGATTCATATTCTAAATTCATTTTTTCATTTCCTTCTCATCTGTCATTGCAAGGAGTCCGCAGGACGGCGAAGCAATCTGTTTTCGTGAAATTATAGGGATTGCTTCGCCCTCCGGGCTCGCAATGACATTTTTTCGAACTGATCTTTAAATCTTTTCTTCCTGTTTTCTTGCCTTTAGACTTTAGCCTTCGGCCTTATTTTAAGTATACTCTGGGCAAACGTTTTCCCATCCTGGAGACTATCTCGTAACTGAAGCTGTCTGCCCATTTAGCAATCTGGTGAGCCCCGATTTTCTCTTTTCCTTGCCTGCCTAAAAGAACCACCTCTTCTCCTATCTTGACATTAGGCAGTCCTGTCAAATCGACCATGAATGCATCCATGCATACCCTGCCGATTACCGGTACTTTTTTCCCTTTGATCAGAACCTCTCCCCGATTGGAAAGCTGCCAGGGATACCCATCAGCATAACCCATTGGAATCGTTCCTATTTTCGTCCTTTTTTTAGTGAAGAAAGTTCTTCCATAGCCGACTGATTCACTTTTTTCGACTTCTTTTATCTGAACGATCCTGCTTTTTAAGCTCATCACCGGATTGACATTCACTCGATCGGTTATATTGGCTGAGGGATAAATCCCATACATCAATATCCCTATTCTCACCTGGTCAAAATAACTCTGGGGTAACTTTAAAAAAGCTCCGGAGTTGGCTATTGATCTAACCAAGTGACCACCATTGAATTCTTCCAATTGTTTGATCGCTTTTTTGAAAAGAAAAAGTTGCTTTTTTGCAAAATCTCCATCCCTATCCTCGGTCGTGGAGAATTGAGAGAGCACACCTTTAAGTCTAATATTTTTCATCCCTTTGATTCCTCGGACGAAATTCAAAACCGAAACAGTTTCAATTCCGTATCTTCGCATCCCGGTATCTACTTTAAGGTAAACCTCAGCAACTTTATTTTGATTTTTTGCTTCCTGATCAAGGCCATGGACGAAATCTAAATCATCCACTGCGGGGAGTAAATCATATTCTACTATATCTTTTTCTCTTCCGTAAAATTCAGGAGATAAGATTAAAATGGGAGCTTTAATACCCTCCTCCCTTAGCTCTATCCCCTCTTCCAGAAAAGCCACTCCTAGAAAACTTGCTCCATTCTTCAGTGCGACTTTGGATACCTCTAATGCCCCGTGTCCGTATCCATCTGCCTTGACCACAGCTAGAAGCTCGACTTTATTTCCTAATTTTCTCTTAATATTTTTGATATTGGAGGCTAAAGCCTTCAGATCTATCTCCAAATAAGCCGGGCGAAGATATTTATTTCCATTCTCTTTTAGCATCTGAAATCCCGATTCACATTTTTTAGTCTATATATTTAATTATCGAGACCTTGTCAAGAAAATTAAACTAAAGCATATAGCCATTTTATACAAACAGATACCAGGCTTGATTTATAAAAAAACGCTGGCCCTTGTTTTAAGCCAGCGTTTTTTCCATAGAATAATGTCTGCTAGAAGCCTATCCCAAAAGTGAAACGATGAACCTGGTCCAGTCTGCCAAAATCTGCATAAGCATAGTCGAACTTGGCATTGAAATTAGTGCTCAGCTTGTAGTTTAAACCTGCTCCAGCAGTGAAACCCCTTTCGTATCCGGTCTCGCTACAGTACTCATAACCTAATCGTACGAAGAAAGTTTTCTTGTAAGAATACTCCAGGCCCAATGCTCCTAATTCCCTTCCGTCATTCGGCTGAATCCCGTCTAAGTTTGCCGTCAATAGGTTGTTTTCATTCTCCAGAAAATTATAAGCTAAACCAATCCGGAACGTCAAAGGCAGAGGATAGGACTCGCTTTCCACCTGCACCGGAACGTCTTGATAGGTTGGAGGAGCGTCTGGGAAAATCTGGGCCTCGTGTTTTAACTGCTGACCAGTATAACTCATAGTACTACCGAAATTCAGCATGCTCATCCCCAGTTTTAAACTCTTAAAACCGGTTTCATACTGGAACCCAGCGTCGAAAGCCACACCATTTGCGCTCAGCTCCCAGATGACCTGGCGCACCAGCTTGGCGTTTATTCCCGTAGTGAGCCGGTCGGTGATTCTCCGTGAATAGCTCGCCCCTACAACCAAGTCGTAGCAAGTGAAGCTGACCCCGGTCCCCTCAGGTTGTTCCACTGTGGTCTCCTCGAAATTCGGCATCGAAAGTATACCCACGAAAATTCCACCTACCCCACTTCCCAACGGAAAACCATAGGAGATATTATCATAGTTTATCTCAGCGATCCATTCCGTATGAGTAAAGCTTAATTCGGAGCCTCTCAAGCTGGCCAGCCCGGCTGGATTCCAGAAAACTGAAGTGACATCGGCAATTGAAGCTGTGACTGCTTCTCCCTTACCAATATTCTGGGCACCCACGCCGATTTTCAAGAATTGTGCCCCAGAAGTGCCAACCTTACTTATGTCCGCAGCAAGAGCCATGTTGGCACACAAAAGGAGAACGCAGGCAATAAAGATTATTATTCTTTTCATTTTCACATTCCTCCTTTGGTTTTACCGAATTATGGCGAACCTGCCAACTTTATTCCCGAAGTCTGAACTTATGTGATAGATGTATACCCCACTGGCCGGAATTTGATCATTCCTGGTCAGAACGTTCCAGGTTTCCTGTCCGCTATCAGAATTATGCTCCAATTGCTGGATTAAATTACCGGCTAAGGTATAGATTCTGATAGTGCATTTGTTCGGCAGGTGGGTAAACATCAGATGTGAGACATTCGGGTCTCGGTCAAGCTCGTTTCTGACAAAGTAAGGGTTCGGCACCACCTTGATTTTATCCAAATCGACTTTTGCCTGGCTGGCATTGATGTAAGCCGCCTTAGTGCTGAATGAGAAAACATCGTTCGGCGAATTGGGCTTGGTAGCGATGATGTGAAGAATCTGCCCGTCTGCTAATTCTGACAGGGTGTGTTCCGGTCTGATCAGAGGCCACATCGCATATAGCACATCGAAAGAATCGGCATCTGGTGATATCCTGTGGGTTAAGTACCAGGTCAGGGCAGTATCAGTATAAGTGCTGTTGAGGATGAACAAATATTCTCTATCGAGCTCGTCTGAAGTTGGACCCCAGGTGCTGTCATAGGCTGGTCCTCCATTTTGCTCGACAAAGGCTGCATTCAACTGCCTGGCTGGTGAACTGGTTGTATCCCAAACGGTGAAAGGAACCTCAAAATAACCTATACACACGTAATTAGGAGACCCACCTCTTAAGTAATCATAAGCTTTTTGTTTGGTAGTTGGGCTAAACCTTATATCCACATCCACGAAATCAGTTGACAGATTGGTTATTTGACTACCGAGGAAATTGTAACCTATATCTAATCCTCCAAAGAAGAAACCACCACCCCAATCATAACCACTCAACCATCTCCCAAGAGTATCTGTCGGAGGAGAAGTCCATGCCCAATCCCTGATGCCGGGCAATGGCCCACTTACCCGAACCATTATGCCATCCAGAATCTTATAAGTGTTGTCCCCGGACTGATTAGTTTGGTTGGCTAAAAGCGTGTCTCCTGTGGTGACATCGATTAGATTCCAGGTAAGGTCTAAATTAAAAGTCACCCGGTAATCATGCCCAGTTACCTGAGTGGGATCGACGACTTCAACCGTAACAACTCCTTCGCTCAGCCTCCCGGAAGAAGTGTGAGTTGCCGTATCCTGGGCAGTCGGGGCAGTATATCCGGCTGGGTTAGTTCCCGGAACTACCTGTACCAATGAAGCTCTCACTCCGCTTTCCAATGATCTCGGGTTTTTTGGCTGATAATCAAAGGCGGTTACAGCATAATAATAGGTTTCGCCATTTATCACATTGTCCTCATCGACATAAAAGCGCTGGATGCCGGTATCTTCTCCCAGATGGACGACTACTACTATAGGGAGACCGGTGGCAGGATCAACTGCATCTGTGGTAACATTCGTAATACCGTCCTTCAGATCATATTCAGCCAGCAGCTGGAAATCTCCCTCTACGCCGGTTCTGCTTCGATACACCCGGTATCCTTCGAAATCATATTGCCTTAAACTGGTATCATTTGCGGCAAACGGCTCAAAGCTGTGCTCCGAGGTATCTCCCCAAACCAGAGTAACCTTTTTATCGCCCGGGATTGCCTTAACTACCGGAGCTACAGGAGGTCTCGGGGCAATAAAATTAGCATTATAAAGGGTTTGAGCATAATCAGCATTTACCTTAAGCAGGTTCTCATTTTCGCCTGCTACAACTCCGAAAACAACTCTGGTGGAGTCGCCCATCTTCAATTTAAAAGGACCGGAACTCTGACAGAACCTTTTGTCCTGAGGAGAAACATCCACATCGAAACGTCCTCCAGACCGGGGATCACCCGATTTGGTAAGCCCAGCCATCAGGTTGTACCTTTCCTGATCATTAGCCGGGTCAGTGTCAAGGGTGAAAAGAGTTAAAGCGGTAAGACCCAGTTGTGTTCCACCGGCTGAATCCAGAGGGCTCTGAAAGTACCTGAAACCCATCATGCCTGGCCTTCCTTGAATGTCCTGGTCAAATTCAAGATTATAGTTGTAAACCCAGCAAAAGTTTCTGGTGGAATCGAACCCGATCATGTCGTCTGTCGCATTACCCAAATCCGGGTCACAGGTAATCCCGATATAAACCGAATCTAAATCCCGGTCACCCTGATTATAGATATCCCAGACTACGAATATGATGTTCTTATCCAGCGCTGAATTGAAACTGTAGGTTGTCTGCTTTACAAAAACGTTCAACTGGTCTCCAGCCCGGGCTTGAGCATCGTGATAAGTACTATCTGCATCATTATAAAAACACCAGCTATCTTCAGCCGAAACAAACTTTGGATTACCCAAACTGTCCTTAACTGGCCAGAGACTATCCGCTCTTGGAGTCCAGCTGTTTACTTCAGTAGAAAGCACGATGGGCCACATCGTTCCAGCATCAGTCCCACCATGGTCAGCAGTGTAAGGAGCGGTAATTATACCAGGGCCCCATTCAGAATAACCATCATTCGGGTTATACCCATAGCTGACTACCTTTTTAAACCCTCCGCCAGAAGGAATCTGTGCCCCGATCCAGATTCCGGCACCATAGATGTACATATTGCCGGTTCCCTGGGGCCATTCAGTACCGGCTCTGCCCGTAAATGGGTTCTGACCAAAAATTGCATCATTCTGAATCGGCATTTTGATATTATTGGCAGTCAGATACTTGGCATCTGTCGGATTGACCAGAGGTTTTGCCAGGGAATTTACAGGTGCTGGTTTAGTTCTGGCTTCAACCGAGATAACCAGAAAAGCCAAAAGCACAATTCCAAGCACCAAGAGCTTAAGTATTTTTTTCTTTCTCATTATTTTTTTCCTCCCTCCGCTTGGGTTAAAAACCTAATACCAGCCCTGCTCGCACCATTCTGGGAACGTCATAATTGTCCGGATCTTTGACTGCATCTCTGTAACGCGAGACATACGGCTCAGTGGTTATGCCTAAAAGCTCGATTACCCCATCCGTGTTGGCCTTGCCTGAGGACTCATACACAGTTCGGACATTCTCGGTATTCAAAAGATTTATAACCTCTAAGTAAAAGGTGCTGTTTAACGCACCCATATTAAAGGTCTTGTCTGCTTTCAAATCTATGCGATAAGTCCAGGGTTGTCTTGCGGAATTTACGTCTCCCAGGGCTTTACCCAGCCCCTGCAGGTTGAAGGCGACCGGAGTTCGGGGAGTATAGGGGAATCCGCTGCCGAGAGTGAATAAAATGTTCAAGCCGGCATTTCTGAAAGGTTGAACCCCTTCTTTTTCTCCTGCTCGGATATCGACATCAGCTGAGATGGTGTGTCTCTGGTCAAAGTCCAGATAAAACTCAGTTTTGGGGAAAACGATATCCGGCCCCGTAGAGCTGGTGACATAATCGTAATACCCTTCTCTCTCATAAGAACCTGTCCCTTTTGCTTCGGAAAGAGTATAGGATATTTTACCGGATATGAAATGTTCCTTTCTCTTCTCCAGTGCTAACTCAAGCCCTCTTACCCGAGCGTAGTCGGAATTGGTATAGATAACGTACCTGTTCAATCCAGTGCGTAACCGGGTATCGACCAAGTTGGTTATGTCTTTGGAAAAGAAGGTTATATCAAACCTTAAAGTAGACGAGAAAGACCGGGTAAGCCCAGCCTCAAAGGCGATAGTCTTTTCTGACCTTAACCCAGGGTCACCTATAATAGCATTACCTGTATTTATGTAATTGATTGCATCAGCCACTCCCTCATACAGGTATTGCAACTCGGGCGGCTGAAAGAAATGACCATAGTTAAAATGAAACAGGGTGTTATCCGAAACTGGGAAAGCAATTCCCAGACGCGGACTGATTTTGTAGTCCAATGGGGTTTTCTGAGTGCCTTCTGCTACGTCAAGCTGATCCTTGAATTCGTCCGCACCTGCTCTTAGCATGTCGAAGCGCAAGCCGGCATTTACCACCATACCCTGGAACTCCAGCTTGTCCTGTAGATAGACTGCGGCGGTTGTCGGTTTGTAAGGTGAACCATGAGAAATGGTCCCATGAATGTCATAATCCTTATCATAGTTGTCCAGGAAAGGATTGGCCCTCCAGGGCAGGTCGATCCTGAACCAACGAACCGTGTAAAACCGGGTCTCGAAACCGCCTTTGATCTGATTATAAGAATTTACCTGACTGACTAAATCGAAGTTGATCCCATAGTAGGACGATTGCCTCTTAGAGTAAACTCTCTGACTTACCCCGGGCAGATAGTAGATGTTGTTTCCGTCCTGTCTCTTGTTGTCTCCGTATGACCAGCCGCTGGTCCGGTAATCATAACGTCCGTCCGGTCCAAATAAGGAATCAGTCCAACTGACGGTATTGATGTAATTATTGTAATCCCTCCAGAGACTATCGTCACCCCTCTCTGATTTGGTCACAAAGTAGTTAGCCGACAGGTCGTAGTAGGTATTCTTGTTGATATTGTGTGTCAAGGTGAGATAGACCATCCCATTGCTTCTTTCCTGCCTGTTCAGATGATTCAAATTGTATCGCCAAAGGGTTTGAAATTCCTTTCTCTTTTCAGTGAAGTAACTTCCTCCAGCCTTCAATTTCAGAGCCGGAGTCAGATCATAGCTCAGTTTGGCAAATCCTGAATTCTCTTTTAGCCAGTCCTCAGGTTTGCGTCCATCCCAGCCAGAACTGGGATTCCAATCATTCTGATGAGTATACTCAAAGGAGGCAAAGTACTTCAGACTCTTTCCAGCTAGCGGACCCGCTAAAGAGAGATCTGCGATATTATAGCCGAAACCGTTAGTAGTCCCCATGAATTCATCTGTTCTGAACTCAGCCTGACCCGTGGTCTTGATGGCCGACTCTTTTGTTACCGTATTGACCACGCCGGACATAGCCTTACCATATTCAGCGTTGAATCCACCGGTCAAGACCACTACCTCTGCTATAGCATTGTTGTTGATCTGCGCCCCTACATCTCCGGTCACGATATCCTGCGTGCTAAAACCGTCGATGAGATAGCTCACTTCTCCTGGTCTTCCACCTCGGATTTGAATGGCAGTTCCCTGCCGGTTGTCTCCAGCTACCACGCCTGCCTGCAGCTGGGTCACGGCTTGAAAGCCGCGAATTGGCAGCTCCGCGATCTCGTCTGCGGTGATAATCTTAGTTGAACTGGTAGCATCCCTCTCGATCAAAGGCCTTTCTGCCACCACCGTCGTAACCTGTCCCAGTTCCACCCTGGAGGCTGTCAGGTCAAAGTTGACCTCTGTAGTGAGATCGGGAACAATCAGGATTTCCTCCTTCCGAACCGAGGTGTATCCGATAACGATTGCCTCGACAACCTGTCTGCCGGCAGGGACGTAAATGATGCTGTAACGGCCATCCGGCCCCGTGGAGGCTCCTATATTCGTTCCCACTATCCGTATTGACACTCCGGGAAGAGCCTCTCCACTCTGTTTGTCCTTGACTATCCCAGTAATCTTTCCCGTAGTTCCTGCTGACCATACGGGGTAAGTAAGAACCAACAGGAGGACGACTGAAATAGCCAACCTGAATATTTTTTTCATATACTTCCCTCCAGACTTTAAGTGGTTTTTAGATTCCTGAAAAGTATTAACTCCTTATTCCCCAAGATCACCTCCTTTAACAGATAAAGGTTACTTTTTGACTTTTTGAAGTATCTTCAGCCTGTTGCACTTTTCCAACTATCCCCCGATGCTGAAAAGCTTTACCGGCTCAATAAAGAACTGTGGAAAGCAGGAGCAGAAGCTTCTTAATTTTTTGGTTGTTATTGATGTTTAAGAACGCTTGCGCCCAAAGCTTTTCTAAACCCAATAACTTTGTTGAATAGGATTACTAACAAATAAAAAACCAGACTTGATTTTGTCAAGAGAAAAATAACACTCACCCCCAAAAAGTTGTTGGGTTACATAAGATTAATCGGAAACAGCAAGAGAAACTTTAGAAGGAAAAAACCGGTAGTGATATATTCAGGTGGGATTCTAAAGAGTCAGATTAGTCTGATCTCTTTGATTTGATAGACTGTTCACTTCCCATTAGAGCACTGGTAACAATCCCTCTGCGGAATTTGTAAGTCGTAAGCGAGGAAAAAGAAGAAGGGCAGGCTCAAGGCCTGCCCTCAATGACCGCATAGGTCAATTCATTTATGTTCGAAATTTCTTTTCGTCTCACATCTTACATGTAACCTTTTCCTTTGTATTTACAGTTTTGCCAGAAATTTCCTTATCCTGTCCAGAGCTTTGCTAATATTTTCTACTGAATTCGCATAAGAGAGCCTGAGGTAACCTTCTCCAAATCTGCCAAAAGCGGTGCCGGATAAAACCGCTACTCCGGCTTCGTTCAGGATGGCATCAGCTAGTTTCTTGGTATCCCATCCGATCTTTTTTACGTTCGGGAAAACGTAGAAAGCTCCCTTGGGAGAGAGACAGGAAATTTTGGGGATATCGCAAAGCCCTTTAACAATCACGTCTCTGCGTTTTTTGAATTCTTTCACCATCTTATCTACTTCAGACTGATCTCCGGATATAGCTTCGATGGCGGCGCGCTGGGTGAAACTTGCTGTGCAGGAGTTGCTGTTAGTCATCAGCCTGGCAATATGCGGTGCCAGACTTTTGTTCATCACGCCGTATCCTATTCTCCAGCCGGTCATGGCATAGGTTTTGGAAAGACCGTCCAGAATTATGGTCCTCTCTTTCATATCCGGTAGAGAGGCAATACTGTAAGGCTTCCCTTCATACAGTATCCGCGAGTAGATCTCGTCAGAAAGAACCGGGATATTTTTGGAAATGGAGATGTCGGCAATCGCTTTTATATCCTCCAAAGTCAAAATCCCGCCAGTAGGGTTCTGGGGAGAGTTAATGATTATCAATTTTGTTTTAGGCGTGACCAGTTTCTTCAGCTCATCTATGTCTAATCTGAAGTCGTTCTCCTCCCGGAGCTGAATTGGAACCGCTTTGGCACCGAGGAACTCGATCACCGACTCATAAATCGGAAACCCGGGATTCGGATAAATCACCTCATCCCTTTCATCCACCAAAGCCAGGATAGTATAAAACATTATGGGCTTGCCGCCTGGAGTAACAACCACTTCATCCGGGTCGACCAAAATTTTTCTGGTATCAGCCACATAACGGGCGATCACCTCTCTTAATTCAGGCAGACCGGCAGAAGGACCATAATGGGTATACCCTTCCTTTAAAGCTTCAATTGCTGCCTCAGTGATATTCTGGGGAGTGCTAAAGTCAGGCTCTCCGATCTCCAGATGAACGATCTCTTTCCCCTCTCTTTCCAACTGCTTGGCTCTGGCTAAAACCTCGAAAGCGGTTTCAGTTCCCAGGTGTGACATTCTCTGGGCTAATCTCATAGATCCTCCGAAAATTATTAGATTCTGTTATAAAAACCTGATGTTTAATTATCCGTCCTGAGTAATGTTCTAAAAATAAACTTAAGAACTCTTTTTTATATCATAGAGTCTCTTTGCTTTTTGAGCGATGTGCTCGGCTGATACCTCGAATTCCTTTATCAGCTCCCAGGGCTGTCCTGATTCACCAAATCTGTCTTTGACCCCGATCATTCCGAACAAAATAGGCTTTTTATAAACCTCTTTTGCTTCCAGAATGGCAGAGGATACATAATTTCCCAGTCCTCCTACCTGGTGCTCTTCTGCGGTGACTACAATTCCTGTCTCCAATGCTGCCTTGATTATGGTCTCCTTGTCCAGAGGTTTTAAGGTATGCAAATTGACTACCCTGGTTTCGATCCCAAAATCCTCTTTCAAAATCCAGGCAGCCCTCATAGCTTCAGGCACCTCAGGTCCACAGGCAATTATGGTCAAATCCTCGTTTTCCGATTTATACTGGGAGGAAAGACTGGTCTCAAAAGAATGGATGAATTCCTGTTCTTCTCCTCTGTATCGAATGATGTTCGCCTCGCCAAATACGAAGGGGGTATCCGCAAAAGTGACTATGGGGGTAGCTTCTCTGGCAAATCTCAGGAATTTGGGTCCCTTAACGTTGAATAAAAGAAATTCAGTCGCCTTTTTTGTTTCGATGGCATCGCAGGGAACTTCCACATGCATATTAGGAAGTCCGCACATCTGGAAAAGGTCTTCTAAAGCCTGGTGGGTGGCTCCATCAGGACCAACTGACACCCCACCGTGTGCACCGGCTATGAAGACGTTCAAGTTCCCGTAACAGACTGTGGTTCTGAGCTGGTCTAAATTCCTGCCTGCTGCGAAAACTCCATAAGTGCCGAAAACAGGTAATTTGCCTTCTTTGGCTAA
>Ga0335070_10005675_pt1 | contig 14694 bp, 15 predicted proteins | sample Lox_Sample_13_FD_206722 | JGI IMG/M metagenome (GOLD analysis project Ga0335070, IMG submission 206722) | Soil microbial communities from Loxahatchee National Wildlife Refuge, Florida, United States - Lox_Sample_1.3 | ecosystem: Environmental > Terrestrial > Soil > Wetlands | place: USA... | reverse complement strand
TAATATCGGCTTGACTGGTGTCTGCTTCCAAAACGTGGATTAGGGTCTTTGCGGATTGCAATTCTGTCATGGTTTCGGATGGAATGAGAATTCCTTTTCCTCGCAAGTCGATGATCATTTCTTCGAAGACTTTCCACGCGTCTAAGTATCCCACGGCTCATTCCTCATTGTGTGAAGCAACAAGGATAGGCGCTGCGTTTGCATTGGGAGACACGTGCGGGGTGGAGGTTTCTTGTATGGGTGGCTCTGCCTTTTTCTTCAGCATGTTCTCCAGTAATGGATGCAGTTTTTGATTCTCTGCTTTGATCCTGTCCTTGCCTAAGGTGACCATCTGCTCGGTGGTTTCTTTGACGGTTTCAGCAAACTTTACGCCCTCGGCAGCGGAAATGTACTCTACGCGGAGTCTCTCTGGACTTAACCCGAGCTTCTGCAGCATGTTTCTCAAAACATCCATTCTGGTTCTCATCCTTTCATTTCCGCTTATGTAGTGGCAATCGTTGGGTAGATGGCATGCTCCAACCAAGACCATGCCAGCGCCCAGTCTGAAAGCTTCAAGAACGAAGTCTCGATCTACCCTTCCCGAGCACATCACGCGAACCGGTCTAACCGTTGGCGGGTACTCAATCCTGCTCGTCCCTGCAAGGTCTGCTCCTGCGTAACTGCACCAGTTACATAAGAACGCCAGAATCTTGTCTTCTGGGTTTGTCTCGAGAGCAGCTCTTATCTGGGCCAGTATCTGATCGTCTGTGAAGTGCATTTGAGTCATTGCATTTGCAGGACATTCTGCAACGCATGTCCCGCATCCATGACACATTGCTGTTATTACGTGAGCTGGCTGCTTTTCCTCCATCTTTATTGATCCGTGAGGGCATCTTTCCGCACATATTCCGCACTTGCCTGACACATTTCTGCACTTTCGTGGGTCTACGACAGAAACTATAGGCTCGATCTTCCAAGCGGTCTTGGAAATTACGGTTGCTGCCCTTGATGCTGCACCGCTCCCCTGCGAGACACTGTATGGGATGTCCTTTAATCCTTGGCATGCACCTGCGAGGAATATTCCATCGGTGGGCGCATCCATTGGTTTGAGCTTGGGGTGGCTTTCCATGAAAAAGCCATCTGTCCCACGGGTCAGACCTAGTATCCGCGCAATTTCTTCTGTGCCTTTCTTGGGTACTGCGGCTGTTGCAAGAACAACCATCTCAGATTCAATCTCTATGGGTAGCCCCAGTGCCATGTCCTCAGCGTGTAAAATCAAGTTGCGCGTCTCTGGAACTTCTGTGATTCGGCTTACTCGTCCGCGAACAAAAGTTACGCCAAGGTCTCTCGCGCGTTGATAGAATTCTTCAAAGCCCTTGAAGTTGCTGCGCATGTCCATGAAGAAAATGTAGACTTCAACATCTTCTTTGTACTTCTCTTTGAGCTGAATCGCATGTTTCAAGGTGTACATGCAACAGAAGTTTGAGCAATACGGGTATTTTTTTACGTCACGCGAACCGACGCACTGAATGAACGATACGGTGTGGGGTTTCTTTCCATCAGAAGCTCTGATAACCTTTCCTCCTGTCGGACCAGCGGCGAGTATGAGTCTCTCAAACTCCATTGAAGTGATCACATTTGTGTATTTACCGTAGCCCAAGAGCGGATTATCATATGGGAGGTACAAGTCAAAACCAGTCGCTACGATTATCGCACCCACTTCGATCTCGATTTCTTCCGGTTTCTGGTCGAAATTTATGGCTTCTCTTGCTCCGCAAGCGTCAACGCACTTGTAACATTCAATGCAGTAATCTCTGTTTATAGTGTAGACCAATGGAACCGCTTGGTCGAAAGGAGCTGATATTGCCTTTCTGACGCCTAAGCTTTGATCCCATTCATTCGGATATTCAATTGGGCAAACCTCTTTGCACTCACCACATCCTGTGCAGTTGTGGGCGATCACGTATCGCGGATTTTTCCGAATTCTGACTTTGAAATTACCTACGAAACCGTCAACGCTGAGCAAGTCCGCATAATCTATTATTTCAATATTAGGATGCCTTTTTACATCAACCATTTTGGGGCCTTCGATGCATATGCTGCAGTCGAGAGTCGGAAAGGTCTTGTCTAGCTGCGCCATGCGTCCCCCGATGCTTTCACCCTTCTCGAGCAAGTACACTTTGAAGCCCATCTCTGCCAAGTCGAGCGAAGCATTCATTCCTGCTATGCCGCCACCTATGATCAATGCCTTGTTGGTTACTGGGACCTCTATCTTCTGAAGAGGTGATAGCAGCCTTACCTTAGCGACAGCCATTTTTATCAAATCTTTGGCCTTGTCTGTTGCAGCTTTTGGATTGCTCGAGTGACACCAAGACGCGAATTCACGAATATTCGCCATTTCAAAGAGAAACGGATTCAGGCCGACGTCCGAAATCGCTCTGCGAAATGTTGGCTCGTGCATCCGTGGAGAGCACGCTGCCACGACAACACGATTTAGTCTGTGCGCTCTGATGGCCTTCTTGATTTCTTCCTGTCCAGGGTCGGCGCACGTGTATCTGTTGTCTTTCACATAAGCAACGTCTGGTAGAGTCTTTGAAAATTCGAGGAGTTCTTTTATATCTAGCACTCCAGCTATGTTTAGACCGCAGTGGCAAACGAAAACCCCTATTCTAGGCTTTCCAGCCTCTTTTTCGATGGTCTGAATACGAACCACCTTCCAATTTTATGGTTATAATAAATATAATAAAAAGTATATTAATCTTCCTAACCCAAAATCCAGTTATTCTCCCTCAAAGAGAGAGATTCCTGCAAATGTTTCCTTAGAGGCGATATGATACGGACGAGAGGCTAGTTGCATTTTCTGATTTTTGTCCTCCAATATTCAAGTATTCGAAGCTCATTGCCAACCACGGACTCTGCCATTCTGAAGCCTCGCTAGCAAGTCTACTATGAAGGCGTTGCAAAACACGGTTAGCTACGACGTACTTATGTTTAGCATCCGGAGAGTGTGGGAGGTCCCTGAACATGTTTGATCATAAGGAAAGGCTGCCCCACATTCCTTGGGTGTAGAATGGCACGTTTTGCAGATAGAGTCCTCATCATATGACAGCGCGCACGTTTGTTCCGAGATTGGTCTAAAATGGTTTTTATAGAGCGCGCGCGGGCGAGTAGTTCACTTCAATTAAGAAGATCGGGAGTCACATTTTGATTAGACTTGCAGCTCAATGAGATGTTGTTATGGGAATTATCCATTGTACGCTTAACTCAACATTGGTCAGCCTTTCAACGGATCTATGAATAGAGGCTTTAGCTTGATAGGAGAGGAAAATAAGAAAAGGGATAATGCCTGATAGGAAAGGCAACAAGGCTCGATAGGAAAGAGATTCTTGGTATTCGTATTCAATGAAAACAGTCAAAAAGTAGGTTGAAACTGCCGTTTTGCTATGATTTTAAATAGAAGTTATAACAAACATGCCAAAATACAACTATAAGAGGGGTGATAAGTGTTGGAAGAAGCTGGTAAGAGCATGATGAAGATGATGTACAATATGGTAGGAGACCTGTGCAGTGCGTTCTACAAGAAATATGGAAAGGATGCCTTGCCCATAATAGCTAAGGTTTCAGCCAAATACGGTGCACCCTATGCTAAGATTGTGCAGCAGATGATGCCAGTCAAAAGCATGAAGGACATCGGTGAAATGTACAAGATGATGACGGCGATGATGGGAGAAGAAATGGAAATAGTAAAACTGTCGGATGACGTGATACACTTCAAAATGTCGCACTGTCCAATGTGCATAGAGGGAACGAGCCAAGAGCTGTGTGAAGCCATGATGAATTCTGACAAGAAGATGGTGAGTACTCTTCTCGGCAAAGAGATTAGCATTAAGGTACCGAAGTCTGTGGCAGCTGGAGACAAATACTGTGAGGTCATCTTTTCAAAGAAGTAAACCAAGCATTAAGCCTTGAAAGTTGGAACCCAACCTTTTTTCATAGCAAGTCTTTATTCTTCCATTTTGGGTGTGCAGGTAATTCAGGAGAATCCTCTATCGCGCGCGCAAAACTCCGAGTGAAGCTTGCGGAATAACAATAGAGGGAAAAAACAAATGGGTGACTCTTATCCAAAACGCTTCGAAGAAGTAGCTACATTTGCTCTATGAATCGCAGGAACTCTTCGAAGGTAGATACAGGGTCAATGGTTACTTCTCCTCCAACTTTCGATAGGGTCTCAGAGAGCTTACGAAGTTCTACATGTGGATCCTTCACATCCACTACAAAGATGCTGTGTCTTCTTGTCGTGGAGAAATAGGACACTTCAGGCTTTATTTGTCCCATGAGTTCTTTCATCATCTTTGCTGATTCCTTTGGGTTCTTTTGAAGAGCCATAGCAACCTCTGTAGGCGTGTCAATAGCTATCAAATATCTCATTTCTTCACCTCCCAAATCACGATTAGTATGAGAATAATAGGACACTCTCAAGGGTATTCTGCTTAAGCTTTTGTGTTATCAGCGTTGCAGTAACACATTCTCAAAGCGCACGCTAGCGAGGAACAGGACGATTTTTTACACAGATAAACGAACAGAGCGCGCGCGCTTGCGTTTGCGTATAGGTGTGTGTCGCGTATTGTTTGTACGTATGTGAATCCTTCTTCTATTAGTGCTGCTGCTTCTTCTTTGGTCGTTATCATTCTGCAAGTCCATCTTTCGTCGTTGTCGTCTAGTGGAAGTATGCGTGTCCAAGGCAGTGACAAGGCATATAAGGATTTTCGCCTTACTCAGCAGCAGGTTGGATTCTTGTGAATGCTATGATGAAAGAGATGATTTATGTGGTTGTCGTTTTATTGCTTATTTTTTCGCCTCTGATTGGCATTAGCGTTTCGGGCCATCTCTTTGATAGAATTGATTCTCCTTCCTATCTTAATGGATTGATAACTGCAGCAGGGGTTTTTGTGGCATTCATTTGTGCAACGACTATTTCAAGAGCTAAGGAGATAGATAGGATGGATTTCTTGTTCGTGAGGGTCAGTTTATTCATGTTTATTGCAGCAATGTTCTGGTTTGGGTATGATGCGTTGAGAGGATATCCTAACGTAACCTTGGGGGATGTTGGTTTGCTGTCTACGAGTCTTTATCTTTGCGGTTTCACAACTTGGAGCATTATGCATGCTCTATTCAGAAAAAGTCGTTCTTGAGCATACATAAAAAAGTGGGGTTATTTGTGTTTTCTGAAAAGTTTTTAGCTGTCCCTTTCTGTGACGTATTGGAAGCCGTTTTCGATTAGTTTTGCGTCTTCTTCTATGGTTGTGCTGATTCTGCTTATGAATTGTTCATCTTCTTCGTAGTCTAGGATTATGGCTCTGATGTAGTGCATTGTTCTTTCAAGTTTCTTGTGTCTGAAGTGTTGCATGAGGAGTATTGGGTCACGGGTTGGTAGGTTTTTGTAGAATCTCTCTCCGCTGTAGTTGCGGAGGTTTCGGAGTGCTATGTTGAGGAGTTGGGGTTTGTGCAGTTTCTGTGATGCTTTTTCTCTGAATTGGTACCACATCTGGCTTTGGGTGTGAGCTTTTGGGAATGGGTTTTCTTCTGTGTGTTTTGCTAAGTATCTCAAGAGGAGGTCTTTGGTTTGTGGTTTGAGTCTGTAGTTCTTTGAGGCGTGGCCTTTTACGCCTGTTATGCTTGCTTCGCCTTTCTCTTTGTTGATGTCTTTTTGTGTGACTTGGTGGAGTTCTTCGGGGCAACATCCTATTTCTGCTTCTATTGCGAAGATTGTTACGTAGTCTTCTGAGCTGTTGTCTATGATTGCTTGTACGTCTTGGGGTGTAGATATTAGGGGTGTCTTTTCGGTTATCTTGTAGTATGGTTTCTTCCAAGCAATGTTGTTTGCTAGGCAGTAATGGTTGTATGAGCTTGCGTACTTGTTCTTTGTTTGGTTGTCTGCTTTCCGTTTCTGTTTGGAGTGTCTGTCTATGGTCTGCATTTCTGCTATGTAGAGTTTGACTTGTTCGGGGTTGTCTAGGTTGCATTGTTGGGCTAGTTTGGTTATGTTGGTGGCTAATCGTGTGATGGTTTTGTCTGCGGTTCTACCATCGGCTTTGAGTTGAATAGGGGTGTTTGCGATTTTTGCTTCTGTCTGAGTGGTTAGGTTTTTATTCGGGATGGGGTTTACTGATGTCCCGAGCGGTCGTAGTCTAGTTTGGTCTAGGACATCAGCCTGCCACGCTGACGACCCGGGTTCAAATCTCGGCGACCGCACCAACAGCCTCCTCTTGAAAAGACGCGAGACGATTCAACACCTTGGCTTTTGTAGCTTTTGGTGTAAGTCCGCATTGTCATCATCAAGATTTTGTGGGCGCGGTTCTTAACTTATTTTAAATAAGTATTTCTCGATAGAAATTCTTATAATTCTGGAATCAAATAGTTGCTTGTAATTTGGTATATGCAAGAATAAGAGGGTAATGGACGAATTGAGTGATAAAAGTCTCGGCGGCAAGCCTTCAGTGCTGATAGTTGACGATGAAGCTGGGATACGGAAACTGTTGACGACGGCGCTGAATGAAAACGGCTTCAGTCCTGATTCTGCTGAAAATGGTGCCGAGGCGATTAGGAAAGCAAATGAACGGTACTACAACCTTGCTCTGATTGACATAATGTTGCCAGATGTCAACGGAGTCGAACTGCTGGCTAAATTCAAGCCGACGCGTCCGCGAACCAGAAAAATCATCATGACAGGCAATCCGTCGCTCCAAAACGCAGTCGATGCTCTGAACAAGGGGGCAGACGCTTACATAATGAAACCGCTGGACATCGGAAAAGTCTTAGCAACACTCGAAGAACAGCTGACCAAACAAAAGGAACAGAAAGAATCGATGTTAAAGCTACTCGAGACAGGACGCATACGCGCACGCATCGAGGTAATAGGCAGAGACGCTACGGAAACTCCTGACGTACGTTGAATAGCAACACACCTATCTCGCAAGAGTGCCGATATGTTTTTCGAACTCAGACATTTAAGTAGGCCCTCGAGATTAACTCTTTCCTCTCACACTCTTGGCATCGACTGCTGCATGAAATTCGTTATGATTTCCGGGTTCAGAACTTCTGGATGGAATAAACAGCCGTAGAATCTTTTGTATTTATGTTCAAATATGCACCTCAGTTTTCCAGATTCGCCGAGTGTTTCAAAGTCTCCATTCGGCTCCACCGCCTTGGAATTCAAGAAATAGGAATAGAATTCATCCTTTGACGTGAAACTGTTCTTCCGGACAATCTTGACTTTGTATCTGCCGATTTTTGTCCTCTCAAGAAGACTGCAGCCATAGAGTTTTCCAAGAATCTGCATTCCTGCACAGATGCCGAGAACCGGTTTGTCAACCTCCGTTATCCATTTGAATTTCTCCATATGGTCCAGATAGTCAAAATCCTTCATGGTTGTTCCACATATTATCACCCTTTCAGCTTGGCTGATGTCCCGATGATTCAGACTCAGAAAATGCCTTGTGACAGAATTCATCCTGGCTTTTCTGATAATATCTTCGACAGGTTTGACAAACTCGAAATAGCTGAGTCCGTCTGAACAAACATTGACTATCAGAATCATTTGTCCATCAACCTGACTTCTTTTATCCTGAACACGCCGGAGTAGTCCTTGTAGGACACGTCATGATCCAAGATTTCCAATCTTCTCTTAAAAAAGGGGGCATCTGTAACCGTTGTCTCTAATTCCCCGCCTTCTCCAGCAGGGCTCAACCCGTATTCTAGCTTCAATCTCTCCAGCTTCCGAATCATGTCAAGATCCAGCTTTCTGCCCAAGAATTCTCTGTCCAAGGGAAAAGCAAAAACCCCTGATATGATGACTTCGTATCGACGTTGGACGACCTCGTTCAAGAGTTCTATCTCATCCTTAAGCCACAGGGGGTCAAAGCACCACAAACCGAGTAGTTTACAGATTCTCTGCACCCGCGTCGACTGATAGACTGATTTCACTGCACCGGTCACTATTCCTTGCAAGTCAAAATCGGCTCTAGCCTTACCGATAGCTTTTTTCAAATCCTCGAGTTCCTCCTCTTTCATGCCCTTCGTCCTTCTCTGAACGATCGGCAACCCCATGGCCTCAGCTTGCCTCCTGGTCACTTCTATGTTGGGAACATGAAACATGTAGCTCTCAGGACTCTCGGATATCAAGCTGATTAAACAAACCACATCGTGAAAGCTCATCGACTTCTGCAACGCCAAACAGGAGTCCTTTCCCCCTGAGAACAACACCCCAACTCTCATGAACCGTGACTACAACATGTTGGTTTATAAAGACGTTTTTCCTTTTTCAAATTTCGCCAAAACAAGATACCACACGCGCGAGCGACTTTCTATCACTTTTTTCTTCGCAGAGTCCCTCTTCGTAGACTCGCGTGACTAGGTATATTCAGATTTTTAAGGCGAATTGTTTCACTTTTTCGGCAAAAACAGTGTCCAGAAGTTTATCAGTTTTTCCTATGGTCTCTTCTATCCCTGTGTCAAAGGGAATTTTTCCAATGAATGCTAAACCCAGTGTCTTGGTCTCCTGCTGTATAGTATCGGAATGAGCAAATTCCATGTTTTCCACAACGCCTATAACCCGTACTTTCAATGTTTGCAATAGCTTAGTCAGTCTTTTTACAGTTTCAAAGGACAATTTTGAGGGCGTCGTCACTATCAGAAATTCTATTCTTTCTATGAGTCTTATCAGGTCAAGAGTTGCATCGCCTATTCCAGGTGGCATGTCTAGAATGAGATAATCCAGTTTTCCCCATATGACTATGGACAGAAGTTCTATCAGCGCGTTTGAGACATCAGCTCCTCTCAGTGAAGTTACGTGGTCGCCTGAATAGAAGATTATTGACATGTACTCCAAACCGTGCAACTGTGCCGGGATTATGCCTTTTTCTTCCCTCAGCCGCAGTTCTTGGACGCCCAAGATGGTGTGTGAGGAGGGGCTTGTAAAATCCAGGTCGAACAGTCCGACTTTGAACCCTTTCTTCGCCAGAATCAAGGCAAACGTTGAAGCAAACAGGCTCTTGCCGACTCCGCCTTTGCCGCTTGAAACCGCTATGACACGGCGTATCCCCTTCAATCTCTCATTCACTATGCTGGTTCGAGGGTCAACCAAGCCTATTTCACTCCTTTAACGCTCAGAAGCCAAACGCCGCGTCCTTCAACTACCTCAAAATCGGGGCTGCCACACTTTGGACACTTAACATATGCGTGTGCCACCTCTGGAACAAAATGGATGGCCTCAACCACGCTTTCATCAAGCTTTTTCTTGGTGAAAATCCACATGTGGCCACAGGCGCGGCACTTCATTCTTGCCCGTGCCTCTTCTATCTTGAACTCTGCACTTTCAAGCTTGGCCTTCCTGATCTGTTGGAGCGCAAACATTAACACGTCATGCTCTATTTGCTGCAGCTCACCTACTCTTATCCTCACTTCTGTGACCTCTCTAAAACCCTCTTTCTCAGCTGCTTCGGAGGCAGCGGAGATCACTGCTTCAGCCAACGCCCATTCATGCATACAAGAACCTACAGGCAGGGCTAACTTAAAAATATCGCAAAAAGACGGTTAACCGTTGCAGTTCAAACTGGTTAAGAGACACAGAGAGTCCTAACAAGCAGAACCTAAAGCTAAATAAAGTCATAATTAACAACTAAGCATAAACCGCAAAGGTGACATTCATGTTCAAGCTCAAAGTCGCTGACGCGAAACAACTGAGAGACATGATTACATCCATCTCTATACTCGTAGATGAGGCCACGTTCAAGCTTGACGCTGAAGGCATGAAACTTCGAGCGATGGACCCATCACGCGTAGCCATGATAGACTTCGAATGGCCTAAGACAATCTTCGAGGAATACGTGTGCACAGAACCCACAAAAATGTGCGTAAACATAACCGAACTGCTCAAACTTCTCAAGAGAGCTGGCAAAGACGAGACGCTCGAACTTTCAAAAGACGAAAAAACCGGAAAATTGCAGATCTCTATCGCTGGAAAATACGCGCGCAACTTTACCATGCCCACCCTTGAAGCCTCAGAAGAGGAAGTTCCAACCCCGAAAATCACTTTCAACGTCAAAATAAAAGCCACGACCGAAGGCCTGAGTCAAGCAATAGAAGACGCCCAACTCGTGAGCGACCACGTGAGAATCGAGGCAGACCCTGAAAAAGTGGTCTTCAACGCCGCCGGAGACCTAATGGGCGCAACAATAACCCTTCAAAAAGGAAGCGACACTCTGCTCGAACTGGACGCCAAAGAACCTCAAAAAGCAACCTTCAGCCTCAGCTATCTGACAGAGATAATAAAAACAGCGTCCGCAACCTCTGACATAGCAACGCTCGAGTTCTCATCAGACATGCCGATAAAACTCGACTTCCAACAGGCAAAAGAAGGAAAACTGACCTTCTACCTCGCGCCCAGAATCGAAAGCGAATAACGAGAAAAACAAGATGCAAACCGTTTTCTCCAAATTCGCCAAGAACGACTACACCAAATACCCATTTCTAAAAGAAGCAGCGAAATACCTGAAGCTGCCAGACCTGCACATTGAAGACTTGGAAAACAGCGAGCTTCATCAGATTCTTGACCGAGCAGAAGAAAGAGTTGAAGAAGCGATACTATACACTCGAGTCACCAGAAACCCGCACCACGACGAAGACGTGGAAATCCTCTCCTTCACAGTTGCCATCGTCCTTGCGATAGCAACCCAAAACTCCTTCATCAAGAAGAGATACGCGTTGGCGGAAGCAAAACAGGCATACGAAGACTTCAAACTCGAACCCAAAGAGAAACTGGCGAAAATCGCAAAGAACTTCGAATGGAAACTGGCACTCAACAACGACCCGAAAATACCATACGAGTTCGCACTTGACTTCACCGATTACCTCAGGAACACAACCCACCTGCGAGAAAAAAAATGGAAACTCATCAACCGCACATTGACAAAAGGGAAAGTCTACCTAACGGGGAGCGAAGCCGCCAGACTGCTCGCCGAAGAAGTTCGCAGATACGTCGAAGAGCGAACAGAAACAAAAGAACTGCCCAAGTTTCCAACAAAAATCTCGGAAACAGCCGAAAGAATCAAGAAACTGTCAATAGAGAAAATAGGCCAAACCGAGATGGAAGGTTTTCCTAAGGTCATAACGCAAACAGCCTTTCCGCCCTGCATACAGGCACTGTACCAGGCCTTCTCATCAGGACGCCACCTCTCACACGTCGGCAGGTTCACCCTCACCTCATTCCTCGTAAACATCGGAATGCCCTCGGAGAAAGTCGTAGAACTCTTCAAAAACATCTCCGATTTCAACGAAAGAATGACCCGCTACCAAGTTGAACACATAGCCGGAGAAAGAGGCTCCAGAACCCACTACACAACCCCGAAATGTGACACGCTGAAAACCCACGGAGTCTGCACAAACCCTGACAGCCTGTGCAGAAGGATACATCATCCCTTGGGCTACTATAGAAGAAAGGTTACATACACACACTAGAAAGAGTTAAAGCCGCGATGCTTGTATGCTAGAACAGTCAAAAGTTTAATATTGACAGTGCTACAAATCAGTTCGTCCTACAGGAACGGGAAAGATGAATCAAACAAGAACAGCAAACCTCGCACACGTCGAAGGAGACTTAAGCGCAAAATCAGAGATCGGGCTCATCCTCCCAACGTACTGTGAAGTTTCAAACATTGAAAAACTGATAGGCGACATCGAGAGCCTGGATCTTGATGTTCGCGTGCTGGTCATCGACGATTCCAGCCCGGATGGGACGGCTAATGCTGTTCGGACGCTGCAGAAAAAGTACAAGAACATTCTCCTCCTCGTGAGGCCGAAGAAGTCCGGGCTTGGAACAGCCATAACAGATGGTTTCAAGACACTCATATCATTGAAAAACCCTCCAAGCTACATAGTGACCATGGACGCTGACTACTCGCACAATCCCAAAGAAGTTACACGCGCAATTCAAAGCGCAAAAGAAGGAAAAGGTCTCGCAATAGGTAGTAGATACTGCAAGGGAGGCGGAGTGGTGAAATGGAGCATATTTCGGCGCTTGACAAGTCGCGTGGCAAACATTCTCGCCTCCGTCCTAGTGAGAGCAAAAATCCATGACTACACTAGCGGTCTGCGATGCTACTCAACAAGGCTTGTCAAGGAAATGGTCCCGGACCTGCACAGTGAAACCTACGAAATACAGATAGAAACTATACGCCAAGCCTGCAAAAGAGGATTTGACGTGAGAGAGTTTCCAATGACCTTTGTTAACAGAAAGAATGGAAAATCGAAACTCTCTGCAAACGAAATCAAGGAGTTCACTTCATACATTTTCAAAATCAAAAGGCTTAAAGGTTCGGTCAACTAGCCTTTCGTGAACCCAATGTCCCTGAGCAGGATCATGATTGGAGTATGCGCTTACAATGAAGAAAACAACATAGCGCGTCTTCTTCAAAATCTAATTTCGGAACAGAAGATACCTAAACAAAGTAGGATTCTGGTCGTGTGCTCTGGGTGCACCGACAGAACCCCCCAGATTGTCGCGAGTTTCCAGAATAAAGATCCGAGAATAGAACCGCTAATTGAAAATGTTCGCAAAGGAAAATCAAGTGCACTGAACGAAATTTTCAGAGCAGCGAGAGCTGAAGCTGACTTATTAATCCTCGTCAACGCTGATGCACTGCCTGAGAAAGGCAGCATAAGCAAGCTCGTCTCGAAGTTTACCACACCAGACGTCGGGGCGGTCTTTGCACAGCCAGTTCCGCTGAAAAACTCTAACAGCTCCTGCTACGGGGTCACACGACTGATATGGCGTCTGCATCACATAATTTCAATGCTTGAGACGCCGAAGCTGTCGGGAGAACTCTGCGCGCTCCGCACGGCATATCTTCAAGAGATCCCAGAAAACACCGCAACCGACGAGCCGTACATCGAAGGCGCAATTCAAAAGCAACACAAGGAGACGCTTTACACTCCTGAAGCCCTAGTGTACATAAGATGCCCAACAAACATCGTGGACATAATAGAGCAGCGCAAGCGAATATGGGTCGGCCACATGCAACTGCAGAACACAACAGGGTACAAGGTCTCAACATCGAGCTTTAAGAACATGTTGCGCGCAATCTTCAAGCTGAAAAGGAACGAAACCATTTACGTGCTACCCGGCGGGTTTCTGGAAATCGTCGCCTACTTAGAGGCTAGAGTCCTTTTCAGGAAAGGCACCATTCCCTTCGCTTGGGAACCAATAAGAAGCACAAAAGCCTCAATTTGAACACAGGAACGTCCTGTTGATGGAGAACTAGCAAATGCACGTGCTCCAAGTTACTCCCAAGTATTTTCCGAGCATTGGAGGTGTCGAAACGGTGGTGAAGAAAATCAGCGAGACGCTTGTTGATAACGGTATTGACGTTACTGTTTATTCGGTTGACTTGAATCGTCAACTACCGCGGCAGCAGAGAATCAATCAAGTCTCCGTCAAACGTTTCCGCCCCGTGTTTGACGATCCGCTCTTTCTTCCAGAACCCAGGTTCCTCTTTGACTTGGTGCATGAGGAAGCAGAAATAATCCATGTTCACAATGTTCACACTCTTCCGCCATTTCTTGCAGCACTATCTAGCGCGCGCGCGAAGCAGAAATTGTTGCTGCAACCCCATTATCACCGGTTCGGCCAGTCCGCGTTCCGGCACTCACTGTTTGAACTCTACAAATATGCTTTGAAGAGCATCGTTTTTCCAAGAGCAGATCTTGCCATAGCCAATTCATCTTACGAAGAAAGGGCACTTCACGAAGATTTCCCAGAGTTCAAGAAAGTCAAATTGATTCCCGAGGGCATGGATGCGGACGAGGTTAGAAATGTGAAACGTCACCCTGAAGAACCGAATCGGATTCTTTACGTGGGAGTCCTGAAACGTTACAAGAATGTTGACAAAATTCTTGAAGGCTTTTCGCTTTTCTTGAGAAGAGGGAATGCCCGGTCGAAACTCGTCATAGTAGGTGATGGTCCGGAATACGAGTCCCTAGTCGCACACGCTCGCAGTTTGGGGCTTGACACATTCGTAGAGTGGAAGCATGGATTGTCAAGAGAGCAGCTACTGGATGAATACGCAAGAGCGAGTGTTTTCATTCTCCTTTCACATCTGGAAAGTTTCAGCAGAGTCGTTTATGACGCGTTATTGATAGGAGTGCCTGCTGTCGTGCTGAATTTCGGGGCTCTGAAGGACTTGGTCCGCAAAGGGCTGGCGATAGGCGTCAACTCGCTCCACCCCACGGAAATTGCACAGGCACTTACGGAAGCTTTAAGGAGAAATCCACCCAGATTTTCAAACGATGACAATACGTTCCTCGAGTGGCCAGAGTATTCAAGGCGGATCATAAGCGTCTATAATGAACTGTTGAGGGACAGATAACGTAACCTTCTAATCTTAATCGCAACCCCACTCTATCAACCATCCGCTCTCCCATCACCTGTGCACTCACTCGCACTCAAGCAACGCGCGCACACTTTTGAAATTTGACTTTTTAACTTTTGAACAGATTTATCAAGGCATAGAAGATGCATCCAAAGAGCACAGGTTTTCTCTCGAATCACATTTGAATCATATCGTTGCCCGGGGGTAGGGGCCGCCGACACACACTAGAAGCCCGTCCTACCCACGAGCAAAACCCGAAACACACATCCGCGCCGTAATGCAGTCAGAAACC
>Ga0335070_10005673_pt1 | contig 14696 bp, 10 predicted proteins | sample Lox_Sample_13_FD_206722 | JGI IMG/M metagenome (GOLD analysis project Ga0335070, IMG submission 206722) | Soil microbial communities from Loxahatchee National Wildlife Refuge, Florida, United States - Lox_Sample_1.3 | ecosystem: Environmental > Terrestrial > Soil > Wetlands | place: USA... | reverse complement strand
TTTGAGGAATTTCGGACGCCGTATAGCGTGTTGATCGTGATGACCAGACTACAGGAGAAAATAACAATAGCGATCTTGGCTGCATCGCCGATACCAAAGGCCAACATAAAAAGAGGGAAGAGAGAGGTGGCAGGAAATCCTCTGAAGAATTCAATGACGAATTCTAAAGAGTTGTAGGCCTTCTCCCAATATCCGACGATGATCCCGAGAGGAATCCCTAAAAGTATGGCTAAAATGTACCCGCTGAACATTCTGTAGAGGGTTTGCCCGAGATGGGGGTAAACCCCTTGGGAGAAGAGCAATTTTTTTAATTCGAGAAAGACACTCCATGGCGAAGGTAAAAAGAAGGGATTGACCCACTTAAAGGTCGAGACCAGGTACCAGATGAGAAGCAAAGCCAGCGGGCCGATGAAGGCTTCCCTCTCAGAGATAAAATCACGCCACTTCTCGTAAGTGGTCTCTGTCTCCCTCAACTGTCTCTTGGAGATTTTTCCCGTTCTCGATTTGGGCAGGGAGTCTTTAAACTCAAGCTGTCGTGGTATCTTAAAACTGGCCAGCCTCTCCTTACAGAAGCTGAGGATCTCTCGATGGGTCGCTGTCTCTCCATGTTTCAGTACAACGTTTGCCCTCAAAACCTGCCCTCTTTTTGAATCTGGAATTCCCACGACCGCTGCTTCTTGAACCTTGGGATGGTTGACCAAAACGGTCTCCACCTCTGAGGGATAAACGTTGAGACCTCCGGTGATGACCATATCGTCGGTCCGACCCAGAACATAAAGGTAGTCATCCTCATCGAGCCGTCCTAAATCTCCTGTATAATACCATCCTTCTTTAATCTTCTTGGCTGTGGTCTTGAGATCTTTGAAATACCCTTTCATAATCTGGGGTCCACGGGCAACGATCTCCCCGATCTTTCCAACTTCAAGTTCCCCGCCGTCTCGCCCGACAATTTTCATCTCGACCCTCGGGGCAATTTTCCCAGCACTGGCCATTTTTCGATGTGCATCTTCCAAATGAGTGAGCGTGAGAAGAGGAGAGGTTTCAGTGGCCCCATAGCCTTGTATCACATGCACGTGAGGATATCGTTCGGCAAACTCTTTCATCAATGATTCTGGGACGACGGCTCCCATCATCGCGGCGATTTTCAGGCTCGAGCAATCGTATCGTTCCCAATGAGGAACATTCAAAATCAATTGGAAAATAGGCGGAACCGCACAGGTCATCGAAATCCGATGGCTTTGAATAGCATCCAGTATCTTCTTGGGAGTCATCTCATCGACGATCGAAACCGACATCCCTGACTCGGCCATCAAATCCAGGACCACAGGCCCCACAATATGGGAGACGGGAAGGACAATGCCAAAGGTATCCGCGTCGGAACAGTTCAAGGCCTGATGCATCGTCTCAGGAAAATAGCTAAGATGACTATTGGTAAGGACCACTCCTTTCGATCTTCCGGTCGTCCCAGAGGTATAGAGGTAGATCGATTCATCCTCTTCACTGAGGGGAATTGAAATCCTCTCTGAGGATTCCTTCCCGATGATCTCTTCATAAGAGTGCCAATCCCTGATATCTTCGCCCCCGGAGCCCGTTACCACAATATGCTGCAAGGTAGGGACTGTTTTTCTCGCCCGATCGATGAAGACTTTCTGCCTCACATTGGTGACGATTGCGGTGACCTCCGCTTCCTGAAAGATGGGTTCCATTTCGGCAGGGCTGAGACGAAAATCGAGGACCACGACTATACCCCCAATTTTCAGGATGGCAAAGTAAGCCACGCAGAACTCGGGACAGTTTTGAAAGAGAAGAACGATTCGATCCCCTTTTTTGACTCCCGTTCCAAGGAGTCGATTGGCCAATCGGTCGGACATCGTGTTGAGGTCAGAGAAGGTAATCTTCTCTTCTTTATAGAGAATGGCGGTCTTATCCGGCCTTTCGATGGCCTGTTTTTCTAAGAAATCTCTGACGATCATAAAGAATCTGATCTTTCCACAATTTTATATTTAATATAATGCTGCTTCAAAAAAGTCAATCGTTGCAGCCCGAATAAAAGAGCAAAGCTCAAAATAATTTCGGTTCAGGATTCGAAAGAGTTGTTCTTGATTTCCAAACTCCGTAGGGGCGATTCACATGATCGCCCCTACAAACTCAGAACTTTAAATGACGGGTTTTTGTTTCTCCTCCACTCCTTTCCTTTCATCGACCGTCCACAGGATGGCCATTCCAACAATAAAAAAGAAAAGGACGGAAAGAATGCCCGACCGAACGCTTCCGGTGATCGCAATCAGGATTCCATAGATCAGCGGTCCAAATACAGAAGCAAATTTCCCCGAGACGGCAAAGAAGCCAAAAAACTCCGCGCTGTTGGCATCGGGAGTGAAGATTCCCTGAAGAGACCGAGAGGCGGCCTGGCTTCCTCCCATCACGATCGCCGCCAATGCTCCTAAAATCCAATATTCCGTCTTCGGATCCCAGAAGATTCCCAATGTGAAGGCCCAGATGACGATCAAGGACCAAACGCCCAAGGAAATGATCACTGCCCTCTTATTCCCAATCGCATCTGCCAGAAATCCAAAAATAAGAGAACCGAAAAACGCGATCCCTTGAATCATCAGAAAGAAGAGGATGATTTCGCCCGTTTCCATCCCCAAAACCTCAGCCCCAAAGATGGAGGCCATGACGATGACCGTCTCGATGCCGTCGTTGTAAATAAGGTAGGCCACAAGGAATTTCGTCAATTCCCTGAATGTCCTAATCCGTCGGAAGGTGTGCCGTAGACGTTGATAACCTTCACTGAAATGACTCTTCCCAAAAGCCGATTTTTGAGCTCTCTCTCTTATGAAGAGAAATGTGGGCAGAGAAAAGACAAACCACCAGAGAGCCACGGAAAGAAAGCAATCCTGAACGGTGAAATACCCGGCAGGAAATCCAAGCCAATCCGGATATTTCAGCATGATCAAGTTAATCGCAAGAAGCACTCCTCCACCGACATACCCCAACGCCCACCCCAAACCCGAAATCCTGCCGATGTTTTCATCCGTCGAGATTTCAGGGAGGAAGGCATTGTAATAGACATTCCCACCGGCAAAACCGATGTTGGCGATGATGAAGAAGATTGCCCCTCTCCAATAATTGCCTTCCCGAACGAAATAAAGGAAGCCCGTAGAAAGAATAGCCACATAGCAAAAAACCATGAGAAAGCGTTTCTTGGAAGCCGAGGCATCTGCCACGGCACCTAAAAAAGGAGCGAGGACCGCTGAGATAGCCATGCTCAGCGCTACGGAGAAGGTAAAGAAGGATGCACCGTGGAGATGGAATCCGAAAAATTGAACGCCTTTTTCTCCTCCCGCTACAACAGTCGCAAAGTATTGATTGAAGATGACCGCGAGAATGGTGGTGGCAAAGGCAGAGTTGGCGAAATCATACATCGCCCAGCCGAAGATCTCACGTTTTTGAACGGACATGGTTCAACAGTCCCTAAAAAAATCCCCCTTCATCCCCTTTTAAAAAAGGGGGAAAGAGGGGGATTTCACGCTATGCGCCATGCTCTCTGCTCTATGCGATTTCAGACCGTCCGGATCTCCTGCCGCATAAAAACGAGGTAACAGACGCCAAAACAGAGAAAAGTGATGGCAACGATAGTGATAAGATACGGCGCGACGATAATGACACTCTGCAGGAGGGGGAGGGGATTTTGAAAACGGCTTAGGGAAAGTCTCTCCAGAGGGCCCATCAAGATCACGCCCCTTGTGGTTTTTCTTGTCGGGTCGAGAATGGTGGTTGTCGCATCATTGTAAAGGACCATAGGAGATGCCAGGGAGATCGTCCTCTGCACCTCTTCATGTCTGATCAATACGTTGGGGTCCGCATTCGTGCCACTCTGACTGACGGGGGCCACCGCGTCCGCCATGAAACCAGCGCCTAGGCCAACAAAAAAGGAGAAGAAAATCCAGATCGCCAGGGAAGCCAGCGCAGAGGTCGCAGTGCTCCGGAAAACCACGGAAAAGAGAATAGATATCCCCAACCAGAACGAAATGTAGAGGATGCTGATGATGACGTAGATGACGAGACGCAAGACTTCTTCTGAGCCCGGCACAACGCCGATCAGCCGAATACCTAGGCCCGAGATGATGAGGACAATCCCGACCAAAACAATCGCGATCGTCGTCATGCCCGCTAAAAACTTTGCATTGATAATCGAGTCGCGGTAGATGGGCTGCGAGGCCAGTTTGCTCAATGTCCGGGAGACCCTTTCTCGATTGATGGAATCGAACCCGAGAAAAATACCAATAAGAGGACCGAAGAAACCAATGAACTGAACGAAGGAGAAGAGTTTTCCGGTGGAGGTGAACAGCCACAAAAAGAGGAGCGTGGGTTTTGCCATTCCCTTCGATTCCTCCTGGATGGACATGCCCACCATGGAGGCAATGATCACCCCGACCATCACGATCAATGCGGAGATGAGAAGAAACCGCACACTGCTGAAGTGATCCTCCAGCTCTTTCCGAAATAAGGTGAAAAGCCCGTGCAATTTAAGCCTCCTTGAAATATTTCATATAGAGCTCTTCGAGCGTATAATGTTCTTTACCGATACCCAGTTTTTTCTGGGCCAGCTCTTGAATGGGCCCGATCGCCACCAGATTCCCTTTGATCATGATGCCTACCCGATCACAAATCCTCTGAACCTGATCAAGAAGGTGAGAGGAAAGAAAGATGGTAATGTTCTTGTCCCGGCTCAGTGAGTGAATGAGGTCAAGCATCCGGTTGGTCCCATCCGGGTCTAAGCCAATCGTCGGCTCATCAAGAAAGATGAGCTTGGGCTCTTTGATCAAAACCTCCGCGATCCCAAGCCGTTGCCTCATCCCTTTCGAATAGGTTCCCACTTTTTTCGTGGCCTCTTCGAAGAGTCCGACTAGTTGGAGCAACTCATCAATCTTACTGGAGGAGACCTTATCGGGGATACGGTTCAAACGCGCAATGAAACGGAGGTTCTGTCGGGCATCCATATCGTCGTAAAAACCCACATTTTCCGGCAGATAACCGACTTTCTCCTTCACCCGAAGCGGCTCCCGTTTCGGATCGGATCCGACGATTCTGACCTTGCCGAAGGTCGGCTCGGTCAGGCCCAAGAACATGAGCAGGGTTGTTGTTTTGCCCGCTCCGTTGGGGCCCAGAAATCCAAACACCTCCCCTTGCCGAATCCGGAGGGTCAGGTTGTTTACAGCAATCTGAGTTCCATACCTCTTCGTCAGTTCTTCGGCTTCAATGATGATCTGATCTTCCACTCTATCTTCTCCCCAACCAGATGAAGAGTGCACTCAATCCGGCGATCACAAAAATGATGATCCCGATTCCGATCCAGCCCCATGCCGTGGAGGCCTTCACCGTCACTCTCATCTCGATCGTCTTGTCCGATTTCTCTCCATTGACCAGGACCCCTACCGAATAATCCCCGACCAGCGCCTGTGCTGCCGGCTTGACTGTGACTTCAACCTGTTTCAATGCACCGGGCTCGAGGGCATCGATCTTTTCGGGCTTAAACGTCACTTCCCAATTCTCAGGCTTGAAAGAAGAAAAGGTAACATTTCGGTTTACCGCAGAGCCGGTATTCTTCACATAGAATGAAAAATTAGCCGGTTTCCCCGCGATGGCCTCCAAAGAGAGGACCCCTGAAGGCGTTCCGGCATCAAGTTTATAAATACCGGTTAAAACTACCATCAATTTTACTTCGGCCTTTCTCTCTCCCGAAGTCACCCGCACCAGGACGGGATATTCTCCCGGCGTGGCTTCTTTTTGAGGAGTGACTTCAACAGCCACCGACTGGCTCGTTCCTCCCTTAATCCTCAAACTGGATATCTGTTTCTGTTCATAGGCCGGTTTGAAATTGATCTCCCACTTTTCCGGTCCAATAGCGGCTAAGTTGAAAGTCCGGTCCGCCTCAATTTTATTCATGATCTCCAGGGAAAATTCAAACTTTGCATCGGTCTGCCCTCTTAAGACTGGGTAGGATGTGGTAATCTGGATATCCCCCAGACCGGCAGTACGTTCCTGAACCGTGACATTGAGCTTGTTCGAGGAAGTAAGTTTCCCATCTGCTGTCTGGGCATCAAACTGGAAGGTAAAAGCCCCTGATTCAACGGTCTTATCGGGTTCGAGCGTAAGAGCCATGTTCTTCGTCTTCCCGTTGGGCACATATAATCCTGAAACCACATAACTTCCGCCTTTGAGGGAGGCTTTCCATCCTTTTGGAATATTCGAAATCTTCACATCAATGGTTTCATCCGTCCGCCCCTTATTCTCCAGAATCAGGTCCATCCGAACCGTCTCTCCTTTGGGCACGATCACCCCTGAAAATTCCGGAAAGACTGCGATCCCTCGCTCGGGCCTAAGATCCTTTTTCTCCTCCTGGGCAAGGGCAATGGATGAAAGGATGAGACAAAATATCAGAACAAAGAATAATAAGATCGATACTGATGTCCGGCCTCGATTCACTCGCCACATAGTTTACCTCCTGAAGCATCTCTTTAGAATTTCAATCATTGGATTTCGTATGTCGATAAATCGAAAGGAATTTTTAACCATTAGGCTGGCGATTGTCAAGAGCGTTTATCATATAAAACTTTTTCCAGCCGATTTCAAACCCGTCCCCGTTAAAGTGGAAACCACGATCTCGCCCCTCCTCTTTTTTCTCAGATACTGACTCAATCCAGCGACGGTGGCTGCCGAGGTGGGCTCGATAAAGTGGCCCTTTCGCCCCATTGCCTTCAGAGCCCTTCCGATCTCTTTTTCCGTGACGACCAGAACCTCTCCGCCCGTCTCCCTGGTTGCCTCCAGTATCTGCCTTCCCCTGACGGGTTCCGCGATGGCGATTCCTTCGGCAACGGTCTGCTTCTTCTCGATCGGCTGAGTCTCTTGCCAACCTCTTTTGAAAGCTTGATAGAGCGGGGCACAAGAAACAGACTGAATCGCTACCAGCTTAGGAATTTTTTTGATCATTCCTGCTTCCCTCAACTCTTTAAACCCGATATAAGCTCCTAAAAAAAGTGTTCCATGCCCCACAGGGAGGACCAGCGTATCCGGGGTCTTCCACCCCATTTGCTCCCAAACCTCGAAGGCGAAGGTTTTTGTCCCGTGGAGGAAGAAGGGATTCCAGCAATGGCTGGCATAAGGGGTTTCAGAGGCAGCCTTCATCGCTCTCTTCGCTGTCTTTTCCCTCGAACCGTCTATTTTTTTTAAAGTTGCTCCGTAAGCTTGGATTTGAACTAACTTCCCCGGAGAGGTATCATGCGGGACATAGATGTCACATTCGATCCCTGCTTTGGCACAGTAAGCTGCGATGGCAGCCCCCGCATTGCCGGAAGAATCTTCAACCACCTTCTTGACCCGCCACTCCTTCATCTTGCTGATGAGCACGGATGCTCCGCGATCTTTGTATGAGCCTGTCGGGAAAAGATAATCGATCTTTAGTAGAACCTCTCGTTCATCGATCTCCATCCGCTCGAGAGGGGTAAAACCTTCCTGCATGGAGAGGATGGACGTCTCGTGATGAATTGGGATGGCCTCCCGGTACCGCCACAAGGTAGGACTTCTTCTTAAAATTTTCTCAATGGGAAACCGCGGTTTGAATTGGAGGTCAAGAAAGGAGCCGCAATCACATCGCCATCTTGACGGCTCAGGAGGATAGAAGCGCTTACAACTTGAGCAAAAAAATCTTTCCATCAACGAAACCCGCAAAGAGCGTGGAGCATGGGGTCACCCCCTCGCACCCGTCCCCCTTGGAGACTGTGTCGTAAAACAGGGAACGTAGAAAATCAAAGCCGATCCTACCGAAGTCCACTAATCCATGAGGCAGTTGAGGCGGCTGAGGGAGCTTCAGAGCGGGACCTTTTAGCGAATAAATTCTTAATCTGGTTTACCATGAAAGCATCATTCTCAGCCATCAGGTTTGTCACCCATAACCTTCAAAGAACCGCACTGCTAAAGCTTCAGAAGCTGGCTCTCTGTCTCTTCTCGTCCCCATGACACAGTCTCCCGAGGGAGAGGAAGAGCCTGCCTGCCCCGCCCTCAGTCTATTAATAGTGCGGGACCGTGGCGGGTGGGCAGGAGGAAGGGGTTACTCTGCTCCATGCTCTATGCGTTTTCTGTTATTTGACGAGCGGAAACATGACTCGGAAGGTCGTGCGACCTTCCCCCGACTCCATTTCCATCTTTCCTTTCATCTGTTTGACCAATCGGGTGGTGATATGGAGTCCCCTGCCCCTCCCTTCGCCAAGAAGATAGCGGTCTCTATCGTTTTCCTGGATTTCTCCGGTATTTGTCACTTCAGCCATTCCCCAGGAATCTTTTTGATAGGACCGAACGGAAAGTTGCCCTCCTTCCTCGGGCATGGCGTTGGAGGCATTGTTGAGAAGATTATCCAAAACCCTCTCGATGTGCAAGGGGTAGCATCGGATCCACAAAGGAGATTCTAGATCACCTTGGATGAAATCGACGTTCTCTCGTTTCAACTCCTTCATCGCCTCTTGATTGATCAGGAAACGTTTCTTCACTTTTTCAGTGAGGTCGACAATCTCTTCCCTCCCCTCTGCATGGAGCGTCAGGGCCAGCTCCTGGATCCGGGATGCCTCTTTCAGGATAATATCCAATGCCTGAACCACCTTCTCTTTTTTGGACAGAACCTCCCCCTCCTCCAGGATTTTCTGGATCCTTTTAGCAAACCCTGCGACTGCAATGGCCGGGTTCTTAAAGTCGTGGAGGATGTCATCCATCTTTTCCAGCCTCAGCCCCTTCATCAATTCCTTGCCGAAGAAGATGAAAATCTCGATCTCTTCATCGATAAACCTGCGATGGTGGGCCTGGGCATCGAAGGCCAAGAAATAGTTGACGACATCGTTCACTTTGAGAGGAATATAGAGAACGGAGTGGATTTGTTGGATCTCAAGAAATCGCTTGAGATCTGGAGGAAGCAGGCGGCTTTCCTGCGGGTTGTGGATGAGGATATAGGAGGGAAACATCTTCTCATTTTCGAACTCGCCGAAGGGACCGGCCTGATTGACCACCGCATCGATATACGGTTCGTCCTTGACCCAGAAGACCTTTCCAATCCCGTGCTGTACCTCCGGATACCCGGCCTCCAAAATGACATGTTGCCGATCTTCCGCCACTGAGAAGAGCGAACACCTTTGAATCCGCATGATGTCCACCAATTCAGGGATCACTAAATTGAAGACGTCCTTCATCTTGATCCCCTCCCGCTTTCCCAATTTCAGGAAGATCTGCTCCACAATTTTATCTTTGGTCACATTCGATTTCTGAAGGCTCATAATCCGCTTCCGGGCAATGACATAACTCACCCTTCTTGCGAATAACTCCGCAATTTTTGTCTCCATCGGTGTGAAGACTTTGTCACTCTCTTCGTAGTAAATCTGAAAGGATCCTTCAATATCCACGTCCTTCAACGAGAAGCGGGGGATGGAGATCGGAATCGCCAACATCGAATGGATCCCCAATTGCAACATCTTCTCCTTATTCTTGTACTTTTCCTCCTTCAGAATATTCGGGACCAAGTAGCATTGATGGGTTTTGACGACTTCTCCCGCAATGGTATCTTCAAAGGGGATCGCTTCTTCGCGTTCTTTCATGAGCCTTGGAAAAGACCCGAATGAAATCATCTCCGATCTCCCCGGATCGTAGATCCTGATGCTCGCCGCTCCTGCCCCAAGGAATAGGACGATATTCTTGGCTACTTCTTCAAGAATTTCTTTCTCTTCGAGAGAGGGGTTAATCTCGAGGATGTTTTCAACATGGCTGACCAGGCGGCTGACGTACTCGGACACCACTTCTTCTTTTACGAGGTCCACGACAGTGGAAACTTCCGTCAAAGATAGGTTGCAGCCTTTCTCGTCCAGCTTCTGCATGACCGATTCGACGAACTTTGGATCGAGTTTAGAGCCGTCCATTGATTTACCGGATTTCAAAAACAACCTTCTGGGAATATGACTATTATAAACCTTTCCTTAAAGGTGTCAACAATATTGAAGAAGCGAGTTTCTAAGGAGGTTGGAAGGTTTGAAGGGTTCAATCGGGCGATAAATTCTTCGTTTATTCCTAAGCAACGTTTACGTGTCCAAAGGGGATACCTCTCATGTTTGAAATTTGGGCCTGGAATTGATCTTGAGGTGGGTTATTCCTCAAACTTCTTGATCAGGATGGCACTGTTTACTCCCCCAAAACCCGCCGACATGGAGAGGCCGAATCTGACCTCCTTCTTTCTCGCTTGATTGGGGACATAGTCCAGGTCGCATTCCGGGTCTGGGAACTCGTAGTTGAGCGTGGGATGAATGATCCCTTTTTCAATCGCCAGCAGGACAGCGATGGCCTCAACCCCCCCCGCTGCTCCCATCAGATGGCCGGTAATGGATTTGGTTGAGCTGATCGGGATGCGGTAGGCCTCTTTTCCAAAAACGTCCTTCATCATTCTCGTCTCCACTCTGTCATTCAAAACAGTGGAGGTCCCATGGGGATTGATGTAATCAACTTCTCCCGGATGGACGCCCGCCATATCTAGGACATCCTTGACTGCTTTACCCAGAGCCTTTCCATCGGGATCGGGGTCCGTGAGATGAAAGGCATCGGCCGTCATCCCGAACCCCACCACCTCTCCATAGATATGAGCCCCTCTTTTTCGGGCATGGATTAACTCCTCGAGCACCAATACCCCTGCTCCCTCGCCCATCACAAACCCGTCCCTCTCTCGATCGAATGGCCTGGAAGCCCTTTGAGGATCGTTGTTTCGCGTGGACATGGCCCTCAGGACATCAAACCCTCCGAACACATAAGAGGTGAGGCAGGCATCCGCTCCTCCCGTCACCATGAGATCCTCTCTGCCGCCTTGGATCTGAAGGAAGCTGTTAATCATGGCGTGAGTGGCTGAAGCACAAGCCGTGGAGACGGCATAAGAAGTTCCCCTTATCGAGAAATACTGGGCGACATGGGAAGTGATGGCGCTCAGGTAGATATTCGGGAGGGCAAAGGGTGAGATGCCTTTAGGCCCTTTCGACAGAAAGCGCTCATGAAAGTGTTCCATTAAATCCATTGCCTCCACGCCTACTCCCAAGACCACACCGATTTGAAAGGGATCCAATTCCTTCGGATGGTAGACTCCGGTATGTTTGTGGTGGAGCCCATCCTTTTCGAAATCGTTCTGTTCGAGTTCGACTCCAGCATCCTTCAGAGCAAGCCATGTCGCAGCAATGGCGAATTGTGAGGTCTTCCCCAGGTGTTTCGAAAGTTTTGATTTTTCCACAAAATGAGAGAGCTCGAACCCTTCAACGGGAGCTCCGATCTGACATCGATACTGACTCATATCTTTATTGGGAAAGGAAATTCCCCGAAAGCTTGATTTCCCTTCAATCAGACTCCCCCAGTATGCTTCTTTTCCGATCCCTATGGGGGTGACGGGACCGATTCCAGTGATGACTACGCGTTTCTTACAGTTCCCCACGTCCCTCTCCTTCCGGGTTGTCTGTATTCTCATCGATTGCCCTCCCGTTTGTCAAGACGAAAACAAGAAATCCCCTGAAAACTCCTCAAAGAAACCGGAGACCGGTGCCACAATTCTTAAACAATGGGGTTGACATGCTTCTGAATTAGAAATATAAACTTTCGTTAAGTCAAACGCGGGGTTTTTCAAAGAAGGAGAACAGAAATGAAGGGCTTTCAATGTCGACCCTGGATTTTTCTTTTTTTATGTCTTCTTTTACTTTTCTCTGCGTGTCTACCGAACAAGAAATTGACCGTTGGGGCAACGGCAACATTATTGGAAGAAATTGCGAAGGCTTCCTCCAGACAATCAGACCTGCGAATGCTTCGGGAAGGGACGCCCGCTTACCTGATGTTGATCGACGGCATGATCCAGGCTGTGCCGGATAATGATCGTTTACTCCTTGCCGGTGCCCAGAGCTATTCTTCCTTTGCTTCTCTTTTCTTGGAGGATCAGGATAAGGAATATGCAAATCTGCTCTATGAGAAGGGAAAAGGATATGCCTTGAGGTCTCTCGAAGCCAGAGGATTTAGGGACCCTCTCCAGAGATCTTTCGACGATTTCAAGGAAGGGCTGAAGAGACTTACGAAGAGAGACGTGCCCTATATCTTCTGGACGGCAACCTGCTGGGCGAACTGGATCCGTCTCAACTTGGATTCGGTGGAGGCAGTATCAGAACTGCCCAGAGTAGAATGGATGATGAGGAGAGCCTTGGAGCTCGACGAGGGATTCTACTACGGCGGGCCCCACCTCTTCATGGGGATTTGGTTTGCTTCCAGGCCGAAAATAGCAGGAGGAGACCTCAAGAAAGCTGAAGAACACTTTCTGCGGGCCCTGGATCTCGGGCGAGGAAAATTCCTGATGGCCTATGTCTATTACGCAAAGTATTATGCTCGCAACAAGATGGATAAAGGGCTCTTTGTCACCACCCTTCAAAAAGTCTTAGAGGCCCCTCTGGATACATCTCCAGAACTTGTCCTTCCAAATGCCGTGGCCAAAAAAGAGGCGAAGGAATTGCTTAACCGTGTCGGGGAATATTTCGAATAGGAGAAAAAAATATGAAAAAAGAGAGGGTTCTCAAAATTCTTGGACTCGGTTTAGGGGTCCTTCTTTTTCTCTGCCAGATCACCCTCGGGGCGGAGAAAACCCTTCTCATCAAGATTGGCACGTTGGCTCCTGAGGGAAGTTCCTGGGTAAAGACCTTTAACACCATCAACGCGGAGGTGATGAAGAAGACAGGGGATGCAGTCCAATTAAAGATATACGCGGGTGGGGTGCTGGGCGATGAGACGGACATGCTCCGAAAACTGAAGATCGGCCAGATTCAAGGCGTGGCTGTCACTTCGGCTGGACTTTCTGCACTCTTCAGAGAGATGGATGTTTTTCAGGTTCCATTCCTCTTCCAGAACTACGAAGAAGTCGATGCCATTTCGAAAAAAATGGATTCTTTTTTTCGAAAAGGGCTTGAGGACAACGGATACGTCCTCTTAGGGTGGTTAGAAGCGGGATTTGTCTACTTGATGTCCACGGCTCCCATTGCCAGTGTGGCCGACCTCAGGAAGCATAAGGTATGGATCTGGGAAGACTCGCCGATGTCCAAGGCCATTTTTGATGAGGCTGGGGTAAGGGCCATTCCACTCACGATTCCCGATGTTCTGGTGGGGCTGCAAACCGGGCTGGTGGAGGTGGTCTACGCCCCTCCCACCGGAGCGATCTCCCTTCAGTGGTTCACCAAGATCAAATATCTCACCGATGTCCCGATAATCTATTTGGCAGGGGGGGTTATCGTGAAAAAAGATATTTTTAAACAGATCCCTCAACCTTCTCAGAATTTTATTTTGGAAAGTTTTCAACAACATCAGGATCAATTAAAAACTGTCACTCGAAACGAGAATGGGGATGCCATGAAGGTGATGGTGAAAAACGGGGTGAAGATCATTACCCCGTCCAAGGATCAAATCGAAGAATACAGGAGGCTGTCGAAGAGAGCGATGGGGCACATCAGCGGACAAACTTTTTCTAAAAAAGTCTTGGATGAAGTGACTTCTCTTCTGGAGAGTTATCGAAGGGGAGAAAAATAATGGACCCCGTTAGAAATTCCTGCCGACCCGCCCCCTCCGCTGAGCAAGGGGCTATCATTTCTAACGGAATGGACCGATGGGAAAAGGCCGATGAGGCCATTGCCAAAGTCGAACAGACCCTCATCATCACTTTCTTGAGCCTCATGATCTTCGTCGCCTTCCTCCAGATCGTCCTTCGTAATGTTTTCTCCACGGGTCTCGATTGGGGGGACTCGTTTTTGAGAAATCTTGTCCTGTGGATTGGTTTTATCGGGGCGACCCTTGCCACCAAGGAGGGAAAGCATATCAACATCGATATCATTTCCAGATGGTTGCCCTCTCTGGGGAGGAATATCGTCATGCTGATCACCCACCTCTTTTCCTTTTCTGTCTGTTGCCTTCTGACCTATGCAGCATTGAAATTCATCGGAAACGAAGTTCAGATGGGGAATCGGACGTTGCTGAATATTCCCGCCTGGATCCCGGAGATGATCCTCCCGGTGACATTCGTCCTCATGACCTTTCGATTCGGACTTCGCGCCTTCAAGAATCTCTCTGAAATGGGAAAGACGAAGGCCATTCAAGACCAAGAGCAAAGGACATGATTATTCTCCTGATCCTCATCGCTTTGCTCTTGATGTTTCTCGGGGCCCCCCTGTTCACGGTTTTCTCAGGCCTGACCCTTTTTCTCTTGTTCTCCGCGCACATCGATTCCTCAGCCATGATCATTGAAATGTATCGAATCGCTACCACTCCCATCCTGATCGCTATCCCCCTCTTCACCTTTGCCGGATATCTCCTCTCAGAAAGCAAGGCACCGAGAAGGCTGATCGGGCTGACGGATGCCTTTCTCGGTTGGTTGCCCGGAGGGTTATCCATCATCGCTCTCATTACCTGCTCCGCCTTCACTGCCCTCACAGGTGCTACCGGTCTCACCATCATCGCCCTGGGAGGCATCCTTCTCCCTGCCCTGTTGCACGGAAAATATCCAGAAAAATTCTCTCTCGGGCTGGTAACCAATTCTGGGACATTGGGTCTTCTCTTTCCACCGAGCTTACCTATCATCGTTTATGCAATTGTATCCAAAGTCCAGA
>Ga0335070_10005672_pt1 | contig 14698 bp, 13 predicted proteins | sample Lox_Sample_13_FD_206722 | JGI IMG/M metagenome (GOLD analysis project Ga0335070, IMG submission 206722) | Soil microbial communities from Loxahatchee National Wildlife Refuge, Florida, United States - Lox_Sample_1.3 | ecosystem: Environmental > Terrestrial > Soil > Wetlands | place: USA... | reverse complement strand
AGCGCGGTGGACAGCCAGAAATGACGCGAAAGGGAGAACAGTGCCAGAGAAACACCGAAGCCGCCTGCAGCAAAGGCAATCCAGCGGCTCAGTCCTTTGAAACCGGACTTGGCGGCCAGGGCCAGTGCGGCCAGCAAAGCGCCGACCCCAGTGCTGCCCATCAGGATGCCGAGGCCGCGCGCACCGCCGTGGAGAATCTTGTCGGCGAAAACCGGCATAAGTACGGAGTATGGCATTCCCACCAGGCTGACAAGCCCGAGCAGAAGCAGGACGGCACGAACCGGCGCGGCGCCTCGAGCGAATTGAAATCCCTCGATGACGTGCTGCAGATGCGAGCCTTGCGGAGGTTTTCGACGCTCTTGCACACGCATAAGGACCAACCCGATAATCACAGCGATGTAGCTGACGCCGTTCCCGAAAAAGCACCAGCCTTCGCCGATGCTGGCTACGAGGACGCCAGCGATGGCGGGACCGACGATGCGGGCGCCGTTGAACATGGAGGAATTCAGGGCAATGGCGTTCATCAGGTCTTCCCTGCCCACCATCTCGACAAGGAAGGCCTGGCGCGCGGGTATATCGAAGGCGTTCACAACGCCAAGCAGCGTCGCCAATACAAAAATGTGCCAGACCTGGACGGTGTTCATAAGGGTCAGAACGGCAAGAATAAACGCCAGAATCATGGACGCGGTCTGAGCAGCGATAACGGTGTGCTGGCGATTGCAGCGATCAGCAATGATGCCGCCAACGGGAGCAAACAGAAATACCGGGATTTGACTGGAGAATCCGATGGAGCCGAGGAGCAGCGAGGATCCGGTCAGGCGATATACGAGCCAGGCCTGCGCGATGTTCTGCATCCAGGTGCCGGTCAGGGAGATTAGCTGGCCACTGAAAAAGAGCTGAAAGTTGCGATGGCGCAAAGCGCGCAAAGCCGCGGGAAGGCTGCTCGTGGCGCGCTCTCGGGGAGCGGCTTCGGAGAGTGAGTCGGGATTGCTTAGTGGCGCCACCACAGCCTTTCTGACCAATTTTTACCGCATTTGAGGCGCGCGCACATCGGGCCGGTCGCGAGCATGATCAATTTACGGCTTCCCGAATGCGGCAAAATGCGGTACAGTTCGGCTACTCGCTATGCAAGGCGAGCGTCGCTCGTGTCAGTATAGAAGCAGGCGATGCCGGTTCGATGTCGGCAGCCGGTAAGGAGTCGCGATGGATACCCCGTTGCAGCATGAACGACGCAGCCGCCAACGCTTCGAATTCCAGTTACCTGTTTCCATCCGAGTCAACGGAAGCGACCGCGAAGAACCGGGGTTCACCCAGGATCTGAGCGCGCGCGGCACGTTATTGTATACCGACTGCTCTGTGGGCGTGGGGTCGGCCGTGGAACTGACGTTGATGATGCCGTCGGAGATCACACTGGCGGAGAGCATGCGCGTAAGATGCCGGGGCAAGATTTTGCGCGTCGCGGAACGGGACGCGGTTAAAAACAGAATTGGCTTGGCAGTCGAATTGCTGTCTTACGAATATCTGCCGCAGCAGCAGGATAAAACGGAAATTGCTACGGATTTTGACCGCATCTCCACACTGCACGGAAGTTCGCTCACAGAAGAGCCCGCCGACACTTCGTTACGACGCAGCTGAAACCCGCGGAAGTCCGCGCTGGGCGCAGGTCACACCAGATCGCGCTCTACTGGAATATCCAACTACAGAATTGCGGCCGTGCGGTGGGCGGCCAAGCCGGTCTGCAGATAACCAAGGCGCGAAGCCGTTCCCGCCAGTTCCTGGTACAGGTCCGAAACTGCCGCCGGGGACAGACGTAGTCCGGGGAACAGGAAGGCGACGTAGAAGCCGGTACGCGCGGACATGGCATAGAGACGTACGCGCAAGGCATTGTTCACGAGTAATAGACCGGCTTCGGCTATCTGAGGATTAGGACTGCGACGGGCGGCTTCCCCAAGGCGAAGCAGGACAGCCGCGTTCTCAGAAACGCAATTTAAATAGGCCATCGCCGCCAGCAGCCGTTCACGCTGTACTGAACGGAACTCGCGCGCGGGCAGGTGTTCGCGCAGATAGTGCTCTTCCCTGGGACTCGTCAGGTTACGGAAGGCGAGAAGGTCGACTGGCTGAGTTTTTCCTTGCAGCTCGGTGATGTTGTTGATAGCGAGGCCGCGCCCGCGCACGGCAAGAAACAAGAAGAAAGCTAATGCGCAGAGTGCAACAACAACGAGGATGAGGGCAACAGTCATTTTTGCAACAGGCGCTGTAGTTCGTGATGCCACGCCTCCAGATCGTGCTCAGGAATGGCAGTCACCGCCTTGGGAACCCGCTCAGGCAATAATGCGTAGACGAGCCAGATCAGAATACAGAACAAATAGGTAGACATGCTGAGGACAGTCATGCGAAGCACTAAGACTGTTTGCTGTTCCACCGAGAGTTTCGAAGTGGTCGCTAGAATCGAAGCGATGGCCAAATCGACAGCAGCGTAGATCCCAAGTCCAATAGCGATTCCGAAAGCGAAATCCCGCCAAGACAGGCGCATATACTTTGAGAACAGCACAAGCAGCGCCAGGATGCCGCACTGGATCACGTCTGCGGTGCGGTCGCCCACGTTGATGCTGGTAGCTATGCGGGAATCATTAGGAGCCCAACTGTAAGACGCGGCCAGTACAACGCCCACAAGAATCAGAACCGCGAACCCGATACGAAAGAGCCAGTATGCCGTATTGGTCAGCACAGGATAAGGCCGTATCAGAATTTCGAAGAGCTCGTAGATGACTGCGAACCGCAAGATCATACAACCCAGCTCCTGAATGAAAATGACATACCCTATACCAGAGCCATCCAGGAAGTGGCCGAGGAAGAGAGAGACTGCAAGCAGGTTAGTAACCGAGGCAAATACGCTGTAACTGAAGAACCAGGGGAACTCGCGGTGCAACCGGTGCCTGATCATCACAGCCACGACCAGCGATTGCAGCAGGGGCGAGGAAATCCATAAGTACCTAACGAGAAGAGACTCCTGCCACATGATCAGCTGGAACTATAGCGCACAAAGCTGACGGTCACAACGGAGTTAAGGGAGGGTCGCGTGGAGTTTGCCAGGCGCCCCTCCGATGACCTCAACAACCGTGGGCACTACACTTAGGTACTCCATCGGCAAAGGCGTTGGTCGGCACCGGCATGGAACATGCCAAAAGCCCAAGGATGAGGAGAATGCGAGCAAATTTTTTCACGGAAAACTCCTTTTAGGGAAGTTGTTTCCGTGCTAATTTGCTGCGGGATGGGCGAAGTTACGCGAAACCGCTTTTCTTGTTCCGTGTTCGGAAACTGGAACAAAAACCGATGACGTTGCTCTGTGCTTTAGAAGACTTGATGAACCGGACGCTAGCTGCTATTCCGGGAATGTTAGGACGGCTGGAATATCTTTCATCACTGAAAGGTGACGGCCGTTACGGGCATTGGGGATTGTCGCGGGTCTATGGACAGCGAGCCGCCCAGCGCGCCTTGGCGGATGCGCACAAGCTGTTAGTGGCAGAGGTACTGCAAACACCACTCGAGATGTTGGTGGAAGATTCCGAAGCAGCGTGCGCGGCGCAAGGCCGGGAGACACCAAGCTATCTTGACGACTTGCAGAACCGGCGCACTAACCTGTTGCCACACGGAAACGCCCAACCGTCAACCACTCGTCACTTCAATTCAGTGCTGAGCGCACTTTCTGCTCTGACGAGGGCTCAACGGCGCGCCACTCCCCCAGGCGCATAGCGACGCCAACCACCTGCCCGATGACCTCGGCATCCTGAGGGTGGCGCAGAATTCTGATGTGAATGGGCGATAGGGGATGGGGCTGCAGAACGATGTGGTCACTTCCCTTCATTGTGCACCAGCAGCAGGTGAATCCGGCGCGCGTTTCCACGAAGTAGATGGGACGCTCGTACTCCGAGCGCCAGGCTCCCTGCATCACCTTGTTGCGGGATTCGTCGATCTGAATAAACGAACCCGGGGGGAGAAGCGGATACATAGTGAAGTCTTCCGTTCCGATGTATCCATAAGTAAAGGTAGTATTCGCGAATTGTTCGAGGTAGGACAAGGGAACGAGTCCCCATTGCTCGACCATTCGGCCCAAATTAGAGGTTCGACGGGTATCGAAGCCCGGGTCCATGCGCACGGGGATGCGCACCTGGGTCTTGGACTGCAAGGTGTCGGTCTTATGGGAGCGCGGTGGCGAGATCACTTTCAGGTCGGAAGCGATGTCAGCGAGGTCAATGCCGTACCAGGACAGCAGGTCATTGAAGTCACAGCGGTAGATGACCGCGAGCGAGTACAGGCGGTAGATGCTGGGAATAATGCCTTTGGTTTCAATGTCGGACAGGCGACTGAGGGTCAGAGAAAAATCATCATTGCCGCGCTTTGCGGCGAGCGCAGCACTGGCCACCTCAACGTCCCGCATGGTTAGGCCTAACTTCTCACGCAAAAGACGAAGTTGCTGCCCTGCAGCGATCATTTCCTAAGGCTCCATGAACTACTTGCAAGTGGTGGCGATCGGGTCGCCGTACGCAGGAGATTGGAGCAAGCGGCTCCAAACGTGACGGCGCGCGATCACGTAGTATGCACCTGTTCTGATTTTGGAACAAGAGTCACTGCAGCTGACCGGCTAAAGCAATGAGGTACGCGGGAAGAGAATTTCTATTTTCCGGAATCGAGGGCTTTGCAAGCTTGGCGGCTTGCCTTAGAATGTCCGGAGCAGTGGAATTGCCGCTTCCTCCAATTCCCAAACCGCCGGTGCATTGCATGAGGCACCGTCGAGCACAAGCAGTTTTCGAACTTGGTTACCGAAGTCACTTGGCCGCAGCACCTCTATCCTCATAACATGCCTACAGTAAAGGACAACCACGAGGAGCAAGGCATGCACGGCGTAGCCGTCGCGCTCTTAGCCGAAGACCGAGACCGGATGGCGGTTCTTCAGCATCGGGTCGAGGCCACCACGGCTGCGCGGATCGTGTTCACCCATGCCAGCTTTCCGAGCGCATCGAGCGATCCTATCCTGCGGCAAATCCAAGACTTGCGAGCGGAAGTTGTCGTCATCGATATCGAACAAAGCCATGCGCACCGTGCTATCAACACGATTGAACTGCTGAAGAACAGCACAAATGATCTTGCGATTTTCGCATTCGGGGATCTGGAGCATCCGGCCACGATTGTGGCGGCAATGAGGGCAGGGGCATGCGAATATCTGGACCGAAGCGCAGATTCTACCCCCGTGCAGGAGGCGTTAGGCCGATACCTCTCCTCGCGGGCGCGCAGCATCAATGCGGCCGGCCGGGCACGTGTTCTTACCTTCATGAATGCTAAAGGAGGCTCCGGGGCAACGACCCTGGCGGTTAACACAGCTTTGGCATTGCAGCAGGAGCACGGGGCCACGCTGTTGGTAGACTTTGCGACGCTGGGGCATGCCGCTCTGCACCTGAATGTGCGCCCGGTCTTCGGACTGGTGGATGCTCTGCAGAACCTGCATCGCATGGATGCGGCCCTGCTGAAGGGATTCATCACCGTGTGCCGCCGCGACCTGCATCTGCTGGCCGGGGTGAACCAAGTTACCGGGCTGGCACCCACGACGGCGGAGTTGGCACGACTCTTTGATCTGCTGGTAAGCCACTATGAATATGTTGTGGTGGACTGCTCCAGCCGGATGGATGAGATCAGCCACATGATTGCCGACCTCTCGCACGAGGTCCTGCTGGTAAGCCAGACCGATGTGGCCGCGCTTTGGAGCACGAATCGCATCCGGGTTTGGCTGGATGAAACCGGCACTGATGGCAAGATTCGCGCGGTGCTCAACCGCTACAAAAAGATCGCTGGCTTTGGCGAAGAAGATGTGCAGAAAGCGACGAGCTGCAAAGTTGCCTGGAAAGTGCCCAACAGTTATCACCCGGTAGCGTCGGCGATTGACCGTGGCGAACCGTTAATCCTTCACGATAGTGATCTCAGCCGCTCGATCCGCGGTCTGGCGGCAATGCTGGCCAAGAACGAGGAACCGATGCCGGGACCTCGTGCAACGGAAAGTACCGAACGCAGCAAGGGGGCGGCCCGCCTGTTTATTTCGCCTCTGCGCGCCGGGCAATAGACCGCGATCCCATCCCGGAGCGCTGCTCTCGCGGGGGTTGCCTTGCTACTCGGCTGAGTCCCTTATTTATTCGGCCGCAACTGGTTCTGCCACATCCACCCGATATTTTGCCGTGAGCTTTGCCGAGAGGGAGCGGGAGATGAGGCATGCTTGTTCAGCTTTTTCGGCCAGGCGATGCGCGCGATCGCAATCGGCTTCACGTTCGACGGTAATCACCGGACGAATAACAATTTCTGTAAAGCGGAAACCGCCAGTGTCTTTTTTGATTACTCCTTCAACAAAGACTTCAAGTCCACTGACCTCCAATTTTGAGCGTTCGGCAATAGCGCGGAAGGTCGCTACATAGCAGGTCGCGACCGATCCCAGGAGCAGATGTTCTGGTGTCCAGAGGCCGGGTTCGCCGCCGAATTCGGGAGGCGCCGCGAAATTAACCGTGCGCGGAATGTCCTCGGCTTCGAGAATGCCGCGCTTATGCAGGGTCCAGTGGGCGTGAGCACGATATTGATAGGAACTTTCCATGGACTGCCTCCGCGAGTAAGCTAGCAAGGCTCTGGTCCTTACACAGTGGCCGGGATCACGTGTGAGAGTGACGGGACTAGTACGGCCTCTTGTGCATCCTCGCGATTATCGGTAATGCGCAAGGCGATTCGCAGGAGTTTGCGATCATACCTGCCCACTAATGTTTCGAATGCTGCAATGTATCCGTTGGCGCTTGCTGCAACAAGCGCCAGGTCGTCGACTATGTCATTGGAAGCAGGGTGCACGAGTCCGTGCTTCGCGGCGGTTTCCATAAACACCTCAGCTCCACACTGAGTTTTTTCATTCGGCTTTATGGGGAACAAATTTGTAACCAATACGCTGGACTGTAAGGAAATGGACGGGGCGTGCTGGGTTGAGTTCCAGTCTGCGTCGCAGCATCCAGACATGAGAGATGCGCGGGCTGCTGGGATATGTCTACGCTAGAGCGGGCAATAGGGGCGATGCCGAAGCGATGATTAGTCAACTGAAACAGCTTTGGCCTGGACACGCGATGCCGCGCTGGATCTGGCGGTGGTCTATTCCGGCCTGGCCAGCAAAAAGCAGCGTTGTATTGGTTATCAAAAGCCCAAGAGAAAGAAGTCGGAGATTTGATCGGAGTCGGACCACACCCTCATTTCGCACCCCTGCGTAGTGATCAGCAGTTTCAAGCGCTGGTGAAACAAGTCGGTATGCCTCAATGAGATCCGCAGACCCGCGGTCCTGAGCTCATTTCCGCAGAAGCATCGGCAAGATTTCGTTCATCTATTCGCTTTCCTTCGTTACTTCCTCAGTGCGTAGGCCTGACTATGTGTCCATTGGAAGTGGGCGCTTACAAAGTCATATGGAGCCGGGAATCGAGCTACTCATGGAAATTGTCTGGAATAATCCGAACCCGAGTCGCACACTCGATCGTCCACTGATATGGGAGGTTCTCGCCAGGGATGGCACCCCCAGGGTCATCTCCGCCGCGGAGATTCAAACTATGGTGCACTCCAATTTGCTATTGAAAGAAGTTCGCAAGGGCTCGCATAGTTTGCTTTTGCTGGGTTTCTGCTTCTAGGGGCTGTTGTTATCGTCAAAACATTTCAAAAGGGCGTCTTCAGTCATTATGAGCAGGCCATCTCGATCACGACCACTCCGATTCGCGGGCGGCTACTCCTTACAGAATACATGAAAGTTAAAGGAATCAATTCATGTGTCTTCCTGAAGGATTCAACCTTCGTCGCGCCTCTACAACCGACTTGGAAACGCTCGTAGAACATAGACGGGCCATGTTTGAGGATATGGGGTACAGCGATGTTGTTGCGCTGACTTCTATGGCTACAAAATTTGGGCACTGGCTGCTGAAGCATATAAATGCCGGGGACTATCATGCCTGGCTTGCCTCTGCCCCTGACGGCGCAATCGCGGCGGGTGCAGGCCTCTGGTTAATGGATTGGCCTCCGCACATGATTGGCAAGGGCTCCCGCCGCGGCAACATCCTCAACGTTTACACAGTAGACAAGTTTCGTCGGCGCGGGCTAGCACGCGAGCTTATGAAGACCGTGGTCCTTTGGTGCCGAGAGCAATGTGTGGACACGATGATTCTGCACGCTAGTCCCTCTGGTCGAATTGTCTATGAATCCATGGGATTCGTACCCACGAACGAAATGCGCCTGACGCTCAAGGGCGATGCGGGCTAATGAGGCCTAATAAGCGGAGGCGGCCAGCTCGTTTTCGGTGAGCAGTTGCAACTCAATCCAGCCTTCCAGAGGCAAAGCATCGATAGGAAGTTTGTTCTGCCACATGCTGAAACGTAAACGCACGCGCGTCACGACAGGCGCGCTCAGTTTTCGCGGCTCGCTTGAGGGTATGGGGGTGGCCAGGAGCCACGCCAGCGGCAGCTTGAGTTCGAAGTTTCGCTGGATGACAAGCTTTATGTCGTTGGCGGCCTGCCCCTGATCTGAGGAGGCTAGAGGCTGGTCTTCCTCAGCTTGGGAAATGCTCCAGCTCTGAATGGCAGCGCTTTGCACGGTCACGTCGAGGCGCAAGGATCGGCGCGGTCGTTGGCCTTCGGCGGCCCAGGATTCTAGATTCACCACCAACTCGAAAGGCGTATCAGGGATGCCATCGGCGAAATCGAGTCTTCCATAAACGTTGGCTTCATCAATGCCGGCGTACACCGAATCGAGCACGAAACGCTTGCCGTGCATGGAACCCGAGCGCTGATCGGCGGTGTACATGGCCGCCCCGATCCATTCAAAGTAGCGCACCATGTCGCCGGAAATGCGGGGGTGAATGTAGGCAGTCTGGGGAACGAATGAGGGCCGAGCGGCAGCGCCGATGATCGGCTGGGCAAGATAATCGGGTGGAGTGGCGCCGAGCGCATGGTACACATTCGACAGGTGCTTGCGGTAGAGTTCGTCAAAATCCCGGTCGTTGGCTGAGTGGTGTTCGGGGCCGTACCACCAATTCCAGTCGCTGCCTTCGGCAATGAGGATTTCCTCGAAGGCAAGCTTTCGCTTTTCTTCAGGGGCATGCGGGGCAGTCTGTTGATAGAACTCGCGGGCGTGGAAAAGGTAGTCCCAAGCGCGATTATCCTCGGGAGCGCCAATCCAAACATTAAAGTTAGCGTTGATCCAAGAACCGGGAACGATTGATTTTAAACGTGGTTTTCCGCTGTAACGCTGAATTGCTTCGGAAACTGTCACCGCCGCGATACCGGGAGTGCTCTGCAAGCCATCATAAAAGCGACGCAGAAACTCACGTCCTGATTGCGGGTAATACTCCCAGGCATTCTCGCCGTCAAGGATGATGGGCACCATAGCATCGAGGCCCTGGTCGATGATTGGTTGCGCGGCATCCTTAATGTTCTGGATTAAGTGGGCCGCGGCTTCCTGCGCATGCATTCCGGAATAGACGAACCCGATCAGGTCCGATAGGGTGTGATCCCGGAAAATCATGTTCATCTGAGCGGCTGGGGTCTCATACTTGTAGATGGTGTACAGCTTATCGGCCAGTTCAGGATCAAGCCGGCCCCGATCATCGCGAGAGAAAAACATACCCAGGCTACGTCCGAGAACACCCTCGTCGGTGGCCATCCACTTCACGCCTAAACTGCTGGCAATGGCAAGAACCTCTTCGGAGACACTGCCCTCCGAAGGCCACACGCCGCGGGGGCGAACGCCGAAGACACGCTCGTGAAGATCAAGACCACGTAGCAGCTGTTCGCGAGCGTCCTCGGTACGCTGGAAGCGATTCTGCGGCAACGGTAAATTGGCAGAGGAGACGGCTCCCATGCTGGTGTCGCAAACCAGAGGCATGATGGGATGGTAGAAGGGTGACGTGGAAATCTCGATCAGACCGCGCTTTGCGGCCGATGCATGGGCGGGCAAGATTTGCGCCAGCAGTTCCCTTTCCTGCTGAATGACGAACTGTTGATCCTCCAAGCTGTAGCCATGACCTTTTCGAATCAGGGCTGAGATATCTGGCTGGTCGAGGAAAAACTCGTCAAACCAGGCGATTTGGGAAAGTACCTGCAGGTCGGTGAAGTCCTGGGGCTGAAAAAACTTTTCGGCACGCTCAGGAGAATTGCCGGAACCACGGAAACGTTCCCAGAGTTCCTGATATCGGGGATAGCGGCCGATCAGGTGTACGGGATTGGCTTGAAAGAGGTAGAGCAGGGCGGAGTGGCGCTCCTCGATAGTGAAATCTCGTGCCGGCTTGGCGGCCAGATTCAGGAAGGGATCGCGAGCCGTTCCAGTGACATAATCCTGAATTTGCGCAATCAGGGATGGGACAAGGTTGAAGGTTTGATGAACTTCAGGGAATTCGTCCAGCAGTTTCACCATGCCGTAATAGTCCTTGAGCCCGTGCAGGCGAACCCAGGGGAGACGATATTCGCCGGTGACCAGGTCCTTGTAGAAGGGCTGGTGCTGGTGCCACAGGACTACGACGCGAATGGCAGGCATGAGTTCTGAAGTGATACAGCGAGAGTCTAGCATTTCGCGGTGGCAATACTTATGACCAAAAGGCGCTGCCACCGGGCTACAGCCCGTCGGACCGCGGCGGCGACGTGGCCCTGGAGGGCCGCTCTTCCACACGCTCCCGCCACTTCGGTGCTCGTCGCACTGGCAATTTGCATCAAAAGGTCGGGTGCTTCAGTACACTAGTAATTTGGGCCGACGTTGAGCCTCAAGAATCCTATGGCAACAACAACTCCGACGCGTCACGATTTCAGCCTTATCACCGAAAACGATCTCTACCTGTTCAACGAGGGCAGTCATTACCGGATCTATGACAAGCTGGGCGGGCACCTGGTGGATGCCAATGGAGAACGCGGCGCCTGCTTCGCGGTTTGGGCGCCCGCCGCGCGCGAAGTGCACGTCATGGGGGATTTCAACGGCTGGAATAAGCAGTCGCATGCGCTGCAGCCACGAGGAAGCTCGGGTATTTGGGAAGGATTCATTCCCGGGCTGGGCAAGGGCACGCTTTATAAGTTCCACATCGACTCGCATCACCATGGGTACACCGTCGACAAAGCGGATCCGGTGGGTCTTTTTCACGAAAAGCCGCCGCGGACGGCGTCGGTGCTATGGGATCTCGAGTACCAGTGGGGTGACAGCGAATGGATGCTGCGCCGGCAAGGGGCCAATTCGCACAGCGTGCCGCAGTCGATCTATGAAGTCCACATTGGCTCCTGGATGCGGGCGCCGGAGCACAATGAGCCGCTCAGCTACCGCGACATGGCGCCGCGACTGGCGGAATATGTCAGTCGCATGCAGTTCACGCATGTCGAGTTCCTCCCGGTCATGGAGCATCCCTTCTATGGCTCGTGGGGATACCAGACCAGCGGATACTTCGCACCCACCTCGCGCTATGGCACGCCGCAGGATTTCATGTACCTGGTGGATCATCTGCACCAGCACGGCATTGGCGTGATTCTGGACTGGGTGCCTTCGCACTTCCCTTCCGACGCGCATGGACTCGCCTATTTCGACGGCACGCACCTTTTCGAACATGCGGATTCGCGGCAGGGTTTCCATCCGGATTGGAAGACGCACATCTTCAACTACGGGCGCAACGAAGTCCGCAGTTTTCTGATGAGCAGCGCGATGTTCTGGCTCGATAAGTACCACGCGGATGGGTTGCGCGTGGATGCGGTGGCTTCGATGCTGTACCTGGATTATTCGCGGCGCCATGGCGAGTGGATTCCGAATAAGTACGGCGGACGGGAGAACATTGAAGCTATCGATTTTCTGCGGCGATTCAATTCGGAGGCCTACAAGGAGCATCCGGAGATTCAGACTTACGCCGAGGAGTCGACGGCGTGGCCGATGGTGTCAAAGCCAACGTATTTAGGCGGTTTGGGATTCGGGTTCAAGTGGGACATGGGCTGGATGCATGACACGCTGCAGTACTTTTCCCATGATCCCATTCACCGCATGTATCACCACAACCAGCTCACCTTCCGCATGCTGTATTCGTTTATGGAGAATTTCGTTCTGCCGTTATCACACGATGAAGTAGTGCATGGGAAGGGTTCGCTGATCGGAAAAATGCCCGGCGATGATTGGCAGAAATTTGCGAATCTCAGGCTGCTGTTCGGATACATGTATGCGCAACCGGGCAAGAAACTGCTGTTCATGGGTGGCGAGTTTGCCCAGTGGCGAGAATGGGCGCACGACACCAGCCTGGAATGGAACTTAGTGGATCGGCCCATGCATTCCGGAATGCAGAGGTGGGTGGAGATGCTGAACCGCACCTATCGTGTGGAACCTGCGATGCACGTGCTGGACAACGATGCGACAGGATTCGAGTGGGTGGATTGTTGCGATTCCGCCGCGAGCGTTCTGTCGCTGATGAGGAAGGGACAGTCGAGCAACGACGTTGTGGTGGCAGTCGGAAACTTCACGCCTGTGCCACGGGTCGGCTATCGCATTGGGGTTCCTTTCGGAGGATACTGGCGCGAGTTGCTCAACAGCGATGCCCAGGAATACGGGGGCGGCGGGATGGGCAACATGGGTGGGGTGCACGCAGAGGCGATCGCGGCCCACGGGCGGCCTTACTCGTTGAATCTCACGCTACCGCCATTGTCGATCGTTTTCCTGAAACCTGTTTAGCGGCGGGGTAGATCGAACCCGTAACGTTGAAGGACGTCGGCCACGCCTGCGGTTTTGATGTAGGCTAGGAATTCTTCGGCCAATCCCTTGTTCTTCGAGGCGCTCAGAATTACGCACGCCTGTTCGATGGGTGGATACTCGTTGGCGGGGACTTCAACGTAACGGCCTTTGTCTTTCATGTTGGCCGACAGGGCGAGCGAGAGCGCCACGATACCGACATCGGCAGCACCCGTAGTTACGAATGACGCTGTCTGCGAAATGTTCTCACCGAGTACCAACTTATCTTTGACGTTCTCGTACATGCCTTCCTTCCGCATGGCGGCAACGGCAGCCTGACCGTAGGGTGCGTGTTGCGGATTCGCGATCGCGATTTTTTTGACGCTGGGATCGAGAAGAATGCGAAGGCCGGAACTCAAGTCCAATTTCGATTGCTGAGGTACCCAGATGGCAATCCTTCCTCTCGCGTATGAATAAAAGCTAGACGGGTCTGCGAGTCCGGCGGCCCCCAACTTTTGCGGGAAATCCAGGTTCGCCGAGAAGAACATGTCGAACGGGGCACCGTTCTCAATCTGCTGGAAGAAATTGCCAGAAGAACCATAGATCACTCTCACGGTTTTGCCCGTTTGTTTCTCAAATCGTGCGGCAATGTCTTGCATGGCGAACTGCAGGTCGGCGGCGGCGGCGACAGTGATCTGCTGTGCCGCACAAACATGGGGACACACGACTAGGACTAGGACGAGTACAGAAATAACTATTCGAATGCGCATGCGTGATTCTCGAATTCAGATACGCAGGATCATGACCTCGGTTGCTTTTATCAGAGCGGCAGCAGTCTGGCCCGACTTGAGTTGCATTTCGCGCGCCGAACTGGCGGTGATGATCGAAGTGATTTGCTGGCCGCCAATAGAGATTTTGACTTCGGCCATCAGACCGCTGATACGCACGCTGTCAATGCGGCCGACCAGTTGATTGCGTCCGCTGACCCGGCGGATCACGTCTTTACGCTCCTGCTCCGTGTGTCCGCGAGTCCGGTAGAGCAGGCGGTCTACTTCCTGCAGGGGAATGCGATGGTGCCCTCCGACCGTGCGGACGCTGCGAATCTTTTTCTTGTAAATCCATTGCTTAATCGTCGGAAAGCTGATTCCCAACTGCAGAGCTGCATCCTGGAGTTTCAGCAAGGCCTCAGTTCCTGATCCGGATTGGCGCATCTTGGGCATTGGCTGGCAGTCCTACCCAGGCGTGATCTTCAAGTGAAGGTAATCCCCAGTCCATTTCATCATAGCACAGAATTGAATTTAATCGCCTATTTATAGACAACAAAATCGTATGTGTTGTACACTTAGAAAAATCCTTTTTAGCGTGGGATACAAGTGCGAAAATTGTTGCCTTCTCTTGTCGTGTTACTTCACTTTTTGTGCTTAAAAGCTGCCTTTGCACAAGGCGGCTATTTCTCCGACTGGTTTGATCGGGTGAAGAATACGCAGGCGGAGCAGCCTCACTGGATCACTCCCCTGGCGACAACTACGCCACGACTTGAGGAAGAAGTGCGCTATGACCAGCTTTGGCAGGTGAACGCGAAAGGGGTAACCACCAACAATTACGACGGAGGCAAAGGACTGGAACTGATTCCCTTCCGGAATGTCGAGGTCATCTTCAATGCCCCGCCTTATCTCGAGCACAATAATCCCGCCGTGCACGACGGCTTCGGCGACGTGGCATTTCTGGTCAAGTACCGGATGCTTTCGGCCAACGAGGAACACGGGAATTACATTCTGACGGCGTTTTTGGGGTGGAGTCTTCCCACCGGCTCGTATTCAAATGGCGCGCTGCACGCGGTGATAACGCCCACTATTGCCTATGGGAAAGGGTTCGGCAATTTTGACGTGCAGGGCACATTCGGAGTGGGATTTCCCGTTGCCGATACGAACCTGGTCGGACGGAACTATGCCTGGAATAACACGTTTCA
>Ga0335070_10005671_pt1 | contig 14699 bp, 10 predicted proteins | sample Lox_Sample_13_FD_206722 | JGI IMG/M metagenome (GOLD analysis project Ga0335070, IMG submission 206722) | Soil microbial communities from Loxahatchee National Wildlife Refuge, Florida, United States - Lox_Sample_1.3 | ecosystem: Environmental > Terrestrial > Soil > Wetlands | place: USA... | reverse complement strand
GACCGATTTAGTGTCGTACTGGTTGAGACGGATCGCAAAGGCTTTGAAGCAGCCAAGCTCAAACACAAGCTGGGTCTTCGTGCTTCGGATACTGCTGAGATTTCTTTCAGCGATGTCAGGGTGCCGAAGGAAAATTTGATCGGAGCCCCTGGCCGGGGGTTTCAGCAGTTCATGGTCTTCTTTGATCACACGCGCCTCCATGTGGCCGCCGAGGCCGTCGGGTTGGCCCAGGGAGCTATGGAGCAGGCCATTCAGCATGTTCGAAAACGGCAGCAATTCGGGAAGTCGCTTGCCTCTTTCCAGGTCACTCAATTCAAGATTGCGGAAATGGCCACACGAATCGAAGCGGGCCGGAACCTCTACCAGAAGGCGGCTTGGCTCCTCGACCACGGGAGAGTGGAGAGCCACCTCATCTCCATGGCAAAGTGGTACACGGGAGAGACGGCGGTGAAGGTCGCCGAAGAGGCCCTGCAACTTCATGGAGGATATGGGTTCATCGGCGATTACAATATCGAGCGTTTCTACCGGGATTCCAAGATCGTGGAAATCTACGAAGGAACCAAAGAAATCGAAAAAACCATTATCGCCCGGGAGTTGTTGGGGAAATATTGAGAAGGCAGAAAAGAACCTCTTAGACAAGTCTTGACCAACTGCTGCTCTTTGGTAAGTTAACCATTTAAATATCCTTCCGATTACCCGCTTTATCGTTTATGGCGAAGAAACAGAATAGATCAAGATTATTCATGTCGAGCAAAAAGAGAATTCTAAAGGCCTCTGCGGAACTCTTTGCGTCAAAGGGCTTTGATGGAACCTCTGTGCGGGATATCGCTGAGAAAGTAGGGCTAAGCGTGCCAGGGATGTTCCACTATTTTTCCTCTAAGGAAGAGATTCTTTACGAAATCATGACTCTATTTATGGATAATGCCTATGAGAAGATGATGGAGGTCTACAGCGCCGACATTGACCCGATAGAAAAATTGAGCAGCATTTGTAAGTTCTACGTCGAAGAATACGCCGGGCATAAGCACCAACTCACCATTCTGATTTCCGAGAGGAAATCCCTTATCCCCGAACACCGGCAGAGATGCATCAAGAAAGAACGTGCATATGTCCAGGCGTTGACAAATCTGTTTAAAGAGCTCACCGAGAGAAAGCGGCTGAAGACCATCAACCATTCGATTCTGGCCTTCATCTTCTTCGGTATGGTCCACTGGACGTATCAATGGTACAACCCCAAAGCGAAAGGCGGGATAGGACCAAACGAACTAGGAAGAATCATGAGTGAAGTTTTCCTCAAGGGCATTTTGGCCTCGTAAAGCCTGGAGGGGCCGAGCTTTTTGAGGAATCTCAAGAATCCCCCTCCTTTGCTTCCCCTCCCCGTTTCAGGATCATCGATATCGAGAACCGAAATGAGCGACCCATTTGGGAAAGGCCCAAAAAACTTCTTGACAAAACGGGCTCTTTTTGCTTAAAGTTAATCTACCGATCACTCGGTCGGTAAATTTAGTCAAAAAGTGCCGCTCCGAGACGTGGGGCTGCGGAATGCGCGGTGAGCAAAGAAATGACCATCGGCGGTCTGCTGGTCAGAAACTCGAATAAGTTTCCGGACAAGTTGGCTGTTGTTTCTGAAGGCTTTTCCCTCACCTTCCGAGAGCTGAATCGAAGGGTGAACCGATTCGCCAACAGCCTTCTGGGTTTGGGGTTGAAGAAGGGCGATAGAATCGGCGTTCTCGTACACAATTGCCGCCAGTTTATTGAAGTTTATTTCTCGGCAGCCAAAACCGGTGCGGTCTTTTGCCCTTATAACAATCACTTTAAACGACAGGAACTGAAGGATCTTCTCGACTATTCGGCCCCGAGGTTTCTTGTGGTAGACTCCGACTTTCTCGACGCGATAAGTGTCCTCCGGCCTGAGCTAAACTCGGTTGAGAAATACATATGTCTTGAGAAATCTGATCTGCCATTTACAGAAGACTACGAAATCTTGCTTGCCCGGGGGCGGAGCGGAGAACCGGACGTCAAGGTGGTGGAGGATGATGTGTTGAGCATTTTCTTCACGGGAGGGACAACCGGAAGACCAAAGGGTGCGATCAGGACGCATCGGCATCTGATGTCGGATGCTGTTGCGTCAGTCATCGAATTGCGAGTCGGTTACGACGAGAGGGTCTTAATCACCTTTCCTATGTACCACGTCGCCTGCGAGGATAACATCGTACGCCATTCCTTCATGCCGAATACCATTTATATCAAACGAGAGGGTGGTTTCGACCCTGAGCAGGTCCTTGAATATATTTCGAGCGAGAGGATATCCAGGTGCCAGTTCGTGCCCACGATGATCCACAGCCTCATCCAGGCGCCGAATATCGACAAGTATGATCTGAGTAGTCTTCGCCTGATCCTCTATGCGGGATCCTCCATGCCGGTTGAACTCTTGAAAAAAGCGTTAACCATCTTTCCGTGCGGTTTTGCCCAATTGTACGGCCAGGCGGAGAGCGGCCCCGTTACCACGGTCCTTAAGCCTGAGGACCACGTCCTTGGCAATTCTGAGAAAAGTCTTGCGAGGCTTGCTTCTTGTGGAAAGCCCGCAGTCAACTACGAGATAAGGATCGTGGACGAAAACGATAATGATGTTCCGATCGGTGAAGTGGGTGAAATCATAGGTAGGAGTGAAGCGATGATGAAAGGATACTGGCAGATGCCCGAAGAGACGGCAAAGAAGCTCAAGAACGGATGGCTCCATACGGGCGACCTGGGAAGGTTTGATGAAGACGGATACGTGTACGTGGTCGAAAGAAAGGATGACATGATCATCTCCGGGGGCGTGAATGTTTATCCACGTGAAATTGAAGAAGTCCTTTACAGGCATCCCGCTGTTTCAGAGGCATCTGTGATAGGATTGCCCGATGAACACTGGGGTGAGGTTGTGAAAGCGGTCGTTGTCCCTAAGGTCGGGGCTCATGTCACCGAGGCAGAGATAATCGATTTCTGCGCTAAGAACCTGGCGGGTTTTAAAAAGCCGAAGACGGTGGACTTCTGGAAAGAGTTACCTAAAAGTCCCCAGGGAAAGATACTCAAGAAGGAAATCCGCAAGCGTTTTGCATCGCCGGCGGATCAGGATCCATTCCAGCATCGCGCAAAAGTGGATAGAGGCTCGGCCTGATTGACAACCCTTGCCTTGTTGGTATATTTTTTTGTCTTAGAATTGAACTCTAAATTAAGCCTTAAGGAGAACCTATGGATTTTGAACTGGGCAACCGGCAAAAACAGATCCGTTTAGCCGCCCGGGAATTCGCCGAAGGGGAACTGGCACCCATCGGGAAAGAGTGTGAAGCCAAGGGGGAGTTTCCGAGAGAGATCATAAAGAAAGCTGCCCAGCTGGGCTTTGTCGGTGTTTTCATCAAGAAGGACTATGGCGGGCTGGGATTGGGCTCTCTGGAGGACGCCATCATCCATGAGGAATTCTGGAGAGCGGATCCAGGACTCGGACAGATATTCTCCCAGACCACATTTGGCGCAAAGGAGTTGATCCTCTTTGGCACGGAGGAACAGAAGAAGAAATACCTGCCGCCCCTGGTGAAGGGGGAGTGGGTGATGGGCTTTTCCATCACAGAACCTGAGGCAGGAAGCGATGCCGCTTCTGCCACAACCACGGCAACACGAGTTGGGGATGAGTATGTGATCAACGGCAATAAGGTCATGATCAGCAACGGGACCGAAGCCAAATTCCTGTTGGTCTACTGTCTCACCCACCCTGAAGAAGCCTCCAAATCAAAGCGCCACAGTATCCTTCTCGTTGAGACAGATCGTCCGGGATATAAGGCGGACAAAATTCATGGGAAGATGGGGCTTCATGCATCGGATACCGCCAACATTTACTTTAACAGTGTCAAGGTCCCAAAGGAAAACCTCGTAGGAGTGGAAGGAAACGGGTTCCTCCAATTGATGAAATTCCTTGACCACTCCAGAGTGGCGGTGGCTGCGGACGCGGTCGGTCTTGCTCAGGGGGCGATGGAGCACGCGGTCAATTATGTCAAAAAGAGGAAACAGTTCGGACACGCGATCTCCTCCTTTCAGGTCACCCAGTTCAAGATTGCCGAGATGGCGACCTTGATCGAGACGGCCAGGAATCTGACCTACAAAGCCGCATGGGCCCTCGATCGTGGAAATCCGGATACCCAGATTTCCGCCATGGCAAAATGGTGGGCCTCCAATGTCGCCGTGAAAGCAGCCGATGAGGCGTTGCAGCTTCACGGCGGATACGGATATCTGGATGATTATCCGATTGAGCGTTACTACCGGGCTGCCAAATTGCTCGAGATCTACGAGGGCACTAAGGAAGTTCAGAAGATGGCCATCGGCCGTCGCATTCTCGGAATCAATTAAAGAAATAGGGGTCGAGGATTCGCGGGTTTAAGTTCTTGAAAGAAAAGCGTCCAGTTAACCGCTTGAACCACGCTTCCTCCAAACCCTTTCAGCTCCTTATGAAACAAAAGATTGGCGTCTATATCTGTCACTGTGGCACGAATATCGCAGCGACAATTGATTGTGAAGCGTTATGCCGTTTCGCCAGCACCCTTCCCGGAGTCAAGGTCGCCCGGGACTACCGTTATCTCTGTTCTGATCCCGGACAGGATTTAATCAAAAAAGATATCCGCGAGCTCGCCATCGACCGTGTCGTTATCGCTGCCTGCTCCCCCCGAATGCACGAAACAACCTTTCGGAATGCCATCTCCTCAGAAGGTCTCAACCCCTATTTTTTGAATATTTCCAACATTCGTGAACAGTGCTCCTGGGTTCATAAGGATAAAGAGAGTGGGACGGGGAAAGCGAAGCAGCTTCTGCGGGCGGCGGTCGCAAGGGTTCTGCGACAGGAGGCTCTCACGCCAAGAAAGGTGGAGATCAAACCCACGGCACTCGTCGTTGGAGCGGGCATTGCCGGAATTCAAGCTGCACTCACCCTAGCAAACGAAGGGATGAAGGTCTTTCTGGTCGAAAGGTCTCCTTATATCGGAGGCCATATGGCCCAATTGGATAAAACCTTTCCCACCCTGGACTGTGCTTCCTGTATTTTTACCCCCAAAACGGTCGAGGTGGCCCGAAACAAGAATATCGAGCTTCTCGTCTGTTCCGAAGTCGAAGAGGTGAAAGGTTATGTTGGAAATTTTACGGTCACCATTAAAAGACATCCGACCTATGTCGATGCGGGCCGATGCACAGGTTGCGGAGATTGCGGAGAGGCCTGCGTTTTGAAAAAAGGAGTTCTTTCAGAGTTTGAAGAAGGGATGGCCAGGCGAAGAGCCATCTACATCGCTTTCCCTCAAGCCGTTCCTTTGAAGGCGGTCGTGGATAAAGAGAGCTGCCTCTTCTTGAGCAGAGGAAAATGCAAAAAAACCTGCGTCGAAGCCTGTAAGGCAGAAGCCATCCATTTCGATCAGAAAGAGGAAATCGTCGAGAAAGAAGTCGGCTCCATCATCATCACTACCGGTTACGACCTCTTCGACCCGCACCTTCTTCCTCAGTATGGATACGGAATCTATGAGAATGTCCTCTCCAACCTACAGTTCGAAAGGCTCGCAAGTCCTTCTGGACCAACCCGGGGAGAAGTATTGCTCAAAGACGGCACGGTTCCAAAGGCGATTGCCTTTCTCCACTGCATCGGAAGCCGTGACGAAAATGCCAACCTCTACTGCTCCAGAGTCTGCTGCATGGCTTCGATGAAACAAGCCCATCTGGCAAAGGAAAAAACGGGCGCTGAGATTTATGAATTTTATATCGACATCAACGCCTTTGGAAAAGGATATCAGGAATTCTACAAGAGAGTCCGTGAGGAGGGAGTCTACTTCATCCGGGGAAAAGGCTCTGAAATTTTCAAAAGGGATGGCCGTCTCGTCGTCGCCGCGGAAGATACCCTTCTCGGAACCCCGGTGGAGATCCCCGTGGACATGGTCGTCCTGGGGACGGGTCTGACCGCTCGCCGCGGGGCTGAGAGAGTTGCTCAGGTATTCGGCATCAGCCAGAGCGCAGATGGGTTCTTTATGGAAGCCCACCCTAAACTGAGACCCGTGAGTACGACTGTGGATGGAATCTTCCTGGCCGGATGCTGCCAGGGCCCAAAAGATATTCCGGATACGGTGGCCCAGGCCTCCGCAGCCGCAGCCGAAGCAGTCTCTCTGAGTACCAAGGGACAGATCGAAATCGAGCCGACCACCGCCGCGATCGACCCTGACCTCTGCGCAGGTTGTAAATTATGTATTGAGATCTGTCCTTATTCGGCAATCGATTTCCTTGATATCAAAGGGATCTCGTCTGTCAATGAGGCTCTTTGTAAGGGCTGCGGCGCTTGCACGGCAATCTGTCCCAGTAAGGCTGCCAGGCAGAATCATTTTACGCAAAGCCAAGTTCTCTCAGAAGTGGAAGGACTGGTGACTTAGATCGCGGATTGTGGAGTGTGCCTGCCTGCCGGCAGGCAGGGAGTGCGGAATAAGGGAAGAAAAAGGATTTTAAGCCTAAAGAATGTAGATTCTACGATAAGATCCAAAAACAACCCCAAAATGAAGATCGATCCTAAAACGTTTGCCAAGGATTACCAACTTAACATCTGCATCCAATGCGGCACATGCACCGGGGGATGTCCCGTCAAATGGAGATCTCCCCTCAATATGAGGAGACTGGTCAGGCAGGCTACCCTTGAAATCGACCCTTCTCCCTTATTCAAGAGGCCTGAACTGTGGGCTTGCACCACCTGCAGCACCTGCAGCCTTCGCTGTCCCGCCGGCGTGAAGAATGTCGAATTCATCATGGGAATAAGAAATTACCTCGCCAATAAAGGAGAAGTCCCCTCCACAATCAGAGGTGCGCTTGAAAATACGTTCCTCCAGGGAAATCCATGGGGACGGTTCCGCGACCGGAGGGCGGATTGGGCAAAGGACCTGGGCATAAAGATCATCGGCGAAGCGGTAACGGAGACACTCCTCTACGTGGGTTGCGCCCCTTCTTATGATCCAAGGGTTCAGAGTGTCTCAGCCGCTCTCGTGAAAATCCTTCAAAACTCAAACCTTGATTTCGGCATCCTGGGGAAAAAGGAATCCTGCTGCGGAAATGAGATTCGGAGGATGGGCGAACAGGCCCTTTTCAAGAAGCTGGCAAAGGATAATACGAACCTCCTTAAAAAATCCGGGATCAAAAGAATTATCACCATCTCACCTCACTGCTTCAACACCTTCCGAAATGAATATCCGGACCTGGATATTCCTGTCCGACACTACACACAGGTCATTGCCGATCTGATTGAGACGGGGAAATTAAAAATGTCTAAGGCGTTGAACCTTCCCGCCACCTATCAGGACCCTTGTTTCCTCGGAAAACAAAATCAGATTTTTGATGAACCGAGAAGAATTCTGGCCTCCATTCCCGGGTTGGAATTTGCCGAGATGGAAAGGTCTAAGCAAAGGAGTCTATGTTGCGAAGGAGGAGGCGGAAGGATGTGGGCTGAAGGCGGCACCGAAGGGACTCGAAACGGAGAGATTCGAATCAAAGAAGCTGTGGCTTTGGGCGCGAAGGTATTGGCCACAGCCTGTCCCTTCTGTCTTTTGACCCTCGAAGATGCCGTTAAGATATCTGGACTCGCTTCAGAGATCGTGATAAAAGATATTTCGGAACTTATTGCTGAATCAATATGACCCCAGTGAGTTCCAAATCCGAAGCACGAAATCCGAAATTCGAAACAATCTCAAATTACTGAAACAAAAAGTTGTATTGAGCAAAATGATAGATATTTTGAGAATTTGGTCATTTGGATTTGTTTCGAGTTTCGATATTCGAATTTCGAATTTTTCCGCGACCCAATCCTTTATTGAGACTAAGAAAATACTGGATCGAGAGCATTGGAGGCGCTAAATGAATATCGCGGTATGCGTCAAGAGGATTCCAAAGACTGCGGAAGCGGATATTTTCATCGAGAAGGATGGAAGAGATATTAAGAAAGACCATCTGGTCTTTACTCTTAATGATTGGGATGGTTATGCGGTGAGAGAAGCCGCCCTCTTAAAAGAAAAATATGGCGGCACAGTCACGGTCCTCACCATCGGATCTGAAGAATCGAAAGAGGTACTGACAAGATGTTTGGCCATGGGGGCCGATAGGGCCGTGAGGATAGAGGAACCTCCGGCCCAGGATAGCCGTCTCATTTCAAAGATACTCGCCCAAGCTCTTAAAGCTCAACCCTTTGATCTCATTTTGACGGGCGTCCAGGCAGAAGATGACAACTGCGGACAGATTGGGCCCAGCCTAGCGCAGATGTTAGGCCTCCCTCATGCGGCCATCGTCAACCGCGTGGAGATTTCTGGAAACATGGCCAGGGTGAAAAGGGAATTGGAGGGTGGGATTGAAGAAGCGGTGGACCTGAAGCTGCCCGCTGTCCTGACTATCCAGACCGGGATCAACGAGCCGAAATATGTGTCCTTGGCAGCTATTTTGGACGCAGAAGACAAAGAAACAGAAGAGGTCCCTCTTGAAAAGACAGGGGTCGCTCTTGACCAACCGTTGGATGCAACCATCGATCAGGTATTCTTTCCCCCGGCTGGAAAGATGGCGGAAATATTAAAGGGAACCCCTGAAGAGGTTGTGATGCAGCTTACTGAAATCGTGAGAAAAAAGAAAGGATGAAAAACAAATTCGGATTGCGAAATGCGGATTTCGGAATTTGTTCCTTGAAATCCAATACAAGAAAGGACTAGAGAATGGGGGAAGTCTTCGTTTTGGTAGAGCATAGGCAAGGTAAGATTCGTGACATTACTTTCGAGATGCTGCAAGCCGGAGGAACACTCGCTTCCCAGCGGGAAGCTTCATCAACGGCTGTCCTGTTAGGCCACAATGTCAAGAATCTCGCCGAGGAGTTGGCCACTCGAGCATCGAAAGTCCTCGTTGTCGACGATGGGCAGCTCAAACATTTTAATTCCATCCTCTACCAAAAAGTTCTTTCTTCTCTTATCGCAAGACATCAACCCCTCCTTACCTTGATTGGACACACCGCTTTCGGAATGGACCTCGCGCCCAGCCTTTCTGTGGAGATCGGTTTTCCCCTGGTGACCGACTGTATCGACCTTTCGTTCGAGGATGGTCGATTGAAGGCGACCCGGTCCATCTATGGAGGGAAGGTGAATGTTAAAGTATTCCTAAAAGAATCTCAGGGATATGCGGCAACCATTCGGCCAGGTATCTTCAGTCCAAAGCCGCCGAGCGGGACAATAGGTGGAATCATCATCGAGCCCTCGCCACTTAAGGGTGCGGTTGATTTGAAAAAATTTATCGAATATATTGAAGCTCCGCTCACAGGGGAGGATATTACTCAGGCAGAAATCATTGTCTCCGTCGGCCAGGGGATCGGGGGACCTGAGCCGATCCCCATGATCGAGGAAGTCGCAAGAAGTTTAGGCGGGGTCCTCGCTTGTTCGCGGCCGGTCGTGGACCGAAATTGGCTTCCAAAAGAAAGACAGGTTGGAATTTCCGGAAAAACCGTAAAACCAAAGATCTACATCGCCATCGGCATCAGCGGCGCGTTCCAGCATGTTACTGCGATGCAGGGTTCTGAAACGATCATTGCCATCAACAAGGACCCCCGCGCCCCCATCTTTGGAGTGGCCGATTACGGAATTGTCGATGACTTCCAGAATGTGATTCCGATTCTAAAAGAAAGAGCAAAAAGGATGAAGTAAGAAAAACAGAAAATGGGATGTATCCAAATATTAAATGAGTGTCACCTCCATTCCTCAGGGATTGCCACCGTTCTACTATTTTGACTCACTTACGCTAAGAAAGTCTCTCGCTATCTTAAATCCTCCGTTCCTTTCTCGTTCTTGAGAATACGCCTCCATGCAATATTGCAAACGGTGATAAACGGAACGACCTCAAGGGTCGATTTATTATAGGCAGAAAAGTTTCACTTTTGAACAAACTTTTTCTTGAATGGAGCGACTTCGGCATTTTACGTTTAATTGAAATTTAAATTAAACTTTAAAAATTAGAAAGTTATGGTGTTGAACCAACACGTTTATTTCTTGGCACATATTTTGCCGTAAAATTGATTAAAACCCAGAAAAAAGGAGACAACTTAATGGCTTCGATGGACCAGGACGTAGTTTTGACAACCCAAGAAGCCATCGAATATTTAAGGATCTCCAAACCCACCTTTCTAAAATATATCCGCCTCGGAAGAATCAAGGCCGTTAAAGCAGGAAACGGCTGGAGAGTCCACAAATCCCAATTATATCGATTTCTAAAAGTAGGGGAGAAATAACAAGGCCAATGCCTATTGATCGGAGTTAACTAAGATGAGGGGTCATAATAAGACAAAGAGGCAACTTACAAATGAAATAAACAAACCACGCCATCGGATTATTGAACAGGGCCGATTGAAAGATAAAAGAAAACAGGCAAGGGAGGCGTTGTGGGGGAGTGAGAATAACTATAGAACGCTAATTGAAAACTTACCGCAAAAAATATTTCTTAAAGATAAAACTTCAGTCTATTTATCCTGCAATGAGAATTACTCCCGTGATCTAAAAATTAAGCCCGATGAAATCACAGGGAAGACAGATTATGATTTCTATCCGAAGGAATTGGCTAAAAAGTACCAGGCAGACGACAAAAGAATTATGCAGTCTCGAAAAACAGAAGACATCGAAGAGAGATATCTTCAGGGCGGAAAAGAAGTAATCGTTCATACGGTCAAGACGCCGATCAAAGATGAAAAAGGCAAAATCGTTGGTATACTAGGTATTTTCTGGGATATCACGGAACGCAAACATGCGGACGATCAATTAAAAAAATACCGTGAGCACCTTGAGGAGTTGGTGGAAGAACGTACAGCTGAACTGAGAAACGCTAATGAAAAGCTTCAACGAGAAATCACCGAGCGTAAACGGACAGAGAATGCGTTGCGTGAAACTGAGAAGAGGTATCGTATTCTCTTCGAGGGATCAAGAGATGCGATCTATTTTACCACTCGAGAGGGGAAGATCGTTGATGCCAACCAATCTATGTTAGACCTTTTCGGATATAGCAGAGAAGAGATGATAGGTCTCGACGCTCGGAAAACATATGTTTACCCTGAAGATCGGAGAAAGTTTCAGCAGCAGATAGAGCGGGACGGATTTGTTAGGGACTATGAGATGAAGTTGTGCAAGAAAGATGGGACAGAGATGGACTGTCTGCTCACCGCAGCTATTCGACATGCTGATGACGGAAGCATTTTGGGATACCAAGGCATCATCCGTGACATCACCGAGCTCAAGCAAATTGTGAATGAGCTACATACGGAGAAGCAAAGATTTCAAACTCTATCAGAGAATGCTCCGTTCGGGATGGTGATGATTGATAAAGACGGCACCTTTAGATACATTAACCCTAAATTTAGAGAATTATTTGGTTATGATTTAAATGACGTTCCTGATGGAAGAACCTGGTTTAGAAAAGCATACCCTAACCCAATCCACAGACATAGTGTTATCTCCACCTGGATTAATGATTTACAAAGTTCCAACTCAGGAGAAAAGAGGCCCAGGACTTTTACAGTGACCTGCAAAGACGGAAAGGAAAAGATTATCACTTTTATTCCTGTGCAACTGGAGACAACCGAAAATTTGATGGCTTGTGAGGACATTACCGAGCGCAGGCAGGTAGAGGAGGCACTGCGTAAGAGCGAGGAGAGGTTCAGAGAACTTTATGACAATGCACCAGTAGGCTATCATGAATATGACAACGATGGGCTCATCACGAACGTCAATCTTACAGATCTTGAAATACTCGGATATACCCGCGAAGAAATGATAGGCCAGCCCATTTGGAAGTTTAACGTTAACGAGGAGACAGTCCGTAGACAGGTCATGGCTAAACTGGCAGGCACCCTGCCTCCTGGCAAGGAACTTGAACGCATCTACCGAAGAAAAGATGGGACGACATTTCCGGTCTTGATTGAAGATAGACTCATCTTGGACGAAAATGGGCGCATTAAGGGGATTCGCTGTACTATCCAGGACATCACTGAACGCAAGCAGATCGAGGAGGCCCTGAGAAAGAGCGAGGAAAATTTCCAAAAGCTTTTTGACGAAGCTCCAGTGGGCTACATGGAGCTCGATGCTCGCGGATGCATAACACAAGTCAACCGCACAGAGCTCGACATGCTTGGTTACACGGTCGAAGAGATGTTGGAGCAACCCATATGGAAATTTGTCGTGGAAGAAGAGGAAGCCCGGCATTCGGTGATGGCCAAATTATCCGAGTCGATGCAACCGGGGCGAGGCCTTGAACGCACCTACAAACGAAAAGATGGAACGACGGTGCCCGTCTCGATAGAAGATGCATTTATTCAGAATGCAGAAGGAAAGGTTACAGGGATCCATGCAGTCATTCGGGACATCACGGAGCGGAAGCAGATGGAGCAAGAGAAGAAAAACTTAGAGGAGCAGCTTCGTCAGTCCCAGAAGATGGAAGCCATTGGTCGGCTTGCAGGTGGTATCGCTCATGATTTTAATAATCTCCTCACCGTCATCAAAGGCTACGGCCAACTCTCCCTTCTCGAGCTCAAAGAAGGTGATCCCTTAAGGGGAAACCTTGAAGAAATACAAAAATCATCCGAACGGGCAGCGGATCTGACGCGTCAACTTCTCGCCTTTAGTCGTCGCCAAGTTATGGAGATGAAGGTATTAGATCTCAACACCATTTTGCAAAATTTAGACAAGATGCTTCGTCGAGTCATTGGTGAGGATATTGAGCTGGTTACTTTATTAACAGGGGGTCTGGGAAGGGTCAAGATTGATCCAGGACAGATTGAGCAGGTGGTCATGAATCTTGCAGTCAATGCAAGAGATGCGATGCCTTCAGGGGGGAAACTCACCATTGAGACGGCAAACGTAGAGTTAGATGAGCACTATGCTCGTAACCATATCGATGTGGAACCCGGTCGCTATGTGATGCTTTCGGTAAGTGATACAGGAGTGGGTATAACCCCGGAGGTCAGAGATCGTATCTTCGAGCCCTTCTTTACGACTAAAGAGAAAGGTAAAGGGACTGGATTGGGTTTATCTACAGTTTATGGGATTGTGAAGCAGAGCGGAGGGAACATCTGGGTATATAGCGAACCCGGTCATGGGACGACATTTAAGATTTACCTCCCTAGAGTCGATGAGCCCCTGGAAGAATTGAGAGAGAAGATAATGAGGGAAGAACTTCCTCATGGGAGTGAAACGATTTTGGTGGTGGAGGATGAGGAGAAAGTTCGTGCGCTGACTGTGGAAATTCTTGGGAGGCAAGGGTACAGGGTTCTAGACGCGTCTCAAGGAGATGATGCTTTGGCTATTTCTGAGAAGCACAAGGGTCCGATTCATCTATTCTTGGTCGATGTCGTCATGCCTGGGATAAGCGGTACTGAGTTAGCCAAACACCTCATGTCCCTTCATCCGGAAACAAGGATACTCTATATGTCAGGCTATACAGACAATGTGATTGTTCATCATGGTGTTCTTGAGAAAGGGCTGAATTACATCCAGAAACCTTTTAGGATAGACGAACTAACTCGAAAGGTGAGGGAGGTGCTGGACAAAGACTGAAAATCTGCAGGTTAGAACAATTTTTGGGTACGATTAATCCTGTTATGCTCACTTTCCCGTAATCATCAAACCTTAACATGTCTTATTTTCGTTGATTTGGTGTACTTCGCAACCCTTTTTCCCGTGGATTCCTTCCTGTTAAGTTGCTCTTGAGTTTTGGTCCCTCCATACAAGAGTTCAAGCCGTAATCGGCTATTCTTCATACCCGAACCCAAATGTGTTTGACAAATCTAAGAGATTTTGATAGGAGATCAGTAAAAACGACTATGGGACGAAAAACGGACTACATTTACATTATAGCGGTCATCTTTCTTGCCATGGTGTTGATTATAGAGTGGTTTTACCGAAAAAAAACAAGGAAGGATACGGAGGAAAAAAAGGCCCTGTGGTTCCAGGATTTGGTGACAAAGTTCCAAGACCGATTTCCAGATCAGCCCTTTCACATAGATGAATCCGAGCCGTTCACTATCGTAGTCCCCCCAAAACATCCAGCGATGGGAGGGTTAAAGATTTTTGATAATGGCAGCAGCATGATAATTGAGCTTGTCCCATTCACGCACGAGCATGTCAGTATTTGGGGACCAGATTTGGCGGAGGGTAGAAATGCAATGGTCCGAGATGTAATTGTTTTCGTAGAGGATGTCTTTGAGGATAAGATTGAGTTTTATGGGGGACCAAGAGGCGGTGGCTACCAAGAAAAGGGGCAAAAGACGAGGGGGTATTTGAATAAACTCTATTTTGGTGAAACTACGTATGTCTGGTCAGGCCCAATAGAGGAACGGTGATGGGAAACGATGTGCTATACTTGATTGTGATTGGAAATCTTCAATTTTCAATTCAGTATTCTGCTCACTCTTTGTAGGTGTTAGCGTCAAACTGGACCTTGGTCGGCTGGGTTCTTCTGAAAACAGGACTTTTCCCTGAAAGAAATCAGGGGTCAATTCATTAATTATTACAGTTTCCAAGAAACTCTTTGAATAAATCCTGAGCGTTTCGATGATCGCTCAGCCGATTTCTCAATCTCCTTTCCTCCCGGCTCACCGATCTATAACCCACTCGGCAAAACTCTCCTATCCCCGGCCTCTTAAGCCTCTT
>Ga0335070_10005669_pt1 | contig 14701 bp, 15 predicted proteins | sample Lox_Sample_13_FD_206722 | JGI IMG/M metagenome (GOLD analysis project Ga0335070, IMG submission 206722) | Soil microbial communities from Loxahatchee National Wildlife Refuge, Florida, United States - Lox_Sample_1.3 | ecosystem: Environmental > Terrestrial > Soil > Wetlands | place: USA... | reverse complement strand
GATGTTGAACAATCGGTAGAGTCAAAATTCAGCAAATGGGCATCAGGCAATGATGTTGTCCGGAAATTATGCGCACTTAATTAGTGCGCTATGTATAATAATTCATAAATTCGCCAGAGGTGTCCGGCTCCAATGGCAAGACTCAGGGTTATGTGCTTGTCCGCAAGAGCGGACCATGACAATACATAAGAACAGAGTGTTGTTAGGTGTAGATCCCGGCACAGTCGAAGAGGGCCATTGTCTTGCCGGGAGACGGATGCCTTTTTCGAAATAAGGAAGCTTATGAATAAAGTGAGCTAAGGTTTTACAGGAATTAGTTTAATCTCGAAGAGCTTGGGCCAGAGCTTGCCGGTGATAAAAAGCCTGTCTTTGTCCCTGTCATAGGCGATTCCATTCAGTACATCAATCTTCGGAGAGTGGCCCATAGAACCTGATAACCCTGTGAGATCGATCCATCCCTCCACGCGGCCGGTTTGAGGTGAGATTATGGCGATGCGCTCGCTTGGCCAGATATTGGCATAGATCTTCCCCTTCACATACTCCAGCTCGTTAAGGCCGCTCAGAGGCGTGCCTCTGTCCCGGACCTCCATCCTCCTGACCTGTATAAATGTTCCGGGATCCAGGAAATAGAGCGAAGGGCTTCCGTCACTCATGATCAGGTGCGTATCGTCATGGGTAATCCCCCAACCCTCGGTGGGATAAGAGAATTCCCTGACGAGGCGGAAACTCTCCTTTTCGTACACAAAGCCTTTTCCCTCCCTCCACGTAAGCTGAATCAGATCGCCTTTCCAGGAGGTGAGCCCCTCGCCGAAATAACCCGGAGAGAGAGGGAGGAGTTTCGTGACCTTGCCTGTCTTCAATTCAACCTTTCGCAAAGTTGATTTTCCATAAAGGCCGGTCCCTTCATAGAGGTAACCGCCTTCATAAATCAGGCCCTGGGTGAATGCCGAGGGATCGTGGGGGTAGATGTTCACGATTTTGTATCCATAGACCTGAGGACCGCTGGCTGCCTCCTGCCATTCCAGGAAAAGGAAAAGCGTTCCGGATAAGGAAAGAAATACAGCAAGGAATGCGGTGAAAACAAGCCTCACCCTCCTTTCTCTGCCTTTTGACGCTCCAAGTCTTTTTTGAGCTATTTTCATAAGGAAATTTTAGCCTAATCCGCTTAATTCATAAGTTTCTTCATGATAAGACGCTCGCCCGCTCCAAGGCAAGATACAATAGCCCCCTGTGCCTCTCTATCTATCAATCTCACCTAATTACGGTCTGTGCTTTGCTGAATTCACGCGGCCTCATATCCGGCTGCGTCAATAACTTCACGTATCTTGCCCCAGACCTGGCGAGCCTCTTTAGTTTCACCAATCCTGACTAACCCAGTCCCAGCAGGGTAAACAGCTCGGTGATCACTGTGTTGGAGATGACAATTCCTTTCTGCGTAAGAGCTAAATGTGTGCTGTCTGAAATGAGCAGTCCCTCACGGATTAATCGATCCGATATTTTCATAAGGTCGATGTCAAGATGCTCCCTGAATTCCCTGATGTCCAGCCCCTCTTTTTTTCTCAGACCGAGGAATATGGATTCCTTTACGGCATCCACGCGGGAAATCTCCAGCACTTCTTCCTCGGGCAGATTACCCTGCGATACAAGCGCCATATATTCCAGGATATCACCGGTATTCCTTATCCTTTTGTCCCCGATGAAACTGTGGGCGCCTGCACCGATACCAAGGTACTGCCCCCTGTTCCAGTAGTTCAGATTGTGCCTGCATTGGAACCCGGGTTTTGAAAAATTGGATATCTCATAGTGGCTATACCCCGCTTCACCAAATCTGTCCATGGCATGGGAGTACATCCCGAGAATGGTCTCTTCATCAGGTTTTTCGAGTTTTCCCGTTGAGATGAGTTCATGGAGAGGGGTATTTTTCTCCGGAGTAAGTTCATACGCCGAGATATGTTCAGGAGAAATCTTCATAGCAGTCGATACCGTCTTGGTCCAGCTTTGGAGCGTCTGGCCTGGTATCCCGTAGATGAGGTCGATGGACAGATTTGTGATACCTGCGTGTCGTGCTGCTGCTATGGATTTGAGGGCCTCAGAAAAATCGTGTATCCTTCCCAGGAGCTTTAATTCATTATCATTGAATGACTGAATGCCCATACTTAATCTGTTGATCCCTGATTCAGAAAGGGCACTGATCATTTCTCCGGTGACTGTACCGGGATTGGCCTCAATGGTGAGTTCCGCATCAGGGGTGATACCAACCATATCCCTTATGGTTCTCAAAAGCCTGATGAGTGGAAGGGTGGGGATCGTGGTGGGGGTGCCTCCCCCGATGTAGGCCGTTTTCAATACTCCCGCGCTCTCTCTTCTGAATTCCAGCTCTTTGACCACGGCATTGATATAGTCCATGGCAACGGCTTTATCGTAAGGCACAGAAAGAAAGTCGCAGTAGATGCACTTCTTCATGCAGAAGGGAATGTGGATATAGAGGGAATTAACCATTGCTTATATCTCAGAAATAGGGAGGGAAGTTCTTAAAGCGGTGACAAAGGTAAGCAGAGGGCAGGCAGGTGAGGAATTTTTATGCGACACTTTATAAGAAAAAACCTTCTGAGAGATCCGAACTGATACGTTTGCGTTAACTGAATAAAGATTGGCCATCTCAATGTCCTGTCGATTATGAAAATTCCGGGACTGTCTGTCCTCTGCTAAGCACTCCTGCCTGTCCTCCGTTCCCGCTTCAAGATCATCACGCGTCATTTACCTTTTTTCTCACTCTATTATATACTTCGATGATGTCAAAGGGTGAATTGGAAAAGCTCGTTGAAGTCATGGCAGCACTCAGGCGTGAGAACGGCTGTCCGTGGGACAGGGAGCAGACACAACAGTCCCTTAAACCCTTTTTGGTCGAAGAGACCTATGAGGTATTGGAGGCCATTGATGAGGGCAACCCTGAGAAGGTAAAGGAGGAGCTTGGTGACCTTCTCTTCCAGATAATTTTCCATTGCCAGCTCGCAGCGGAAAAGGGAGAGTTTGACATCCATGAGGTCATGCATAAGATTTCGGAAAAGATGATCGGGAGGCACCCCCACGTATTCGGGGACGCCCGGTATGAAACCCCTGCAGAGGTGCTAAGGCAATGGGAGGAGAGAAAGAGAGAAGAGGGGAAGAACACGGAATCCATCCTTGAAGGGATTCCCAGGGAACTTCCCTCCCTTCTGAGGGCACACAGGATACAGGCCAGGGCAGCACGGGTCGGATTTGACTGGAAAAGGGTTGATGATGTGCTTAAGAAACTTGACGAAGAATTGGGGGAATTTAGACAGGCCCTTGCCGGGAGGAACCAGAACGAAATAGAAGATGAGCTGGGGGACATTTTCTTTGTCCTCGTGAATATCTCGAGGTTTGTGGGGGTGAACCCGGAAGATGCCCTGAGAAAGACCATCAGCAAGTTCATCTCCCGTTTCCGTTATATTGAAATGAAGGCTGCGGAGTCAGGGAAGAGTCTCTCTGAAATGACCCTTGAAGAGATGGACGCATTATGGGATGAGGCGAAGGGGAAATGAGAAAAGTCGCCAAACAGGTCTTCCTTCTGGTCTCTGCTCTGTTCATCCTCGGGCCACAGGGGTGCCCCGGCTATGAGCATGTATTCAGGACCGGTGACGGGAAGACCATCCTGTTCCATGAGATGATTGAGGATATCAAGAAGGTGAACCTCGTTTTTGTGGGCGAGTTCCATGACAGGAGCAGCCATCACCAGGCACAACTTGAAATTATTAAGGCATTGAACCGCTCGGGTGTTCCTGTGGCCATAGGGCTCGAGATGTTTAGGGCAGACAGCCAGAAGGAACTGGACCGCTGGGTAGAGGGAAGCTCAGGACAGAATGAATTCATGAAGGCGTACCAGTCCAACTGGACAGTCCCCTGGCCTTTATACAAAGATATCTTTCTCTATGCAAGAGAGCACCGCATACCTATGGTAGGCCTGAACGTACCTGATGAGATCACCCGGAAGGTATCCCGCGAGGGATTTTCATCCCTTGGTAGCGGGGATCTGAGGCACCTGCCTCCCGGAATCAGTTGTGATATTGATGAGGGGTATATGAATTTCATACAGAGGGCCTACAGGGCCCACTACACGGAAGGGAAGTCTTTTGTCCATTTTTGCGAAGCCCAGATGGTGTGGGACAAGACCATGGCATGGAACCTCATAGAATTTCTGAGGAACAACCCTCAAAGGACGGTCGTCGTACTTGCAGGGACAGGCCACTCATGGAAGAGGGGGATACCCGAACAGGTGGAGAGGCTGTCAGGCCCGACCTATAGGGTGATACTCCCTGAAGTCCCGGACGTCATCAATCCCAAAGCCGTACGCTCTATTGACGCTGACTATATTTTGCTGGAATAGACGGTTGAAGGGATACTCATGTTGAGAAAAAGATACCGCTTCAGCGACACGGGAAAGACCATCAGGGAGTTTGTGGGGATATTTATGAAGGGGACAATCAAATGAAGAAATGGTTAGTTCCAAAACGTGGGTATAAGGGCTTATCACTCAGGATATGGGCAGTTCATTTGATCTCGGTTATCTCGACCTTAACCTCAGTCTTTGTGTCTCTGTCCCGCGCTGAGGTCTTGACCCTCCCGCAGGGTTTAAGGCTCGCCCAGGAAAGCAGCAGAATGATAAAGATCAATCAGGAACAGGAGAAGATATCCGAAGGTGATACGCTCATAGCAAAAGCTTCCCTGCTCCCTTCCATTAATGCGTCTGCAAACCAGGCGTTCTTCGCGCGTCAGCCCTTTGCAGTATTCGGGTCTTTTACAGTGCCCACAAGCGAGAAGAACTTTCCTTCTTACAGTATGAGCATCCAGCAGTTACTATATGATTTTGGGGGGACTATCTCGCGGTACAGGTCAAGTAAAGCGATACTTGAGACCAAGAAGCTCGATACCCTGAGGGTCAGGAACTTTGTATCCCTTGATTTTGCTCTCGTCTATTTCGATCTCCTGGAATCTGAAAAACTGCTGCGTGTGGCTGAGAGCGAGGTGAAAGCGCTTGAGGCCCATCTCCATGATGCAAAGAACCTGTATGAGAACGGGGTGATTACCAAGAACGACCTGCTCCAGGCAGAGGTGAGGCTTTCTGACGCGCGTCAGAAGGTCCTGAACACAACGAATCTCAGGGCCATCAATGCCTCGCGCCTCAACACCGTGCTTTCCCGTTCCCTGAATACTGATGTCGAGGTGATGGACCTGGAACTCGTTGCAGAGGGATATGTTGTCCTTGACAGGCAGAAGGCATTTGAGGTCGCGGTTCAGGAGAGGCCGGAGGTGAGGATACTGGACGAAACCATGAAGGCCCTTGACCTGGAGGAGAAATCCCGTAAGGCTGAATACTATCCGAGATTCTTTGCAGGAGCTTCTTATGATTATGTGGATAACCGATACCTGTCCCCTGAGGCGAATGCATCCCTTGTCCTGGGGATGAGCCTGAATCTCTTCAGCGGGGGGAGCACCAGAGCTGAATTGATCAAAACAGAGTATAGACGAAGGCAATTACTGGAGCAAAAGGCAAGGGTCGAGGATGAGGTGAGGCTGGAGGTGGAGAAAAATCTCCTTGACCTCAGCAATGCGCGGGAGAGGATGAATGTTGAGAAGGACGCGGTGGGACAGGCGGAGGAGAACCTCAGGATAAACATGGTGAGATACGAGGAGGGAGTGGGCACTGCCACAGATGTCCTTGATGCGGTGACCCTTCTCACCACTGCGGAAACCAACCATTACAGGGCGTTGTACGACTTCCGGAGGGCAGAGGCATCCGCATTCTATTCCATGGGAAAAGATCTGGTGGAGGTGTATCAATAATTTTTGCAGCAACGAGGATGATATGGATGAAATAAAACAACCTGAAACAGCACAGCCTTCACGGAGGAATCATAAAAGAAATATCATGGCGGGAATTGTCTTTGCGTTCATGGCAATCATTGGAGTTATTGCGGTCTACTTCTATATCCAGTATAAGAGCATCCACATCACCACAGACGATGCCTATGTGGACGGAAACATTCATACCATTGCGTCAAGAGTTTCTGGCACGGTCATAAAGATTCTTGTGAACGACAACCAGTTTGTTAAAAAGGGGGATATTCTCCTCGAATTAGACCCTGCTGATTACGAGGTGAGGGTGAATGAGGCTTTATCAGGGTTGAATGCAGAGAATGCAAGAATCCCTGAAATTGATGCAAAAATCGAGGCAGCAAGAAAACAGGTTGCGGAAATGAACGCGATGGTGCAGACAGCAAAAGCAAATCGTGAAGTTCAGGAAGCCAATCTCGCGCAGACTGAAATAGATATACGGAGGGCTGAAACTCTTTATAAAAAAGATGCGTTCTCCAAGGAGAGATATGAAAAGGCGACGACCGCGCACAAGGTGGCACTTGCACAGGTAAAGGCCTCTGCAGAACAGGTGAAGCAGGCAGAGACTGCTTTGGAGACGCAGAAGGCTTTGGTGAAGCAGGCAGAGGCATCAAGGGCTTCTCAGCTGTCGGTGATAAAACAGAAGAAAGCGGTGCTGGAAACCGCGCAACTCAATTACGGGTATACAGGAATTTATGCGCCTACAGACGGGTATGTGTCGAAAAAGGAGGTTGAACTGGGGAATCGGATAAAGGAAGGGCAGCCGCTCATGGCAGTCGTTCCCCTCAGTGATATTTATGTAACCGCTAACTATAAGGAGACCCAGCTCGAAAAGGTAAAGCCGGGACAGAAGGTTGAGATAAAAATTGATACGTACCCTGGCAAAACATTCAAGGGAAAAGTGGACAGCATCATGGCAGGCACCGGAGCGGTCTTTTCTCTTTTTCCCCCTGAAAATGCGACGGGTAACTATGTCAAAGTCGTACAACGGATTCCGGTGAAGATAGTGCTTGATTCGAACACAGATCCGGAGCATGTCTTGAGGATCGGCATGTCTGTCGAACCTACGGTCGTGATAGATAAGAAGGAATCGAGAGACAGGGAAAAGTAGATCTTGGCTTATAAATTCTCAATTCGGGGCATATTAAATGAACAAATCGATTGTTGCGCTTACCGTGATGCTCCCGACCCTCATCGAGATCATCGAACCCATCAGAAAAGTTTTCTGTGATTTTAGCCCCTATGTGGATCAATTTCACCAGAGTTGTTTATGGTTGCATCGCTTAAAAGACCCGGTGTGTATGAGTATTTGACATATCACGCAAATATGTGATACACATAATCATGTGATGATCGTGGGGAAGGAGGTCTGTTATGGAAAGGCAGAATGTGACGCTGTCGCTTCCCAAAGCCCTTTTAAAGAAAGCCAAGACATTGGCGGTGATGAAGGAGATGTCGCTGAGCGATCTGCTGCGGGAGACCCTTGAAGAGAGGGTGAAAGAGGAAACCGGGTATCAGAGGGCAAAGGATAGGCAGATTGCGCTTATGGAAAAGGGCTTCGACCTGGGGACAAAAGGGAAGCCTGCTGCGTCAAGGGAAGAACTCCATGAAAGACGGTAAGGTATTCGTAGATACCAATATTCTCGTTTATGCCTATGACCTCTCTGCAGGAGATAAGCACCGGAGAGCCGTGGACCTGATGAGGGACCTCTGGCGGGGGGGCGGCGGAATGACGAGCACGCAGGTGTTGCAGGAATTCTTCGTCACTGTCACGAAGAAGATAGGGAAACCCATTGATGTCATTACGGCGAAGGAAATAGTGAAGGATTTCCTGAAATGGAAAACTGTGATTGTTGACGGGGAACTCATCCTCGATGCCATCGATATTCACCGGGAGCATCAATACTCGTTTTGGGACTCTGTGATCATCGCATCGGCTGTTGAGGGAGGAGCGAACACTCTTCTTTCCGAGGATCTTTCGGATAAGCACAGGATCAAGGGAATTGTCATTAAGAATCCGTTTAAACAGGGACTGTGACAAAGGGAAAAGGCGGATTCTCCGGAGATAAGCGATCCCGCGGGAAAGCGTATCGCAGTCTTAAATCCCGTAAAGATTAATTGCAAAAGAGTTTCTTGTTTTTGCACCGTTCGAAAAGCGGGGTATCCCACGGAGGGACGTCTCTCCCGGCTACCTACGGGGAGGCTGTTCTGCAAAGACGTTCTGGTCCTTTCCGCTGTGCTATAATTTGTGCATGAAAATGGACAAGGATTTGGAGAGGATTATACGCTATTTTAAGGCCAGGGAAGAGGTATCTGCCTTGTACCTCTTTGGCAGCCTGGCCGTAGGCCGTGGGATGAGGGGAAGCGATATTGACCTCGCGGTCCTCATTGATGAAAGGAAGGTGAAGAAAAAGAACTGCGAACTCCTGAAAGGCGATTACTATCGCGCTTCACCCGCATTTTCTTTGCACCCTGTGGACATTGTTGTCCTCAACACTGCTCCGCCTTTTCTCAAGCACCGCATTCTGAGGACAGGGAGGATACTCTTTGATAGAAACAGGAGGCTGAGGGCGAGGTTCACTGCGCACGCGATTATCGAGTATCTGGATTTCAAGCCCATCGAGGACATGTTCACCGGTGCGGTTGCAGGCCGTTTCAGGACGAAGTTCAGGCTGTAACAGGACCTTATAAGACCTATGAACAAATGGATTGTCGCGCTTACCGTGATGCTCCCCACCCTTATCGAGATCATCGACACCTCGGTGGTGAATGTCGCCCTTGACCATATCCGGGGAAGCCTCTCTGCCGGCATCGATGAGTCCACATGGACCATCACCTCGTATCTTGTATCCAATGCCATTATCATACCCATGACGGGCTGGCTCAGCAGGCTCTTTGGCAGGAAGCGCTACCTTATATTCTCCATATCCATGTTCACCCTGAGTTCCCTGCTCTGCGGTTCAGCCTGGAACCTCCAGAGCCTGGTACTCTTCAGGATCCTCCAGGGCATCGGGGGCGGCGCACTCCAGCCCATATCCCAATCCATTTTGCTCGAGACATTCCCGCCCAAACAGCACGGCATGGCCATGGCTATCTTCGGCATCGGCATCATGTTCGGCCCTATTGTGGGCCCACTCCTGGGCGGATGGATCACCGACAACTGGTCATGGCACTGGATATTCTTCATTAATATTCCTATCGGTATCCTTTCGATCCTGATGTGCATATTTTTTATTGTTGATCCGCCGTATATGAAACGCATGAAGATGAAGATCGATTACTGGGGTCTTGCGTTTCTTGCCATAGGGCTTGGATGCCTCCAGATAGTCCTGGACAAGGGCCAGAGGGAAGACTGGTTTTCCTCAGGCTTCATTACATGGCTGACCGCAGCATCCGTATTGTCCCTTGCGCTTTTTATTGTTGTGGAGTTTTTTGCTGAGCACCCCATTGTCAACCTGAAAACATTCAAGAACGTCACCTTCAGCACAGGCAATCTCGTCATGTTTTTTGCCTTTTTCAACCTCTTCGGCAGCATCGTTCTCCTCCCCATTTTCCTCCAGACCCTCATGGGGTATACCGCCACCCTGGCAGGGATGGTGCTGGGGCCAGGAGGTGTCGCGACGCTTATCGCAATGCCGGTTGCTGGGAGGCTGGTAACAAAGATGAATGGGAAGATTCTTCTTTCCTTCGGGATTATCGTATCAGCGTATTCGACCTATCTCATGTCACAGTTCAACCTCTTCGCTGATTTCAATACGGTTATCTGGCCCAGAATTGTGCTGGGTATCGGCATGGGGTTTCTCTTCATACCTCTCATTACCCTCACCATGGCGGGGGTAAGGAAGGAGGATATGGGTAATGCCACAGCGATCTTTAATCTCCTGAGAAACCTCGGGGGGAGCTTTGGCGTTGCATTTGTTACGACCATGCTTGCCCGAAGGACCCAGATACAACAGACGAACCTGGTGGCGCATCTCACCCCCTTTGATCCCGGTTACCAAATGGCCGCACAGAGGGCATCCCAGGTTCTTGAGTATTCAGGGCTTAATCCTGGCCTTGCTGACCAGGGGAGCCTCGGCCTCATTTATAATAAGTTCCTGAAGGAGGCTTCCATGGTCTCGTTTAACGATACCTTCTACATCCTGAGCGTTCTGATGATACTGGTCCTCCCCCTTGTCCTGATCATGAGGAGGCCAAAGGCCGGCGGGCCTGTGCCGGGGATGCACTGATATGCCGAATGTGGTGAAGGACGCACTCTATGCATTCATCCCGATATTTGTGGCCATCGACATCTTTGCCATTATCCCCATATTCGTGTCCATGACTGAAGGGATGCCGAACGAGAAAAGGCTTACCGTTGAACGTGAATCCGTCATCACCGCCCTTGCGGTAGGTCTCACATTTATTGCGGTGGGCGAGGCCATATTCAGGATCCTCAGTATCACCGAGAATGACTTCAAGATCGCGGGCGGCCTCATTCTCCTTATCTTCGCAGTGCTGGACCTTATGGGATACACCAAGATAAGGGAACAGGCGGGAAAGCTGGGTGTTGTTCCGCTTGGCGTGCCGCTTATCGTGGGACCCGCAGTACTCGCGACCATCCTCGTACTGGTTGACCATTACGGCATCATACCGACGATAATCTCGTTTATCGCAAACCTCTTTATTGTTTGGCTTTCGTTCAGGGCCTCGTCGAGAATTCTGAAGATTTTCGGACGTGGGGGAATAATGGCCGTCTCGAAGATCATGGCGTTGCTCCTTGCATCTATCGCGGTCATGCTCATCCGCGTAGGGGTGCAAAATATCCTGGCAAAAAGTTAAAACAGGCATATCGGGATTCAAATCTACTTGCGAATGGTTATTGAGTTTTAAGTATTATGAAAGGAGCGTCCGGTCTGAGCCAAGATAATCGGACTCAGTGGGTGGCCACTGATCCGGCCACATAAGCGGAAATGTTGTGACAGACGGTGGTTATTTAGTCAATATCGGAAAAGCCGCAGAGGGCTATTTTATCTTGCTTCGGGCCGGACGCTGCTCGGGCAGGGGAAAAACCGTCATTGTCAGGGTCTTTCTTGACTTTTGGAGGAACACTGGTTTATAAACAATATGATGCGGGCGTAACTCAGTGGTAGAGTGTCAGCTTCCCAAGCTGAAGGTCGCGGGTTCGAATCCCGTCGCCCGCTCCAGTCCTGTTTGGTCGATATGAAGAGAATTGTTTTGTCTGTCTCATGCGGCATGAAATGAGAAACAGATAGAAGGAGGAAAATCATGGAAGAGAAGAAATTTGTATTCATTCTGACCCATTCGTACGACAGGCCGGATATCGTTGCAGGGGCGATGCAGCTCGCATCAAATATGAAGGCCTTTGACATTGAACTCGATTTTTGTCTTATGGACGACGGGGTTCTCGTTGCAAAGAAGGGTTTCGCGGACACATTGTCTGAACTCCAGAAAAAGGATGAGTTCTCCCCTGTGCATCAGCTGATGAGGACCCTTATAGACGATTTCGGTGTGAAGTTCTACATCTGTGCTTCATGTGTAAAACATTACGGGCTGGACAAAGCGGACCTGGTGGAGACCGCAGAGATAAAGCCGGGTTCATTTCTGGGAGAAATGCTTATGGAAAGGCAGAACGTGACATTCTAGACGCTCTATGAATTGAGGGCATCCTCTTCCAGACCTTGATACACAATCAAATTTCGTGTCTCATCTGCTCAAGAGATCTCAGTTACCCGAATAAGCTACTCATTCTTCTCTGTCCATGGTCGATGACCATTGGCGCACGTAGTGCAAGTGGCTCCTCTTTGTTCTTTATAAAACCTGATCGGCTCTGAAATGACTCGCCTGTCATCCCCGGTTCATGTGCTGAGCTACATGATATGAAATGACATGATCGTATGAATTTCAAGGCGCGCAGGGATTATCATCCTCTATTGCACTTTCGACATCGTATGGTATTTAATATCCTATGCCTGAGTTAACCCCTTTAATGAAACAATATTTCGGTATTAAGGAGAGACATAAGGATGCAATCCTGATGTTCCGCCTGGGTGACTTTTACGAGATGTTCGGAGAGGATGCAAAGGTCGCATCAAAGATACTCCAGATCGCGCTCACCTCGAGGGAAAAGGGTAAGGAAGAGCCGATTCCCATGTGCGGTATCCCCTTCTTTGCCGCTGAGTCGTATATCGCGAAGCTCGTGAAAGCTGGGCATAAAGTCGCTGTATGTGAACAGATGGAGGACGTAAAGGAGGCGAAAGGCATCGTAGAGAGGGATGTGGTGAAGGTTATTACCCCCGGCACCTATACCCCGGAGAATCCCAAGGAGAATAACTATATCTTTTCGTTCATGCCGGAGGGGAGGAAACACGGGGTCGCCCTTGTGGATATTTCCACAGGGGAATTCATGGTCTACGAAACAGAGAAGCCCATTGAGGATGAACTCAGCAGGTTTGAACCAAAAGAACTTCTTGTCCCGGAGAGCCTTAAGGCGAACCTCCATTATGCTGAGATACTTAAGAGCTATTACACCACCGCCATTGACGACTGGTCTTTTGACTTTTCGGAAGCGTACCGGACTCTCCTGAAACACTTCGGCGTATCAACCCTTGACGGATACGGATGTGAGGGCATGCACACGGCCATCTCAGCTGCAGGCGCCCTTCTTGCCTATATTGAAGACACCCAAAAGGAGGCCATTCGGTTCAAGAAGATTTCTCCCCTTACCCAGAGTGCATATATGTTTCTGGACGCAGCCACCCAGAAGAATCTCGAGCTGATACGGAATGTGAAGGGAGGGACTGAGGGAACCCTTCTCTCTGTCCTCGACGAAACCCTCACCCCCATGGGAGGGAGGTATTTGAGGAATGCAATCCTAAGACCCCTTGTGGATGCCGCTGAAATAGGGAATCGCCTTGGAGCAGTGGAGGTTCTCCTTGACGATTATGAACTCGTGGACATGCAACGAAGCAATCTCAGGAAGATACAGGATCTGGAAAGGCTGGCATCAAAGGTGGACAACCGTTCAGCTAACCCAAGGGACTTGATCGCAATCAAGCACTCGCTCTCATGCCTGCCCGCAATAAAGAAGGTACTCGTCGCTTCGCACAATCACTCACTCAGATCACTTGGGGAAGCACTCCCGGACTTCCAAGCGCTAGGGGCGCTGATAGATTCTGCGATCCTGGAGAATCCCCCTCTCAGCGTCAGGGACGGGAGCATACTGAAAGACGGATATCACCCGGAGGTGGATGGGCTCAGAAAGGTGTCGGTGAGCGGAAAGGATTTCATTGCTGAGCTGGAGGCGAGGGAAAGAAAAAAAACCGGCATCACCTCTCTCAAAGTGGGATATAACCGGGTATTTGGCTATTACATTGAGGTCACCAAGACAAACCTTGATCTTGTACCGGATTATTATGTAAGAAAACAGACCCTCGTTAACGGAGAACGATTCATCACCCCGGAACTCAAGGAATATGAGTCAAGGGTGCTCGGTTCAGAGGAACGTTTGAAGGATCTTGAATATAGCCTATTCCAGGAAATCCTGGAAAAGGTTCAGGGGGAAGGCACTCGTTTGGTATCTACCGGGAGTATCATCGCAAAGATCGATTTCCTTATCTCCCTTGCGGTTGTTGCGAGGAGACATAATTATGCACGACCCCTCATTGATGACGGCTCAGTGATTGAGATTACCGAGGGAAGGCATCCCGTGCTGGAACGGATTTTGGTGGAACAGTTCATACCGAACGACGCGCATCTCGACTACGAAGGTGAAAGGCTGCTGATCATTACCGGTCCGAATATGGCGGGGAAATCCACGTATATGAGACAGGTCGCCCTCATTGTCCTCATGGCACAGATAGGAAGCTTTGTTCCTGCGACGGATGCAAGGATTGGAATCGTAGACAGGATATTTACCAGGATCGGGGCCTCGGATTACCTTGCAAAGGGACAGAGCACCTTCATGGTCGAGATGATCGAGACCGCAAATATCTTGCATAACGCTGCCACACGCAGCCTCATTATTCTGGACGAGATAGGAAGGGGAACGAGCACCTTTGACGGGATGAGTATCGCATGGGCGGTGGCAGAATACATTGTGGGGCAGATCAAGGCAAGGGCGCTCTTTGCCACCCATTACAATGAACTCACCGAGCTGAGTCTCAGCCTTGATGGAGTAAAGAATTATAATATTCTGGTAAAAGAATGGGGAGACGAAATTATATTCCTGAGAAAGATCTCCCCGGGGCCCGCTGACAGGAGCTATGGGATTCAAGTGGCCCGGCTCGCGGGGCTTCCCGATGCGGTAATCGGAAGGGCAAAGGAAGTGCTCACGAATTTTGAAGAAGAGATTACGCATGCGGGGAAAATAAGGTCGCTCCTCGGGGATTTCCCGGTCCACGGGCAGATGGACCTCTTTCTTGCAGGGCTGGACCCGCTTATGCTGGACATCATCAAGCTGGATATGTCGAGAATGACACCCAAAACGGCACTGGCCAAACTGCGGGAACTCAAAAGCAGGGCAGAATCACAGGCATCCGTGAGCCGCAAGGAGTTACAGGCGAACGGAAAAGTGGGCGATACGCATTGACAAAGAGGAAAACTCTATGATAGAAATTTACACATTATAAAAAGGAGGACGGGGATGAATCCAGAGAATCTCAGGTATCACAAGGAACACACATGGGTGAAAGTGGCAGGGAAGAAGGCGACGGTGGGAATCACGGATCATGCCCAGGAGGCACTCGGGGATATTGTCTACATTGACCTGCCGGATGCGGATACGTCC
>Ga0335070_10005668_pt1 | contig 14702 bp, 14 predicted proteins | sample Lox_Sample_13_FD_206722 | JGI IMG/M metagenome (GOLD analysis project Ga0335070, IMG submission 206722) | Soil microbial communities from Loxahatchee National Wildlife Refuge, Florida, United States - Lox_Sample_1.3 | ecosystem: Environmental > Terrestrial > Soil > Wetlands | place: USA... | reverse complement strand
GTACTCGTCAGCTGAGGGCCCGTCATGGTCAGCGTCCTCGAGGCGGACTTCTTCCTGAGCGAGATCCTTGGCCGCAAGGTGTTCCTGCGCCAGCAGCGGATCGGGCGGCTCGGCGATTTCGGCATCATCGAGACCGGCCGCCTGCCGGCCGTCAGCCACCTGATCGTCAAGCGTCCGTACGGCTACCCGTCGCTCACAGTGCCGTGGGACAAGGTGCTCATGATCTCGAACACCGAGGTCGTGCTCGACCTCGGCAACGAGGGCTCGGCGGCGTTTGAGCGGCCGCCGCCGGAGGGCGTCGTGCTGCTGCGCGACCACATCCTGGACAAGAAGATCCTCGACATGGACGATCACGAGGTCGAGGTCGCCTACGACGTCCGGCTGGTGTTCCAGAACGGCACGCTATACGCCTCGGAGGTCGACTTCAGCCACTATCGCGCGCTGCGGCGGATGGGCCTGAAGTGGCTCGCGCGCATGCTGACCGACCGCAACGCCGAGGCCCGCGTCTCGTGGCTCTACGTGCAGCCGCTCAACGGCAGCGTCGACAGCTTCACGGGTAACGTCAAGCTGAAGGTCTCCAAGCAGGCGCTCGCCGACATCCATCCGGTGGACCTCGCCGACATTCTCGAGGAGCTGGACCGGCCGCAGCGGGTCGCGCTGTTCAACGAGCTCGAGCCGGAACAGGCGACGGAGACGCTTGAGGAGGTCGAGCCTCGCGTGCAGCGCGAGCTGATCGGGGCACTGCCGCGGGAACGAGCGGCCAAGCTGATCAACGAGATGACGCCGGCGCAGGCGGCCGACCTGCTCGCGATCCTGCCGAAGACCGAGGCCGACCTGCTGCTGACGCTGCTCGACCGCGACACGTCGTCGCACGTCGAGCAGATCATCAGCGAGCATGACGAGCAGATCGGGCACTACGCGACGCGCAACCTCATCGAGCTGCCGGCCACCACTCGCGCCGGCGACGTACTGCGCGACTACCGCGAGCTGGCCAAGTCCAAGGACGTGATCATGTACGTGTACGTGATCGACGCGGCCGACGTCCTGAAGGGCGTGGTCGACCTGCGCGAGCTGGTCGCCGCGGACCCGCAGCAGACACTCGGTGAGCTGATGACCGAGCACGTGATCTCGCTGCGGCCGGACGCATCGGTCGGTGAGGCGTCGGAACTGTTCCAGCGCTACGACTTCCGCGCCGTGCCGATCGTCGACGCGCAGGAACGGCTCGTCGGCGCGGTCTCGTCGCGCGACGTCCGCAGCATCAGGTCGCGCCTCGGATGAGCGGGGCCGGCGGCCGCGGCCAGGCGCCGCGGCCGCCGCCCGTGCCTACAGCGATGCCGGACCCGCCGCAGCCGCGGTAGCCGGCGCGAACGCCACGGTGATGGCCGCCTGCGGCCAGCGCACCCGGGCGTTGCCGCTGCCGCGCGCGACGCGCGCCGAGGCGAGCTTGATGACGGCGCTGGACGCACGCGCGGTTTCGCGCTCGCTGACCGGGACGACCGCCACGCCCTTGAACTCCGACCGCACGTACTGGGCGACCAGGCGCGCCGACAAGGCGTCCTCGTAGAACCCGAGGCGCACGCCGTACATGCGACGGCCGCCCTGCTCGGTCTCAACCGCGTACAGCAGATAGCCGCCGAAGATCGCGAGATTCGGGATCTTGGCGAGGTCGATGACCTCCTTCGACCAGAGCAGCTGCACGGCGTAGCGCTGCACGGCCTTCGGCTCCGCGGCCGCCGTCGGCGGGGGCGGCTCCGCGACCGGCGCGCGCGGCGGCTGGGCGGCGGTGAGCACCGTCAAGGCCTCCGCATCGCTCAGCATCGGCGGCGGTGCCGCGCGCACGGGCTGCGCGAGCGTCGCGGGCGCCGCCTCCGGCGCGGGCTCATCGGCAGCGGCCTCGATGGGCCTGAGGATGCTGAAGCGCGCGACCGCCGTGTCCTCGAGCGAGCCGAGGTTCGACTGCGGGGCCAGCGCCACGAATGCCGCCGGGTACAGCGAGCGGACGAGCGGCAACACCCGCTCCGCCGCGGCCGCCGAGGCGAAGTAGCCGATGTGCAGGCGAAAGCGCTCGCGGCCGTCCTCGACGCGACGCGATCGGAAGACCGCGAGGCCGGCCAGTTCCGGCGCCTTGGGTGCCTGCAGCGGCAGCGGCGCCGTCGAAGACACCAGCGTGATGACGTGCAGCGCCTGCGGATGCGCTTCGGCGCCCAGCCAGCCGACCGCATTCGGCTCGGGGCCGTCCGCGGCCTGCGACGTGCCCGTCGCGGGTTGAATCCTGCCTTTCATAAGAACTCCCAACGCCCGTGTCGCCACTCGAGCTCCGGTCGGCGGGGAGTTGCCAGATGGCGGACCGAGCCCGTCGGGGCCTGGTCCGCGCCTCGCGGAGCCGCGCCAGAACGGCGACGGGACTCGGCAGGCGGACTGTGGCAACCCCGCTATCGTTGAACTTAAGTTCCGACGACCGGAGGCTTTGCGTCCCCGCCTTTCGACGGGTTTGCCGTTTGCACGGACGAGACTATGCACCGCCGGACCGGGTGACGCAACGAACGTGTCGCAAAGCGTCGCAGAGCGCCCCGGACGGGCAACCCTTACGGGCCCGTAGTCCGGATTATGTCGTGAGCGCGCCGGGTCGCGGGCCCGCCGACCGTCGCGCGACGGCCATCAGCCCGGGCAGGAAGTGCGGATCGGCCGCGGCAGCCCTGACGTACGGCGCCTCGCGGCGCGCACCCTTGGCACGCAGCACCCGGACGAGGCGGCTGCGTGCGCGGGGATCGAGCGAGCCGAGCTCCAGCAGTGACACGAGCGGCGCGAGCGCCACGAACGCTTCGCGTTCGCTGACCGGCCAGCGCGCGAGGTCGCGCACGCCGAGCGCCCGGGCGACCTGCGCCGCCACGAGCGCCGCGTCGCGCTCCCGGCTGCCACCGGCGGCGCGCGCCAGCGCTTCGCTCGCGCGCAGGCTGAGGTCCGTGAGCCATGGCTCGGCGAAGCGATCGCCGTGCCGCGCGCCCGGCAGCACCAGCTCGACGTCCGCCTGCGCCAGCCTGCGCAGCGTCTCCGGGTCGGTTCGATAACCCGCGCCGCGCAGCACGCGCCGCTGCTCCTTGGACGCGAGCGCGGCGAGGCCGGCGGCGACGGGTCGAAAGCCGAGGCGGTAGTAGAACCAGAATGCGGCGCTTTCGATCGCCTCGCGGTTGCCGGCTCCGAGCTGGTACGGATTGACGATGAAGCGCCGGACTCCGAACAGCGTGCGGAAGGCGCGCAGCGTCTGGGCGCAGAGGAACGCCGCCTCGCTGCCACGGAACGGCTCGAAGATGTTGATGCCGGTGTTGGCCTGGCGGTACAGCGGCGTGACGCCCGCATAGCCGACCGGCACGCCGTTCGCGAGCAGCAGGTAGCCGTAGTTCGACTCGAGGCTGAGCCGGCGCTCGGGCAGCACGCCAATCAGCGCCAGCGCGGTGCCCTGGCCGAGGTCAGCGACATAGACCTCCTCCGGATTCGCATATGAGATCGCGTAGACCTCGCGGCAGCGCGCCGTCAGCGCCGCCCGCGTCACGTCGATCACGGCCTCGGCGCGCTTCGGTTTGAGCAGCCTGATCCCGGGCAGCGGCGTCGCGATCAGCCGCCGCGGGTCGGGCGGCAGTCGCCGCAGGCTGCGCCGGCGGTAGCGCACCACGGCTTGCGGCAACTCGTTGTCAGTGGCGGCCCCCGCGCGCACGCCGAGGCGCCACGCGACCGGGATGCCGGCTTCGTCGTAGAGAGCGCGCCAGATCCGCCGCGTCGCCGGATGGTGCTCGAGCGCGCCAAGCAACCACTCGAGGTCGGTGCGCCGCGCTGCTCCCTTGGCGCGGCGCAGCCACGACCGCGTCGCCAGGTGCACGCTTTCCAGGCCCTCGTGCTCAGACCGCGCGGTCACGAGGCCGAGCAGGAAGTCGATGCCGCTCGAATCGGCGACGGCGCGCCAGTCGACCTCGGCGGCCGTGCCGAAGCGCGCGACGAGCCAGCGCGCGATCGGGGCCTCGAAGCTGTGGCGGCTCATCGAGCCCGCGAGGCCGCTGTCGTCGAGCGCCGCCAGTGCCCGCGCCGGCAGGCCGCGCGCACGGCCCGCGAGCGCCGTCAGCGCCCTGCCGGCCGCGCCTCGTACGGCCTCGTCGTCGGGGAATGCCCGCAGGAACAGCAGGTGGCCGTGCAGCTCGATGAGGTCACGGGGACGGCGCAGGCGAGTGGCCGGGATCGCGTCCAGCAGCTCGAGCTTCGTCGCCGCGGCGCCGGGGCCGTAGCGGCTGCGCTCCAGCCCCAGCTGCCGCAGCGGCCCGGCGACCCCCGGGATGTGTCGGCTTCGCGCGCGCTGATGGTCAGGCACGGGCTTGCGGTCGCACGGCTATGACGCCAGCAGACGATCGGCCAGGGCGACCAGCGACGCTGGATCTTCGACGTGCAGGTTGTGGCCACGGCCCGCCACGTCGATGGAGTCGGGTACGGCGGCACGGAGCTCCGCGCCGGACACCAGCGGGTCGAACTCGCCTCGCGCCGCGACGACCGGGCAACGGGCGGCGGCGAGCAGCTCGAGAAAGGGAGGCACTTCGACGCCGCTCGCCGCGGGATCCGCGGCCAGCCGAAAGCCCGCCGCCTCGCCGACGACGCCGCGCGCCAGCAGCGCATCACCGGGCGCGAGCGTCGTGTCGAGACCCGACACCTTGCGATACCGTTCGAGCGCCTCCGCCCGCGAAGGAAAGACGCGCGCCGGCCGCCGGGCAAGCTCGGCGGCGCGGCTGCGTTCCTCGGTGCTGAACGACAGCTTGGTGCCGACGACGAGCACGCCGTGCACGCGGACGCCGAACCAGCCGCTCGCGAGGGCGAGCGCGACGTAACCGCCGAAGGAGTGGCCGACGACGTACAGCTGCGGCTCGCCGGCCAGCTGCGTCGCAAGGTCGGCGGCGGCGGCACCGACGCTGTAACCCGCTGCCCGTGCCGCCGCGCCATGACCGGGCAGATCGGGAGCGACGCTGCGCACGCCGCGCGCCGCAAGCAGCGCCGCGACCGGAGTCCAGACGGCGCCGGTCGCGCCGAGGCCGTGCAGCAGCAGCAGGCAGCGCGCGCCGGCGGTCACCGGATCCACCCCCACGCGCCGCTCATGCCTCGAGCGCCGCCCAGAGCTGCTGGTCGCGCTCGGCCGTCCAGATGCGCGGATCGGGAAACGCGGTAGCCTCATCGTAGGCCCGCGAGACGTCGAACGGCAGGCAGTGATCGAAGATCACCCAGTGGCCGTACCGCGGGCGAAGCTCCGACTGGACCTCCCGGTAGATCGTACTGAGATCCTTGCCGGCCGCGACGCCCCGCTTGACGACGGCGTACAGCTCGGCGACGAAGGCGCGCGTTCCGGCGAGGCCGCGGGCGACGTCCGCGGGGGTCTGCAACGCGGCGCCACGGCCCGGCACGAGCTTTGCCGGCGCGAGTGCCGCCAGCGCGTCGAGCGTCGCCGGCCAATCCTCGAAATAGCAATCGCCGGCATACGGCGTCGCGTCGTACTCGACGAGATCGCCGGAGAACAGGATCCGGTCATTCGGCAGCCACACGACCGTGTCGCCCTTGGTATGGCCGCGGCCGAGCTGCAGGATGCGGACCTCGAGCTTGCCGAGCCACAGGGTCAGGGAGCGCTCGAACACGAGCGTGGGCCACGTCAGGCCAGGCACCGACTCGACGGCGCGAAACAGACGCGGGAAGCGCTCGATCTCGCTCTTCATGTCCGCCGCACCCCGCTCTACGATCAGCTCGTAGGTGTCGCGGCTCGCGATGATCTGCTGCGGCCGGTACGCCGCCGCCCCGAGCACGCGGACCGCATGGTAGTGCGACAGGACGACGTAGCGGATCGGCTTGTCCGTCACCGCGCGGATGCGCCGGATCACGTCCTCGGCCATCACCGGGGTGGCCTGCGTGTCGACGACCAGCACCGCGTCGTCACCGATCACGATGCCGGTATTCGGGTCACCCTGCGCCGTATAGGCGTAGGCGTGGTCGGAGAGCCTGTCGAAGCTGACGACTTTCTCGGTCAGGTCAGCCTGCGATGCGAAGGTCTTCTTCATTCAGCGCTCTCCTGCGCGGCGCCGCTGGCGCCGGCGGCGAGGCCGCGGCGCGCGGCGGCAATGGCCTCGGCGACCACCGCCGGGTCGCCGACATGATTGGCGAGCAGCAGCACGAGGCGTGCGTTGAGCGCGCCGCTGTCGTATTCGCTGAGGTTGCGGTGGGCGGCGACCAGCTGCTCGTAGAATGCATCGCCCTGCCCGCCGAATCCGTCGTCGCGCCGCAAGTGCGTCATGCGCTGCCACTCCCGAGGCAATTTCGCCAGGCAGCGCCGAGCGCCGCCGCGTCCCAGCCGCGCCAGCGCGCGAGTACGTGCTGGTCCGGCCGGATGAGGTACGTCACACCGGTCGCGCCGCCGTAGCGCGTCCGCACCAGCCCGTCGCGGTCCAGCAGTTCCGGCAACGGCAGGTCGCCCTGGCGCCGGTCGGTGATGGCCACGATTGCGAGCCCGGGGATTCCGCACGCGGCCGCGCTCTCGGCGATGTAGGTCGCGTCGCGCCGGTCGGCGACGAACACCAGCGCCGTCGGACGCGCGCCGAGGTGCTCGAGCAGCCACGTGGAGCGCCCGTCGACGCCGCTCACGGGCGCGTCGTCGCACGGCATCCCCGGGCACATGTCGCCGAAGACGCCGCCGTCATCGGCAGCGAAGCCCGGGAAGCCCTGCAGGTGGCAGGGCCTCGACAGGCGCCCCGAGTTGACCAGCGCGCGCGCGAACGGAAAGTGCGGCGCGAGTGCCAGCACCCCGTCGCGCAGCTGCCGTTCCACGGCCGTCTTCGGCGTCATGAACGTCGTGGTGCGGCTCGAGTTGAGGATGTTCTCGTCGGCGCCGTGCCGACGTTCGCGATCGTAGCTGTCGATCAGTTCCGGTGGCGCCGCGCCACGCAGCACGTGCGCCAGCTTCCAGCACAGGTTGTCGATGTCCTGGATGCCGCCGTTGCCGCCGCGGGCGCCGAACGGGCTGACGACGTGGGCGGAGTCGCCGGCAAACACGACGCGGCCGGCGACGAAGCGCTCGAGCCGCGCGCAGCGGAACGTGTAGACCGAGCACCACTCGAACTCGCAGCTCACCCCCGGTCCCACCACGCGGCGCACGCGCTCCATTGCGCGCTCCGGCCGGCGCTCGGCATCGGCATCGGCGTCCCAGCCGAGCTGGAAGTCGATGCGGAAGACATTGTCGGGCTGGCGGTGAATCAGCACGCTTTGCCCCGGATCGAACGTCGGCTGGAACCAGAACCGGCGGTCGCTCGGGTAGTCGGCGTCCATGCGCACGTCGACGATCAGGAACTTCTCCTCGAAGCTGCGGCCCTCGAACGGCAGGCCGAGCTCCGAACGCACGGTGCTGCCGGCTCCGTCGGCCGCGATCAGCCATTCCGAGTCGAGCTCGTACGTACCGTCCGGCGTCTGCACGGTCACGGTGACGCCGGCGGCCGACTGTCGCACGCCGGTGACCGTGTTCTTCCAGCGCAGCCCGATCATGTCCGGGAACTGCCGCGCGCGGTCGACGAGGTACTCTTCCACGTAGTACTGCTGCAGGTTGACGAATGCCGGCATCTGATGGCCGCCCTCCGGCAGCAGGTTGAAGCGGTACAGCTCGAGATCGCGGTGGTAGACGCGCCCGACCTGCCAGGTCACGCCCTTCTCGACCATCCGTCCAGCCACGCCCAGCCGGGCGAAGATCTCGAGCGTGCGCTTTGCCCAGCAGATCGCCCTGCTGCCGACCGAGACGACGTCATTGTCGTCGAGCACGATCGAGGCGATGCCCTGCTGCGCGAGGTCGATCGCCGCCGCGAGCCCCACGGGCCCGGCGCCGACCACGACCACCGGGTGCCGCCGCCGCGGACCGCCGTTGAGTTCCGCCGGCCTGGCGTAGGCGTAGTGCCGGTATCGGTAGCTGCCCATCGCGCTCGGGCCCGTGCTCGCGCCCGCGCCGCTACTCGGCAATCCGGCTGAGCAGCTGCGCGCGCGTCTCGCGCACCGCGACCAGCGGCCGGTGTCGCGCGCGCCCGACCTCGTCGGCCGTGTAGTCGACGAACGCCGCGGTGACGGGCACGTCGCTGACGTTGCGCGCCATCCAGTTCAGCAGCGCCGCGATCTCGGCGTCGGTCAGCGGCGCCTGCGCGACGCCCGGCACCCGCAAGACGAAGTCGCGCCCTTCTGCGAGCGCCGAGAACGGCACGAGCGTGCGCCGCACGGACGGAACTCGCCCCTCCTCGCCGGCGCCATCGGCGTGGTGGCAGCCCATGCACTGCAGCTGGTAGTTGCTGCGCGGCTGGTAGGCCAGCGCCGCCGGCAGGGAGCCGAACGTCAGCACGGCAGCCACGGTCACGGCAACGGGACGCATGCGGCTACTCGGCCGTGCCGACGATCCGCGCCGTCGAGCAGTGGTACGGGATGTTGGCCTGGGTGCTGCCCGAGCACCAGTTGTAGTCGTTGGACTGACCGGGCCGGTAGAGGGGCGTATCGCGCTCGTTGCGGTTGCAGAAGCAGCGCCCGCACGAGCTCTTGCCGCAGCAGTCGTTGTAGGAAATCACGTAGTCCTTGCCGTCCGCGGGGTTGTGGCAGGTTCCGACCCAGGTGATCGCCGACATCTCAGTGCCGGGCGGACACTGCGTCTGCGACCCGCCGCAGCAGCTGCAGAGGAAGCCGTCGATCGCGCAGTGGCGCCAGTACTCGCAACTGGCCGGGTCGCCTGGGTCGCCGGCCGTGCCGGTCGCCGGCGCCGCGGGCTTACCACCGGCCGGCGGCTTCGTCTCGGCGCCACGAGCCACCGGCAGCAGCGGCATTGCGGCCGCGCCGACCAGCAGTGTCCCGATGCCGGCCAGCAGGCTCCGGCGCGACGTCCGGCGAGCGAGCGCCCGGCCCGAACCCTCGGCGATCCTGTCGAGCCACTTCATCGGCGATGCCTCGTTGTCATGCGACCAGTGCCACTACGCCGCCGCGTGCCGCGCGCGCTCTTCGAGGTAGTCCTGCAGCGACGCGACGCCGAGCCGCTGCGCCTCGAACAGGCTCTCGAGGTGCTCGCGCGAGTTGATGATGCCGCGCGCCCGCAGCACGCCGCCGGCGTCGATCAGGGCCGCGAACGGCAGGCGGCTCACCTGATAGCTGATTCCGAGCGGCGCGGACACGACGTAGCGGAACGCGCCGAGCCCCTCGGCGCGCACGAAGGCCTGCTGCGCGGCGACCTCGCCATCGCTCGCGAGCACGACATCCAGTGTCGCCTGCTCGGCCTTGCGGCTCGACTTGAGCACCGGCAGCAGCGCCTTGCACACCGGGCACGTTGGCGATACGAACATCACCAGCTGCGTCCGGCCATCGGCGCGCGCGCCACCGATCGTGAGTGGCTGGCCCTCGAGGTCCGTGACGGGGAGCACCGGCGCCAGCTCCCCGACCTTGAGGCCCTTGGCGAGCATCAGCGCGCCAACCGGCGAGATGCGCTCGTGGAGTACGCCAAGCTGCCGGACGAGCGCCAGCACGACGACCGAGAGGCCGAGCACGAGCGCCCACAGCAGCGCGTTCGAGACAGCGAGCGCGGTCACCGCGCGCCCCGCAGCACTGCGGCCCGCGGCAACACCTGGCCGAGCAGGCGATCGACGGCCACGTAGAGCAGCGCGAGCACCGCGACGCCGCCCGCGACCGTGAGCAGGTCAGTCCAGCCGAGCTCGCGCGGCGACCACCGCGCGGCGACGGACGCGAGCGCGGCGACGAGCAGCAGGTTGCGCCAGACCATCCAGCCGGCGATCGGCCGCCGGTCGGCCGGCCCGGCGCAGCCGCAGTCGAGGTCGAAGCGGCCACGGCGCAGATTGACCGCGATCGCGGTTGCGTAGGCGAGCAGCAGCGCGACGCCGAGGGTGGCCGCAGCGGGGCGCGTCGCCGGGGCAAGCAGCAGCAGCGCAACCACCGATTCGAGCGCCGGCACGAGCAGTGCGCAGGCGCCCACCAGCCGCGCCGGCAGCAGCCGGTAGTTCGCGAGCACGGCGCTGAACTCGGAGACGCTGCGCCACTTGCCGGCCGCGGCGTGCGCGAACAGGAGCACGAATCCGACCGTGAGCACGAAGCCGATGCCGGGGTCGAGCATGCCGGCGGTGCTCACGGCGTCAACAGCAGCGTCGGCGACGTGCCGATCTCGGACACCGACCGCAGCAGCCTGCCGGACACCGGGTCGTAGACGTCGAGGACGTTGCCTTCGATGAATACGCTGAACAGCAGCGGCTGATCGTCCCTCGTCAGCTGGATCGCGCTCGCGAGGCGCCGGGTCCGGATCTGCGCGACGCGCTTGTGGGTCGTGACGTCCGCGACCCAGATGCTCCTGCCCGGATCCTTGTGGGTCTCGATCGGCCCCTGGTGCATGATCGCGTACAGGCGCCTCTGCCCGGCGTGGAATGCGAGCTGCTGCACGCCACCGGGGCGCCAGCCCGCCGCGCGCTCGGCCTTGGTCGACAGCCACCAGCGCTCGCCGGCCTCCAGGCCGTTGGCGCCGCTGCGGACCGTGCGCACCTGACCGGCGAAGGATACGAAGTACCAGGTGTCGCCGCCGCGGACCGGCTTCTCGGTGACCGGGTCCTGCGCGACGTCCAGCAGCGGCTCGGTGCGGCTCTGCCTGGCGACCCTGCCTGCATCGTCGAGCTGTACCGCGAGCAGGCCGCCGTCGGCGCAGATGCTGAAGAAGCTGCGCGGCCCGGTCGGGTAGGCGAGCGCGCAGCCGGGCGTCTCGACTTCGCCGACGAAGGCGCGGCTCGCCATGTCGACGACGCTGACCGACTGCGCCGGGTTGAAGTTGTAGACCAGCAGGAAGCGGTCGTCGTCGGTGAGCTCGGCATTGCCGATGTTCGGGATGTTGGAGGCGCGCTTCGCCGGGATCTCGATCTCGCCCGCGGGCTTGAGCGTCGCGGCGTCGTAGATCGTGATCACGTCGGTGCGCACGCCGCGCGTCCCGCGGGAGAAGTAGGTCTCGGGCGCATAGATCAGCTTGCCATCGCGCGGCAACACCAGACGCGCGAAGCCGAAGCCGGTACTCAGGGTACCGAGGTAGCGGCCGCTGTCGCCGTCGACGAGGTAGGCCATCCCGTCCGACATGTGCGGGAAGACGAAGTCGTTGACCCAGACCCAGTGCTTGCCGGGCGGCGTCGGCAGCGTGGCGGCCGGGGGCGCCGCCGTGCCGACGTCGGCGGGCAGGTCGGCCCGCGCCGCAGGGGTCACGAACGCGGCGACCGCCACCGCGGCGAGGACTTCCGCGAGCGCCGCGCGCCCGAACCACGGCGCACGGCGCGACCGAGCTGCTGCTGTCATGATTCTCCCGTCGCATCGCCGTCGGGCAGCGCCGCGACGGATCCGTGGACCACGCTCGTTTGAGCGGAAGTCTAGCAGCGCGGCCCCGGCGCCGGTAGGCGCTGGCGGGGGCTCGGCGACCACGTGATAGTGTAGCGAGCGGCCCGCCATGACGGGCCTGCGGCGAACTGATCGGAGGGGCCGCCATCCATGCATTCCGCGCCGGAGCCAGCCCGGGACCAGGCCGAAGCGCTCGTGGCGGCATTCGACCCGGCGCGGCTGCCGGACGCCTTCTACGCGGACCCCTACCCGACCTACGCTGCGCTTCGCAGCCTCGCGCCGCTGCATCGCTGCCCCGACGGCAGCTACTTTCTGACGCGGTATGCCGATCTCGACGCCGTCTACCGGGACCGGGCCCGCTTCAGTGCCGACAAGAAGGCGGTGTTTGGCCCGAAGTTCGGCGAAGGCACGCCGCTCTACGCCCACCACACGACCAGCCTGGTATTCAGCGACCCTCCGTACCACACCCGCGTCCGTCGCCAGATCGTCGGCGCGCTGTCGCCCGGCGCGATCCGGGCGATGATGCCAGGACTCGCCGCGCTCGTCGGCCGCCTGTGCGACGCTGCGGCGCTGCGCGGCCGGTTTGACCTGGTCGAGGACTTCGCGGCGGCGATACCGGTCGAGGTCATTGGCAACCTGCTCGGCGTGCCCCACGACGAGCGCGGTGCGTTGCGCGGCTGGTCGCTCGCGATCCTCGGCGCGCTGGACCCCGCCCCGACGGCAGCCGCGCTCGAGCGGGGCCACCAGAGCGTCTCGGAGTTCCTCGAATTTACGCGCGCGCTGGTGGCTGACCGGCGCCGGGACCTGCGCGGCGAGGACGACCTGCTCAGCCGCCTGATCCGCGACGAGACCGGCGGCGAGCCGCTCAGCGAGCATGAGCTGCTGCACAACTGCATCTTCCTGCTCAACGCGGGCCACGAAACGACCACCAACCTGATCGCCAACGGGCTCCACCTGTTGCTGTCGCGACCCGAAGCGCGGCGGCGTCTCGTGGCCGAGCCGCGACTCATCGACCGTGCCGTGGAGGAGTGCCTGCGCTACGAGAGCCCGAACCAGCTCGGCAACCGCATGGTCGTCGAGCCCGTGGAGATCGGCGGGCGGCGCTTCGAGCCCGGCACGTACCTGACGTTGTGCATCGGGGCCGCCAACCGCGATCCCGCGGAGTTCGCCGACGCAGAGCGCTTCGACGTCGGTCGCGAGCCGAACCGGCACCTGGCGTTCGCCGCCGGCGGGCACGCCTGCGCGGGCATGTCGGTCGCGCGGCTCGAGGGCCAGCTGGCGATCGCGGAATTCCTCGAGCGACTGCCGCGTGCCCGCCTCCTCGACGGCGCCGTCCGCAATCGCCGCGCCCGCTTCCGGGGCTTCGCCACCATTCCGGTCGCGGTCGAGTAGCCTTCCTTGCGCATCCGGCTGATCGTGCTGCTGTCGGCCATCGGCGGCTTCCTGCCGCTGGCCACCGACGGCTTCCTGCCGGCGATGCGGCCGATGATGGCCGAGCTCGGCTCGAGCGTTGCGCAGGGTCAGCTGACGATCGGCGCCGTGCTCGCGGGCTTTGCGGTGGCCCAGCTGGTCGTCGGCATGGTCGCCGACGGCTTCGGGCGGCGCCCGGTGCTGATCGCGGCGACCGGCGTGTTCGCGCTGGCCTCAATCGGTGTCGCGGTGTCGCCGACGCTGCCGGTGCTGCTCGCGTTCCGGTTCCTGCAGGGATTCAGCGCCGCGGCGGGCCCGGTCGTGATGCGCGCGGTGGTGCGCGACCTCTGCAGTCGTGTCGAGGGAGCGCGCGTGCTGAGCTACGTCGGGGCGGGCATGGGGGCCGTGCCGCTCGTGGTGCCCGCCGTCAACGCGCAGGTGGCCGCCCGGCTCGGCTGGCGCGCGACACTCGTCGTCTGCGCCCTCTACCTCGTCGCGGTCCTGTGGATGACGCTCGCCTGGTTCCGCGAGACGCTCGCGGCTCCCGATCCGGGCGCGCTCTCGCTCCGCGACCTCGGGCGGTCGATGCGGAGCGTGCTCGGCCATCGCCAGGCCCTCGGCTACATGCTCTGTTGCATGTTCGGCTACGCGGGACTCGCGGTGTGGATCTCCTGCGCGCCGCACCTGTTGCTCGGCTATTTCGGGCAGCCAGCGGGGCTCTTCGGCCTGTGGTGGGCGATTCCGGCCTTGACGTACGTGACCGGTGGCTACCTGAGTGCGCGCAGCCTGCGCCGTCATTCGAGCGATACGATGCTGAAGGCGGGGTCGGTCGTGCTGCTCGTCGCCGGCGCCGCCCTCGTCCTCCTGCTCGGGCTACGGCCGGTGCCGCTGACCGCGTTCGTCGCCGCGGTCGCGCTCTACAATGTCGGCTGGGCGATCGTCCAGCCGCACGCCCAGGCCGGCGCGCTCTCGTTCTTTCCGCATCTGGCCGGCCGCGTCTCTGCCGTCCTGGGCTTCCTGCAGATGCTGGGCGGCGCGGCGATCGGCCAGCTGTTCGGCTACCTCCACGACGGAACGCCGCGCACGGCTACGATGCTGATTGCGGGAACCGCGCTCGCAACTTCCGTCGTGCGCATCACCCTCGCCGCGCGGCCCGCGACTGACCCCCGGAGTGCTGCCCCATGACGCTGCCCGTCGCGACCCTGGCCCGCCGGTGGTGGCCCGTTGTCGCCCTCTCGCTCGCGACCGCAGCCTGCGGCCGGCAGCCCGCGGCTCCGTCAGGCCAGGCCGCACCACCCGCGCCGCCGGCCGGCCAGGTGACGGCTGCGCGGCTCGTCGCGGCGGACGCCGAGCCCGGTGAATGGCTCACGAGCGGACGCGACGGCCGCGGCAGCTACTTCTCGCCGCTCGCCGACATCAACACCGCCAATGCAGACCAGCTCGGCTTCGCCTGGCAGTACCGGCTCGGGACGCGTCGCGGTCTCGAGGCGACGCCGCTCGTCGTCGACGGCGTGATGTACTTTCCCGGCAACTTCGGCCGCGTCTACGCGCTGGACGCCGCGAGCGGCGCCGAAAGGTGGGTCTACGATCCCGAAGTCGATGGCCAGTGGGGCCGCTACGCCTGCTGCGACGCCGTCAGCCGGGGCATCGCGGTCTGGCAGGGCCGGGTCTACGTCGGCTCGCTCGACGGCTACCTGCACGCGATCGACGCGGCGACCGGCAAGCGGATCTACAAGGTCGACACGCTCCCGGAGCGTAGCCCCAGGCACCCGTACACGATCACGGGCGCGGTCGCGATCGCGGGTGACAGCGTCATCGTCGGCAGCAGCGGCGCCGACTTCGCGGGCGTGCGCGGCTACGTGGCGGCGCACGAGCTTTCGACCGGCAAGCTG
>Ga0335070_10005667_pt1 | contig 14702 bp, 9 predicted proteins | sample Lox_Sample_13_FD_206722 | JGI IMG/M metagenome (GOLD analysis project Ga0335070, IMG submission 206722) | Soil microbial communities from Loxahatchee National Wildlife Refuge, Florida, United States - Lox_Sample_1.3 | ecosystem: Environmental > Terrestrial > Soil > Wetlands | place: USA: Florida... | reverse complement strand
CGCGCGCGCAGCGCGCCGGTCGGCGGCCTCACCAGGCGCTGGCCGCCGCCGTGTAGCGGGGGTCGTGCGGCGGGCGGCTGAATATGTCGCGCACCAGCGGCTCGAACTCCTCCAGGGGCAGGCTCGCGTATTTCGGATCGAACGAACTCTGGTCGTAGTGCTCGCAGAAATGCGCGCAGGCCTCGTACCAGCGATGATCGCGCAGCCGCTCGCGCATGTGGCGGTCGCCGCCCAGGTGGTGCACGTAGTAGTAGGTCTGGAACAGGCCGTGCTGTTCGACGATCCAGTGCACTTCCTCGCGCACGTAGGGGCGGATCACGGCGGCGGCGATGGCCGCATGGTTGTATGGCGCGAGCAGGTCGCCCATGTCATGCAGCAGCGCAGCCAGCACGAGCTCGTCATCGGCCCCGTCGCGCCGCGCGCGCGTGGCCGATTGCAGGCTGTGCTCCAGCCGGGTCACCGGATAGCCCTCGACGGAGTGGTCCAGGTCGCGCATCGCCTGCAACACCCGCTCGGGCAGCCCGAGCGCGAAATCGCGCTCCGACTGGTCGAGCAGCAGGTAATCCTCGCGCGTGCCGGCCTTCATCTGCGTAAAACTGACGAGCCTGTTCATGCGATAATCCGCGGCGCTGGATTCCAGGAGTAGCAGCGTGAGCAATGCACCGATTGTAGCCCGGCGCCCCTCGGGGCGCGATGCCCGCCGGGCCGAGCGCGCCGGCCCGCTGCCCGATCATCTGCGTCCGGTGCGGCCCGGCATGACCAGCGGCCGCTACCGGCCGTTGACCGACGGCGACGTGCAGAAGATCCACCACACCGCGCTGCGGCTGCTGTCGGAAGTGGGGCTGGCCGACGCTACGCCGTCGGGCATCGAGATCATGACCGCCGCGGGCGCCACGTTGAGCCCGCAGGGCCGGCTGCTGTACCCGCAATCCCTGGTCGAAGACACGCTCGCCAAGGCGGGCCGCCACTTCGTGCTGCATGGGCAGGAGCGCAAGCACGATCTCGAGCCCTGGGGCAAGCGCGCCTATTTCGGCACGGCCGGCGCGGCCGTGAACATGGTCGATGCGAACGGCAAGTACCGCCAGTCGATGATCCAGGACCTGTACAACATCGGCCGCATCGTCGACCTGATGGACCACATCCACTTCTTCCAGCGCGCCGTCGTGCCGCGCGACATCCCCGATCCCTTCGAGATGGATTTCAACACCTGCTACGCCTCGGTCATGAGCACGACCAAGCACGTCGGCAGCAGCTGGGTGGCGCCCGAGCAGCTCGAGGCCTCGCTCCAGATGCTGCATTCGATCGCCGGCGGCGAGAAGCAGTGGCGCGAGCGGCCGTTCGTCAGCCAGTCCAACTGCTTCGTCGTGCCGCCGATGAAATTCGCGACCGACGCCTGCCGCTGCCTCGAGGTCGCGGTGCGCGGCGGCATGCCGGTGCTGCTGCTGTCGGCGGGGCAGGCCGGCGCCACGGCGCCCGCGGCCCTCGCCGGCGCGCTGGCGCAGGAAGTGGCCGAAGTGCTGGCCGGCCTCGTGTACGTCAATGCGATCAAGCCGGGACATCCGGCGATCTTCGGCACCTGGTGCTTCGTTTCGGACCTGCGCACCGGCGCGATGTCGGGCGGGAGCCCGGAGCAGGCGCTGCTGTCGGCGGCCGCGGGCCAGATGGCGAATTTCTACGACCTCACCGGCGGCACGGCGTCGGGCATGACCGACTCGAAGATCCCGGATGGCCAATCCGGCGCCGAGAAGGCGCTCAATCATGCGCTGGTGGGCAACTCGGGCGTCAACATGATCTACGAGTCGGCCGGCATGCACGCGAGCCTGTTGGGTTACTCGCTCGAGAGCCTGGTCATCGACAACGACATCATCGGCGCCGCGCAGCGCACGATCAAGGGCATCGAGGTCAGCGACGAGCGGCTCTCCTTCGAGACCATCAAGGACGTCTGCCTGAATGGCCCGGGCCATTTCCTCGGGAGCGACCAGACGCTGCAGTTGATGCAGACCGAGTACCTGTATCCGGCGGTGGGCGACCGTCGCAGCCCGAACGAGTGGACCGAGCAGGGCTCGACCGACATCACCGAGCGCGCCGCTCGCAAGGTTGCCGAGATCCTCGCCAATCATTTCCCGGCGCACGTGCCGGAGGCGGTCGATGCGGAGATCCGCAGCCGCTATCCGGTGCGGCTGCCGCGCGAGCACATGCGGCCCAAGGGCCTCTAAGCGCTGATGCTGATGTCGATCCCGGATCGCACCAGCGTCGTGATCATCGGCGGCGGTGTCGCCGGCTGTTCGATCGCCTATCACCTCACGAAGATCGGCATCACCGACGTCGTGCTGCTCGAGCGCAGCAAGCTGACCTCGGGCACGACCTGGCATGCCGCGGGCCTCGTCGGGCAGCTGCGCGCCACGCGCAACCTCACCGAGCTGGCGAAATACACTGCCGAACTGTATCGCTCGCTCGAAGCCGAGACCGGGCAGGCCACCGGCTTCCGGCAGAACGGCTCGGTCAGCGTGGCGAAGACGCCTGCGCGCTTCGAGGAACTGAAGCGTGGCGCCTCGATGGGCAAGACCTTCGGCCTCGAGATCGACGTGCTGGGCGTTGGCGAGATCAAGGAACGCTGGCCACTGCTCGCCGTCGACGACCTGGTCGGCGGCGTGTTCCTCTCGAAGGACGGCCAGACCAACCCGATCGACACGACGCAGGCGCTGGCCAAGGGCGCAAAGCAGCGCGGCGCGCGCATCTTCGAGAACACCGCCGTCACGAAGATCCGCGTGGAGCGTGGCCGGGCGATCGGCGTCGAGACGCGCGATGGCTTCATCGCCGCCGACACGGTCGTGCTGTGCGCCGGCATGTGGTCGCACAGGATCGCCCGGGACATCGGCGTGGCCGTGCCGCTCCATGCGGCCGAGCATTTCTACATCGTCACCGAGCCGATGCAGGGGTTGCCCGGCAACCTGCCGGTGTTGCGCGTGCAGGATGAATGCGCCTACTACAAGGAAGACGCCGGCAAGCTGCTCATGGGCTGTTTCGAACCGGTGGCGAAGCCCTGGGGCATGCAGGGCATCCCGGAAGATTTCAGCTTCGAGACGCTCCCCGAGGACTACGACCACTTCGAGCCGATCCTGAACGCCGCGGTGCGCCGCGTGCCGGCGCTGGGCGAAGCGGGCATCCAGCTGTTCTTCAACGGCCCCGAGAGCTTCACGCCCGATGACCGCTACTACGTCGGCGAAACGCCCGAGGTGCGCGACCTCTTCGTCGCCACCGGCTTCAATTCGATCGGCATCCAGTCGAGCGGCGGCGTGGGCAAGGTGCTGGCCGACTGGATCCGCGACCGGCGCCCGCCGATGGACCTGTGCGATGTCGACATCCGCCGCATCGTGCCGTTCCAGGCGAATCGACGCTACCTGCACGACCGCACGGTCGAGTCGCTCGGATTGCTGTACGCGATGCACTGGCCGTACTACCAGTACCAGACCGCGCGCAACGCCCGTCGCACCCCGCTGCATGACCGGCTGGTCGCCGCGGGTGCCTGCATGGGCGAGACCGCTGGCTGGGAGCGGCCGAACTGGTTCGCCGCGCCGGGCACCAGGCCGCGCTACGACTATTCCTATGGCCGGCAGAACTGGTTCGAGGCCTGCGGCGCCGAGTGCCGCGCGGTGCGCGATGCGGTGGCGCTGTTCGACCAGACCTGTTTCGCCAAGTTCATCGTGCAGGGCGCCGATGCCTGCCGCATCCTCAACGAACTGTGCACCGCCAACGTCGATGTTCCGGCCGGGCGCATCGTCTACACGCAGTGGCTCAACGAACGCGGCGGCATCGAAGCGGATCTCACGATCACGCGGCTCGCCGAGCGCGAATTCATGGTCGTGACCTCGGCGATCTGCCAGACGCGCGACCTCGCCTGGCTGCGCCGGCACATCGCCGCGCGGCCGGAGGCGTTCTGCACGGTCACCGACGTCACCGCCGGCATCGCGATGCTGGGCGTCATGGGGCCGCGCTCGCGCGAGCTGCTGCAGGCCATCTCCGGGGCCGACCTGTCGAATGCCGCGCATCCGTTCGGCATTTCGCGCGAGCTCGAGATCGGCTACGCCTTCGTGCGCGCCAGCCGCATCACCTACGTCGGCGAGCTCGGCTGGGAACTGTACATGCCGGCCGAACATTGCCTCGATGTCTATGAGCGCATCATCGCCGCGGGCGGGCCGCTCGGCCTGCGGCACGCGGGCTACCACGCGATGGGCGCCTGCCGCGTCGAGAAGGGCTATCGCCACTGGAGCCACGACATCGGCGACGAAGACACGCCACTCGAGGGGGGCCTGGGTTTCACGGTGGCCTGGGACAAGCCGGGCGGCTTCATCGGGCGCGAGGCGCTGCTCGCGCAACGCGCGCGCGGCACGCTGCCGAAGCGCCTCGTGCAGGTGCGACTGGACGACGCGTCCGAACGCGCGCCGCTCCTGTACCACGAGGAGCCGATCATCCGCGACGGCCGCATCGTCGGCTCGATCAAGTCGGGGGCGTGGGGGCATCGCCTCGGGCGCTCGCTCGGCATGGGCTACGTGAACTGCGAAGCCGGCGTCACGCGCGAGTGGCTCGAATCCGGTCGCTGGGAGATCGAAGTGGCCTGCGAGCGCCATCCGGCCGCCGTGCAGCTGCGACCCTGGTACGACCCGTCGAACGCGCGCATCAAGAGCTAGCACCGGGCTGCCCGGTATATGAAGTAATTTATGAAGAGTCACGCTCAAGTTGTTGTTATTGGAGGAGGAGCAGTCGGTTGTTCCGCGCTCTATCATCTCACGCAGCTCGGCGTGACCGATGTGGTGCTGCTCGAGCGGGACGAGCTCACCGCCGGCTCCACCTGGCATGCCGCGGGCAATTGCCCGAATTTCTCCACCTCGTGGAACCTGATCAAGCTGCAGCGCCACAGCACGCGGCTGTATGGCGAGCTCGCCGCGCGCGTCGGCTACGACATCAACTACCACGTCACCGGCAGCATCCGGCTCGCGCACACCCCGGAGCGCGTCGATGAGTTCCGCCACGTCGTTTCGCAGGCGCGCGCGCAGGGCATCGAGTTCGAGATGCTGACGCCGGCGCAGATCACCCAACGGCATCCGTTCCTGACCACCGACGGCATCCTGGCGGGCCTCTACGATCCGTTCGATGGCGACATCGATCCGGCGCAGATGACCCAGGCGCTCGCGAAAGGCGCGCGCGATGCGGGCGCCGAGATCCACCGCAAGACGCGCGTCACGGCGATCAGCCGCACGCCCTCGGGTGAATGGCGCCTCGAGACCACGCAGGGCACCATTACGGCGCAGTCGGTGATCAATGCGGCGGGCTACCGCGGCGGCGAAGTCGCCGCGCTGGTCGGCGTCTACCTGCCGATCGTGACGCTCTCGCACCAGTACCTGGTGACCGAAGACATCCCCGAACTGGTGGCGCGCGGCGCGGCGCGATTGCCGCTGGTGCGCGACCCGGATGTCAGCTATTACCTGCGCCAGGAACGCCATGGGCTGATCCTGGGGCCCTACGAGTGGCAGGCCACCGCGCACTGGCTCGATCGCATCCCGGATGAATTCGCGCACCAGCTGTTCGACGACGACACCGGCCGGCTCGAGAAATACATCGAGGCGGCCTGCGAGCGCATCCCGATCCTCAGCACCGTCGGCGTGAAGACCGTGATCAACGGGCCGATTCCGTATGCGCCGGATGGCAATCCGCTGATCGGCCCGGCGCCGGGGTTGCCCGGTTTCTTCCATTGTTGCGCCTTCACCTTCGGCATCGCGCAGGCGGGCGGAGCCGGCAAGTGCATCGCCGAATGGGTGGCGCGCGGCCAACCCGAGTGGGACATGTGGCCGCTCGATTCGCGCCGCTACCTGGAGTTCGCCAACCACAAGTACACGCTGGCGAAGGCGATCGAGACCTACCAGCACGAATACGGCATCGGCTATCCGGCCGAGGAGCGGCCAGCCGGGCGGCCGGCAAAGAGCTCGCCGGTCTACCAGCGGCTCAAGGACAAGGGCGCGCGCTTCGGCGCGCGCGGCGGCTGGGAGCGCGCGGTCTATTTCCCCCAGGCCGGTGATTCCGCGGGCCCCGAGCTCTCCTTCAGGCGTCCGGCCTGGCACGCGGCCGTCAAGCGCGAATGCGAGGCCGTGCAGAAGCGCGTCGCGGTGCTCGACCTCGCGGGGTTCACGAAATTCGAGGTCACGGGCATCGGCGCGGCCGCCTGGCTCGACCACATGGTCGCCGGCGTCGTGCCGAAGCCCGGGCGCACGGCGTTGAACTATTTCTGCGCGCCCAGCGGCGGCATCGTCACCGAGATGACACTGACCGCATTCGCGCCCGACCGTTTCTGGCTGATCAGCGCGGCCGCGGGCGAGCGTCACGACGAGCACTGGCTGCGCGAGCACCTGCCATCCGACGGCAGCGTGCGCATCGAGAATCAATCGTCGCGGTACGGCACCCTCATCGTAGTTGGCCCGAAGTCGCGCGAACTGCTGGCGAAGCTGACGCCGGCTGATCTTTCCAATGCCGCATTTCCTTGGCTGTCGATGCGCAGCATCGAGATCGGCTATACGCGGGCGATCGCGCTGCGCGTGAACTACATGGGCGAGCTCGGCTGGGAGCTGCACGTCCCGCTCGAACACCTGCTGTCGGTCTACGACCTGTTGTGGGAGGCGGGCGAGGCCTTCGGCATCGCCGATTTCGGCCTGTACGCGATGGACAGCCTGCGCCTCGAGAAATGCTACCGCGCCTGGAAGGGCGACCTCACCACCGAATACACGCCGTTCATGGCCTCGCTCGATCGCTTCGTCAAGCTCGACAAGCCGGGCGGATTCATCGGGCAGGAAGCGCTGCGGCGCGAGGCGGCCGCCGGTCCGCGCGAGCGTTTCGTGCCGTTGGTCGTCGACGCCGCCGATGCCGACGCCGCCGCGGTGTCGATCGTGTACCGGGGGAGCGAGGTCGTTGGCCTCGTGACCTCGGGCGGTTATGGCTATAGGCTCGGTTGCAGCATCGCGCTCGCCTACGTGCGCACCGACCTTGCCGTAGCCGGTACGCAGCTCGAGGTGGAGATCCTCGGCGAACGGCGGCGGGCCGTGGTCGGGCGCGAACCGCTCTATGACCCCGACAATGCCCTGTTGCGCGGCTGATTGAGGCAAGCGCGCGGGCGCGCTCAGCGCTCCGCGTGCAAATGGCCGGCGAAGGGACGGCCGGTGGCGGTCGAACGCACCAGCGCCTCGGCGAGGTAATCCAGGTCGGTGCCCATCTGCGCGCGCCGCTCGGTCACGCTGGTCTCGACGTGCGGATCCGCGGCGCCGGCGCGCAGCGCCGCCGCCAGGGCGAGTTCGACCGAGACGCGGCGCGCATGCTCGATCGCCGGTCCGGCCGATTCGTAGTCGCGGCTGCCGGCCGGGTCGTGCACACGAAACACGCCAAAGGTGGGCTGGTCCACGAGCACGTCCACGGTCTGCGCGACGACGCCGGCGACCGCGCCGACTGCATTGCAGACCGCGGCGTGCTCGGGAATGGCGAGCTGTGCACCGAGGCGGCGCGCGACTTCCTGGTAATAGCCGGCGGCCGGCGCCCCGATCGCGACCAGCGGCCGTGCGAGGCCGACATCAGCGCGCACCAGCGCGGAGAAGCGCGCGCCACGCACGATGTCCTCGACCAGCCGGTCGCCGAGCAGTCCCCACGAGCCCTTGCGCGCTTCCACGCCGGGATCGTGCGCCAATGCCGTCGCCAACACCACGCGCGCCGATTCGCGCAACACATGCTCGATGACGCGCTCGCTGAAGGCTTGCGCGCTCGCCGTCTCGCGCGCGCCGCGGATGTTGCGCTCTTCGACGGCCAGCATGCCGGCGCCGAGTTCGGCGGCCTCGCGCTCCCAGCCGTGCTGGCGGCCGAGCACGTGCATCGCATCCGTCGGCGTGAACGCGGCGATCGTGGCGAGCCCGGCGTCGGCCAGGCGCCGCAGCGCCTCGCGGCCGGGACCACTGTGCACGAGCTGCGAGACGCGCCGCGGTTCAGGCGTCAGAGCCTGCCAGACGCGCAGTTCCGGGCCGGCGAGGTGCGCGGGCGCCTGGCGGCCCGGATTGCGGAATGCGTACTGCGTGGCGTGGTCGGGCAGGTGCTGCACCGTGGCCAGCACGCGCAGGTCGGCCAGCACCGCGGGCGCGCGCTGCGCCAGCAGGCACAGCGGCATGGCCTTGCGCGGTCCGACCAGCAGCTGCGCATGGCGATCGAGCATCACCAGGCTGTCGCCGCCGAGGCCGACGGTGCGCACGTCGACGGCCTGCACCATCGTGCGCCACCCGCCGATCAGCGCACCTTCGGCGTTGATCGCCGGCCGCCCGTTGCTGACGACGGCGCAGTCGGTGGTCGTGCCACCCATGTCGGAGACGAGGAAATCGCGGTACCCGGTGAGGTAGCCGGCGCCGACCACGCTCGCCGCGGGACCGGACAGGATCGTCTCGACGGGGTATTCGAGCGCGATGTCGGCCTTCATCAGCGAGCCGTCGCCCTTGACGATCATCAGCGGCGCATCGATCTGCTCGGCCGAGAGCACCGCGACCAGCGCGTCGACGAGATGGCGGATCTGCGGCGTCAGGCGTGCATTCAGCGTGGCGGTGAGTGCACGCCGCGGCGCATCGAGCTTCGAGCTCAGTTCGTGCGCGCAGGTCACCGGCTTGTCCGACAGCGAGCGGATCAGCGCGCGTGCCCGCAGTTCGTGGGCGGCGTTGCGCACCGAGAAGCAGCTCGCCACGGCAAAGCCCTCGACGCGCGCGGCGCAACCGCGCACGGCCGCTTCCAGCCCGTGTTCGTCGAGCGGCTGCAGTTCCTCGCCGGCCGCATTGTGCCCGCCGTCGATCCGCAGGATCGGACTGGTCACGTCATGGCGCAGGCCGGAGCGCGCCAGCATGGCCTCGTCGAACCCGATCAGCACGCTGGCCACGGGGCTGAAGCGTCCCTCGACGACGGCATTGGTCGCGAGCGTCGTCGACACGGATACGAGCTGCACCTGCGCGCGCACCGCCCGGTGCGGGAGCGAGCCGAGCACGGCGCGGATCGCATCCCCGAGGCCGATCGACAGGTCCCAATGGGTGGTCAATGCCTTCGCGCTGGCCACCACGCGCCGGCCGTCCTCGAGCAGCACCGCATCGGTATAGGTGCCGCCGGTGTCGAGCCCGAGCCACAATGCGCCTTGATCGGTTTTGTCCACGGACGGCATTGTGTACGACTATGATGGCGGCGGGCAAAGGCGCCGGGCACGGGCGGGGCAAGGATGCAGGACAGGCGCGTGATCTTTCCGGTCCGTTGGCGCATCTTCGGCTTCCTGTTCGGTATCGGCTTCCTCGCCTACCTGCAGCAGCGCAGCATCACGGTCGCGGCCGCGCGCATCATCCCCGAGCTGCATTTCAGCCAGATGCAGATCGCGCTGCTCGAATGGGCCTTCGTGATGGGCTATGCGCTGTTCCAGTTGCCCGGCGGCGTATTGGGCCAGCGCCGGGGCGCGCGCTGGACCTTCCTCGGCATCGGCTGCCTGTCGACGCTGTGCGTGGGGCTGACCGCGGCGGCGCCGCTGGCGCTGGCCGGCGCAGCGCTGTTCGTGATGCTGTTCGCGGCGCAGTTCACGCTGGGCGTGAGCCATGCGCCGATCTTCCCGGTGTCGACTGGCGTGTTCGAGAGCTGGTTCCCGCCGCGGCACTGGGCACTGGTGCAGGGCCTGCAGACGATGGGACTGTCGCTCGGCGCCGCGCTGGCGCCGCCGATGATCGCCACGCTGATGGCCACGATCGGCTGGCAACGCGCGCTGCTGTGGACGGCGATTCCCGCCATTCCGTTGTATCTCCTTTGGACCTGGTACGGGCGCAACAGCCCGCGCGAGCACGCCGCGGTGTCGCCGCAGGAACTCGCGCTGCTGCAGCACACCGGGTCGGAGCAGGCCAACGCCAGGCTGTCGGCGCGCGACCTGCTGGCGATCCTGCGCAATCGCAACGTGCTGTGGCTGGCGCTGTCGTACCTGGCGATGAACTACGTGTTCTACCTGCTGGCCAACTGGTGCTTCCTGTACCTCGTGCAACAGCGGGGCTTTTCCGAGTTGAACAGCCGCTGGCTGGCGATGGCGCCGCCGATCACGGCCGGCATCGGCGCCGGCATCGGCGGCGCGATTGCCAGCGCGCTGTTCGTGCGCCTCGGCAGCCGCCGGGGCCTCCGGCTCACGCCGCTCGTGGCGCTGCCGGCGGCGGGCGTGCTGCTGGTCGTCGCGGTGCACGCCGCCAGCGCCTATGTCGCCATCGCCGTACTCGCGCTCTGCTACGGGCTGGTCGAGTTGACCGAAGGCTCTTACTGGGCCGCAGCGATGACGATCGGCCGCAGCAATACGATGGCCGTCGGCGGCGTGCTGAATACGGGTGGCAACCTGGGCGGCGTGATCGGCATTCCGGTCGTCGGCTGGCTCTCGGGCCATGGCCACTGGAACGCGGCGTTCCTGGTCGGCACCGGCTTCGCCTGCCTGAGTGCCGCGCTGTGGCTGCTGATCGATGCTGGCGACAGCGTGGATGTCAGTTCGGGAGCACAGCCGTCCGCATGAAGCCGTGCGCGCAGACGCACTCGGATGCGGCCCGTGGCCAACGCTGCGGATCGTCCCGCGTCGCTTCGCCGATGGGTCGATCTGCAGTACCATGCGCGGCATGAACAACCTGCTGCGATTCTATATCAACGGTGCCTGGGTCGAACCGCTCACGGCGGCGACCAAGGACGTGATCAACCCGGCCACCGAGAAGCCGTTTGCGAAGATTGCCATGGGCTCCGCGGCGGATGCGGCGCGGGCCATCGCCGCGGCGCGCGCCGCGTTTCCCTCGTATTCGCAGACCACGAAGGCGTTCCGGCTGGAGTTGCTGCAGAAGATCCTGGCGCTCTACAACCAGCGCGCGGAGGAGATCGCGCAGGTGGTCACCGACGAGATGGGCGCGCCGCTCCAGTTCGCGCGCGATGCCCAGGTGTGGGCGGGCCGGGCGCATCTCGAGGCAACCATCGCGGCGCTGAAGTCATTCGAGTTCGAAGAGCAACGCGGCAACACGCGCATCATCCGCGAGGCGATCGGCGTCGTCGGTCTGATCACGCCGTGGAACTGGCCGCTGAACCAGATCGTCACCAAGGTGGCGCCGGCGCTGGCGGCCGGCTGCACGATGGTGCTGAAGCCGAGCGAGATCGCGCCGCTCGATGGCATCATCTTCGCGGAGGTCGTGCACGCGGCGGGCGTTCCGCCCGGCGTGTTCAACCTCGTCAATGGCGACGGGCCGACCGTGGGCCAGACGCTGGCCAGCCACCCGGATGTCGACATGGTGTCGTTCACGGGTTCGACGCGCGCCGGCATCATGGTCGCCAAGAGCGCGGCGGACACCGTCAAGCGCGTGACGCAGGAACTCGGCGGCAAGTCGGCGAACATCATCCTCGACGATGCGGACCTCGACCACGCGGTGACGCAGGGCGTCGCGGCCTGCTTCGGCAACAGCGGCCAGTCCTGCGACGCGCCGACGCGCATGCTGGTGCCACGCGCCAAGCTCGATGCGGCGCTGAAGATCGCCAGGCAGGCAGCCGAGAACCACACGGTCGGCGATCCGCGCGCCGAGGGCATCCAGCTGGGGCCCGTGGTCAGCGAGATGCAGTACAACAAGATCCAGAAGCTCATCGCCACGGGCATCGCCGAGGGCGCGCCGCTGGTGACCGGCGGTCCGGGGCGGCCCGCGGGTCTCGAGCACGGCTACTACGCGCGGCCGACGGTGTTCGGACCGGTGCGGCCCGACATGACGATCGCGCGCGAGGAGATCTTCGGGCCGGTGCTGTCGATCATTCCCTACGATTCGGAGCAACAGGCGATCGACATTGCGAACGACACGGTCTACGGCCTCGCGGCCTACGTGCAGTCGGGCAATCCCGAGCATGCGCGCGCCGTGGCGCGGCAGCTGCGCGCCGGCCAGGTGCAGGTGAACTATCCGGACTGGGACACGATGGCGCCGTTCGGCGGCTACAAGCAGTCCGGCAACGGGCGCGAGTACGCCGACTGGGGCATCAGCGATTTCCTCGAGATCAAGGGCATCGTCGGCTTCGGTCAGGAGCGCGGCACGACCTCGTAGCCTTCACCCGGCTCCTGGTCGTCGACCATCTCGGCCGGGAAGCCCTTGCCCAGCACCTTGACGCCGCAGGGTTCCTCGTAGCGCCTGATGATGTTGGGCGAGTGCTCGCGCGGACCGTAGCGGCGCTGGCCGTCCTCGAAGATCTTCAGCACCAATGGCGAGAGTTCGAGCGGTACGCGCAGCGATCGCGCCCACTGGTCGAACAGGCCGACGTCCTTGATGACGAGGTCCATCGTGAAGCCAATGTCGCGGCTGCCGTTCAGGATCACCTGTGATTCGGTCTCGTGCACGAAGGAGTTGCCCGACGAAATGCGGATCGCCTCGTAGGCCGTGTTCATGTCGACGCCCGCCACCTTGCAGACCGTCAGCGCCTCGGCCAGCGCGACCAGATGCACCGTGCACAGGTAGTTGGTCAGCACCTTGAGCGTGGAGGCCGAGCCGATCGGCCCCGTGTGAAGGATTTGCCGGCCGAGGATCTTGAGCACGGGCAACACCTGCTCGAAGGCCGCTCGCTCGCCGCCGGCGAAAATCGAAATGTTGCCCGTTGCCGCCCGATGGCAGCCGCCGGAAACCGGGCAGTCCATCGCCATGCCACCCTTGGCCGCGACCAGCGCGCCGAGCCGCACGATCTCGGCGTGGTCGGTCGTGCTCATCTCGAGCCAGACCTTGCCCGGCCGCATCGCCGCGAGCACGCCGTCCGGACCCTCGAGCACGGCGCGCGAGGCGGCCGGGGAGGGCAGGCAAGTGATGACGATGTCGACCGCCTCGGTCATCGCCCGCGGCGATTCCGCGCGCTTCGCACCCCGGGTGACAAAGTCGGCAACCAGCGGTTCGCAAAGATCGCGCACCGTGAGGTCGACGCCATGATGCAGCAGGTTGCCCGCCAGCTTGCCTCCCACGTTGCCGAGCCCGATGAAACCGATCCTGGTCGCGCCCACGCATGCACCTCGTCTGTGACTGCCGGTCCGGAAACATCGCCAGTGTACACAGCCCCTCCGCCGGTTGTGCGGGCCCGGGCACCGGTCTGCGCCATCGCAAAAAGGCATCCGGGAGCGAACCGCTATGATTATTTGCGGCCGCATCCTCGCCCGCGCGGCAAAAGCGGACCAGGCGCCGCATTTTCAGGCAATATCAACGCGTCAGTTTGAAGCCGGACGCCGCAGAAGCATGAACCAACCGGATGGAACGACGCCCGCTGCGGCGCCCTCGATGGGGTACCGCTGGTACGTGCTGGTCCTGATGTGCTCGGTGTACACGCTCAGCATCACCGACCGCTACATGATCACGCAGGTGCTCGAGCCGATCCGCGAGGAGCTGCACCTGACCGCCGGCGGCGTCGGCGCGCTGACCGGGCTGGGCCTCGGCATCTTCTACATCGTCATGGGATTCCCGATTTCCTGGCTGATCGATCGCAGCAGCCGGCGCGTCATCCTCTCGGCCTCGATCATCGGCTGGTCCGCATTCACGATGGCGACCGCGCTGTCGCGCAATTTCTGGCAGCTCATGGCGGCGCGCATCGGCATCGGCGTCGGCGAGGCGGGCGGCACGCCGGGGGCGAACTCGCTGATCTCCGACTATTTTCCCGCGGTGCGGCGGCCGATGGCCGCCACGGTGTTCTCGCTCGGCGCGCCGATCGGCGCCTACTTCGCTTCCGACACGACCGGCGCGATCGCCGACCTGCACGGCTGGCGGGCGCCGTTCCTGTGGCTGGGGCTGCCCGGCGTCATCGTCGGCCTGCTGATCTGGTTCACGGTGCGCGAACCGCGCCGCGGCGTACTCGATGCGCACATCACGGAAGCCAGGCCCTCGTTCATGGATGCGATGCGCTATCTGTGGCGGCAGCGCTCGGCGGTGCATGTGATGTTCGCGAGCGCACTGACCGCGCTGTGGGGCTGGGGGCTGATGTACTGGACGCCGATGTTCCTGAATCGCGTCTACGGTCTGTCTCCAGGCCAGGCGGGCGCGATCACCGGCAACATCCACCTGTTCGGCGGCGGGGCGGCGACGATCTACACCAGCTGGCTGCTGACGCGACCGTCGATGGCCGATCCCCGCCGCATCGTGAAACTGATGGGCTGGTGGATCGGCGGCGCCACGGCGGTGTCGATCGTCATCTATTCGACGCATTCGCTGGCGCTGGCCAAGGTGCTGTTCTGGCTGTTCATCCCGTCGATCTACTTCTACATCGGGCCCTGCTTCGGCCTGCTGCTGAACCTGGCCGAGCCGCGCATGCGCGCGGTGTTCTGTGCCTCCACGCTGTTTGCGGCGAATTTCTTCAACCTGATCGTCGCCCCGGTGGGCTTCGGGAGCCTGGCGGACTGGCTCGGGCCCGGCCATGTCATGACGCCGGAGTCGCTGCGGCTCGCACTGCTGATCCTGGCGCCCACCGGCTTCTGGGCGACGTTCCATTATTTCTGGTCGACGCGCCAGATCGTGGCCGACCAGGAGCGCGCCACCGGCATCGCCGTGCACGCGCCGGCCTGACACAGCCCGAAGGATCCACGCATGACGCTCATGGCCATCAAGACCTTCGTCGTCGGCAACCCGCCGCCGCACTACGGTGGCCGCTATTTC
>Ga0335070_10005666_pt1 | contig 14702 bp, 10 predicted proteins | sample Lox_Sample_13_FD_206722 | JGI IMG/M metagenome (GOLD analysis project Ga0335070, IMG submission 206722) | Soil microbial communities from Loxahatchee National Wildlife Refuge, Florida, United States - Lox_Sample_1.3 | ecosystem: Environmental > Terrestrial > Soil > Wetlands | place: USA... | reverse complement strand
ATCGTCACCGACAAGCTCGCCAGCTACCAGGTCGCGCACCGCGAGCTCATGCCATCGGTGCAGCATCGCCGGTCGAAGTACCTGAACCACCGCGCCGAGAACTCTCACCAGCCGACCCGGCAACGCGAGCGGGCGATGAAACGCTTCAAGTCGATCCGGCACGCGCAACGATTCCTGTCCGCGTTCAGCGGCATCACGCCGCACTTTCGGCCCGTCGGCACCTGCTGTCGGCGGCCGACTACCGACAGGTGATGGCCGACCGCTTCGCGGTCTGCAACGAGATCACTGGGGCGACGACCACGGCCGCCGCTTGAATCGGCGACTGGGACAGGACGTTCGTCCAAGCCCACGGCTCATCACCCCGAATCATCACATCGGCCAATTAGGTTGGCTCAAGTTGACAGTGCCCTCGCCCTGGTCATTTTACGTGCAGCCCGTCATAGGATACGCTCGGCGGATGATGCGGATCTGTAGGGCAGCATCAATCGTCATCGGGGTGCGGTAAATGGCTACTAGCAAGGAATCCGCTGGCGAGCGTTCGGCGGAAAAAGAGTCCGTGGCTCCGTCTATCGTCTCGTTCACCAAGCAATACGACGACTACCAAGCGGCGCTGCGCAAGATTAGCGAGAAGGGCGTCGCGGCCCGCCGCGATGCTGGCTCGGCTTATAAGCGAAAGGTGGCCGATGCGGTCGCCGAAGCGTATGGGCCTGCTCGCGAGGCCTATCTGAAGTACATCACCGCTTATTACGGGCGCGAAGGCCGCGGCCCCGATGCGCCCGACCCCGAGGTCGTGCGCGCGGAGTTCGAGTACCGCGAAGTCGACCGCCGCGCATGCGAGGTGGCGAACCGCGCTTGCGAGGACGAGTGGCAGGCCTACTGTGACCGGATCGTGAAGATCGGCGAGCATGATGCCTCGCAGTGGAGGGCGGCATTCGTCGACTACTTCGACGAGGTGCGACGCTCCATCGCTCAGCTCGACCCAATCGACCCCAGAGATGTCCAGGTATTAGCCCACACGCTGTCGCTGGCGTGCGTGTCAGCACTGTCGGGCTCGTCCGCGTAACGGGACGAGAAAGGCAACCGCATGGCACTTACCGTATCCGGTATCGCGCTTGACACCTCGCCGGAGAAGTATGGGGAGCTTCGGGACGCGACTGAGCTGCTCGGCGATCGTGACGCCCTCCGTGCCCGCATGCAACACGATGGCTACCTTTTATTCCGGGGCCTCATCTCGCCGCACGTCGTGCGGGCAGCGCGACAGGAAATCATGCTCAAGTATGCGGTGATCGGCGAGATCGACGGCATCAATCACGCCCCGGTGGAGGGCATCCAGCGTGAAACGTCGTTTGCCGATCAGGTGAACCTCTTGGCTTTCATGGAAAGCGTTCGAACCGGGCTCGCGTACGAGCGCACGGTCAATGACGACGCCCTCGTCAAGTTCTACGAGCTCTTTTTGGGCGGTCCGGTGCGAGGGTTCGACTTTAAATGGCCTCGCTTTGTGCGCCCCGGGGAGGGATGCGGCATCCACGCCGACGTTGTCTACGTCGGGCGTGGCACCAAGAACGTCTGGTCCAGCTGGATCCCAATCGGCGACGTGCCCCGCGAAGACGGCGCTCTTCTGATCCTGGAGGACAGCCACCGCTCCGACCGGCTGAAGAACTATTGGGCGAAAGACGCTGATCGCGATGGCATCGGATGGCTAAGCACCAACCCGCTCAAGCTTCAAAACGCGATCGGCGGACGCTGGCTGACGACCGACTTCCGGATGGGCGATGTAATCTGCTTCAGCATCTACCTCGTGCATGCGGCCCTGGACAACAATTCGCCCCGGAGGCGCTGCCGGCTCACATCCGACACCCGCTATCAGCTGGCGAGCGATCCCTTTGACGACCGCTGGAATGGCGACATCAGTAACCCTCACGGTGGACCGCAGAAAGTGTTCCACCCCGGCTTGGTGAAGGCCGACAACAACCGTGAATTCGCGGAGGAGTGGAAGCTCGTCGACGACGACGGTCGGCTCACAATGGAGGTGTCACGGGCGTGACACTCCCCAAAGCGCAACGATCACCCTACGGATCGGGTAATTGACCACGCCCACCCTACTCGAGAGGAGCACAACATGACCGAAATCACCGCGGGTGCCGCGCCCCGCACCCGCGAGATCATCGATGACATTCTCTCATTCATCCGATCCCACCGCTGCTATCACCACCCCATCTTCGAAGACTGGGCGACCGTCCAGCCGGACGCGGTCACCGTTGGGGCGCTGTTCCACCAGATCCAAAACTTCTGCGCCTCCACGCGCCCCGGCGGACTGTTCCCCGAGTCGCTGGCCGGGCTCGGGCTTGACGACCAGAGCCGCCTGATCCAGGAGATTGTCGAAAGCGAGGACGGCCATGGCCCCGAGCTAGCGACGATGGCCGGACACATCCTCAACCGCGCCGCCGACACGACCGTCTGCGAGGACCTCGATGATCAGTCGGCGGTCGAGGCCAAGCTTCGCGAGTGCTCCGATGAGCTGCTCGGATCGATTCCCGGCTACGGAGCCCACGACGGCCTGGCCGTCCAGACGCGCGAGGCGATCAAAGTCTTCGAGGCTCGCAACGACTCCAGTCGTGAAGCGACCATCCGGAATCTCGGTACCGCGATAGCACTCGAGATGGTCTCCAACAACCATTTGATCCCCGGCGAGAAGCACTGCCTCGTTGACAGCGGGCTCTATGGAGTGTCGATGGACGAACCCGAAATGCATTATCTGTTGGAGCACTATGGCGAGATCGGCGCCGAGCAGCAGCATGAGAAAAACGCGATTGAAGCCGTCTCGTCTGTGCTGGACGAGGAGACAGCACAGCTCGTGATGCGAGGTGCCCGCGATTTCCTGGACTCACTCGAACGGCTGTGGGACCTGCTTGATTCTGCGCTGCTGCAGTCCGGTGTCGCCAAGCCGCAGCCCAGCCACGCCTAACCGCCTAGCTGGATTGCCTCAAACGAGCGACACTCGCCCGTCGCCCCCGTCCGCTGAGCAGCTGCTGAGCCGTGTGCGCTCGTTGTCGCCGGCCCGACTGGCGCTGCTTGAGCGGCGGTTGGCGGCACGGCAATGGAGCGACACGACGTCGGCTCCGCCCGCACCGCCGTCCGTGATTACTCCCGACGAGGCGGTGTCGAAGCTGGGGAGACTCGATAAGCTGTCCGACAGTGAGGTCGATGGCCTGCTCGAACAGATCGAGCCCACCGGCGCCATCCCCTCCGTGTTGCCGGCGCGGCCGCAGGGCGGTGCTGGACACAGCGCCGGAACGACAGCCGACGCGACCCGGCTACTCTCCAGGCTCGACGATCTCGCCGACGACGAAGTCGACCACCTTCTCGAGGAGCTGATGCGAAACGATGACTGACGACCGGATCGCCGCCCTCAGTCCAGAGCAGAAACGCAAACTGCTCGGAAAACTGCTAGCCGAGCGCGCCCGCTGCGCCAGGACCTTCCCGCTGTCGTTCGCCCAAGAGCGGCTCTGGTTCATCGAGAAGTTCCAGCCTGGCCTGGCTATCTACAACCTGCCGGTCATGCTGCGTTTCCCCGGCCGCCTTAAGGCGGCCGACATGGCGCAAGCTCTCGCGCAGCTCGTGCGGCGTCACGAGATCCTCAGGACCACATTCACAATGGAAGGCGATCGGCCAGTACAGCGAGTCACAACCCCCGGGCCAGTCGATTTGCCCGTCATCGACCTGACCGCCATGCCACCCGAGGCCCGGGCGGCCGAGGTTCAGCGCCTGGCGAGCGAGGAAGCCGAAGCGGTATTCGACCTAGAGCGCGGACCCCTGCTTAAGGCACGACTGATCGACGTCTCATCGGACGACCACATCCTCCTGCTGACGACCCACCACATCGTCTCCGACGGCTGGTCTACCGGAATCCTGGTCAACGAGATCGGAGAGCTGCTGAGCGCGGCCGCGACGGGACGGGCACCATCACTGCCCGATCTGCCGTTCCAGTACGCCGACTTCGCCGAACACCAGCGAGAACGCCTCTGCAGCGCCCGTCTTGAGAGACTCCTCGAGTATTGGACCGCACAGCTCGAAGGGGCCCCCAAAGTACTAGAACTGCCGACCGACCGGCCTCGCCCTCCAATGCAGACCTTCGCGGGTGCGGTCCAAATGTTCCAGGTCCCGTCGGACGTCACCGACGGGTTGCGGCGCCTCACGCGCATCGAAAACGCCTCCATTTTCATGGTGCTGGTGGCTGCCTTCTCGGTGCTCCTATCTCGCTACAGCGGGCAGCGCGACCTGGTCATAGGGACTCCGATCGCCAACCGCAACGATCCCGACGTCGAGAAGCTAATCGGATTCTTCGTCAACACGCTGCTGCTGCGCCTCGACCTCAACGAGGACCCAACCTTCACTGAGCTCCTGCGCCGCGTGCGCGATGTCGCGCTCGACGCGTACGCCCATCAGGAGCTGCCCTTCGAGCGGTTGGTCGAGGAGTTGCGGCCCACTCGGCTGCTCAGCCACAACCCGTTATTCCAGGTCATGCTCGCGCTGCAGAACGCCCCGACACTGCCGGTCCCCGAGCAAGCCTCGGTCGAAGATATCGACGAGAACCCGCCGGTGTATCTCGGGACGGCGAAGTTCGACCTCACACTAGGGATCGCCGAAACCGGTTCCGGCCTGACCGCCTCATTCGAGTACAACACCGACCTGTTCGATCACTCTACGATCACCCGGATGATCCAACAGTTCAAAGAACTCCTAACCGGCATCGCTGCCGACCCGGACCGACCGCTGCCGCAATTGCCGCTCATCCCCGAGCGAGAGCAGCGCATGCAACTGGACCAGTGGAACGCCACCACGGCTGCATTCCCGCAGCGCCGACCGCACGAACTGTTCGAGCAGCAGGTCGACCGAGCGCCCGAGAAGATCGCGGTCCTGACAAGTCAACAATCGCTCACCTACCGCGAGCTCGAAAGCCGAGCCAACCGGCTGGCCCATCACCTCCAGTCGTTGGGGGCCCGACCAGGGGTTGCCGTCGGACTGTGCGCCGACCGATGCCCCGAGTTGGTGGTGGGCATCATCGCCATCGCAAAAGCTGGCGCAAGCTACCTGCCTCTCGATCCCACCAATCCCGCCGATCGGCTGTCATTCATGCTGAAAGACGCCGACGTCTCGATCGTGCTGACACTCGATCGCTTCGCAGAACGAGTCCCTTGCGGCAGGGCTGTCACCATCAACCTCGACTCAGACTGGGCAACAATCGCGCAACACCCCGACGAGCGTCACCCAGTGCCCGGCGGCCCAGATGACGTCCTCGCCATCTTCTACACGTCGGGCTCGACCGGCAGACCAAAAGGCTCCCTTGGACTGGCGAAGGGATACACCAACCTGTTCTGGTGGTTCAAAGATGCGGCCCGCATCGCCGAGGACTCCAGGGTCATGCTCATGACGCCGACGAGCTTCGACGCATCCTTCAAAAGCATCATGACTCCCCTCATCACCGGCGGCGCAGCCGTGCTCGCACCCGACTTCGGCAACGACCTGGATCAGCTCCTCACCGCCATAGAAGACCTGCAACCCACCATCTGCTTCCTCACACCAAGCCTGCTCTACGCGCTCGTCGAGTTGACGAAGTCGACCGACTACAAGGGCCTACGCAGCTTCGACCACATTTTCCTCGGCGGCGAGTCGACCGACCTGCGCCGGATCCGCGCCTGGCTGACGCACCCCAACCGCCGGTGCAAAATCAGTCACATCTACGGCCCGTCCGAATGCTGCGATGTCTCGACGTGGCACCGCTCGGACGACCACGAACTGGCCACCGCCGACACCTGGCCGATCGGCCGACCGATCGCCAACGTCCGCCTGTATGTCCTCGATGACACACTGCAGCTGCTCCCGACCGGCGTACCGGGCGAACTATGTGTATCCGGTGCCGGAGTTGGCGGCGGATACTTAAATCGTCCGCAGCAGACCGCCGAGCGCTTCGTCGACGCTCCATTCGTGGCAGGCGGACACCTCTACCGTACGGGCGACCGGGTGCGCTGGCTGGCCAACGGCGAGATCGAGTTCCTGGGACGGCTTGACGAACAAGTCAAGATCCGCGGCATCCGCATCGAACCCGCGGAGATCGAATTCGCCCTCTCAAACGACGCTGACATACAGGGGGCCGCGGTCACGACAACAGGGGACTCCGTCGACGACAGAATGCTCGTCGCATACGTCGTGCCCACCGAAGGCTACGCACCCACCGCCGACGCGCTGCGCGCTCGACTGAACCGCACGCTACCCGCCTACATGGTGCCCAGCCGGTTCATCTTCCTCCAAGAGTTGCCGCGCAGCGCCAACGGCAAGATCGACAAGGGTGCCCTGCCCACTGCCGTGCAGCCCCCGGTCGGCAGCGGCGCCGAGGCCCCGGCGACTTCCTTCGAACGAGTGCTAGCATCAATCTGGTCGCATGTTCTCAAGTCCGAATACGTCGGTCGCAACGACAACTTCTTCGACCTCGGCGGACACTCGCTGCTGGCGACGCAAGTCATGACCCGCGTGCGCGAAGCTCTCGACGTCGACATCCCGCTGCGATGGCTATTCGAAGCCCCAACCATCGCCCAGCTCGCGGCCGCCGTGCTTGCCGACGATCACCTGGGCCCAACGGTCGAAAAGGCCGCGGACCTCGTCATCGAGGTCGCGCAGCTAGACCAAACCCAAGTCGATGCCCGTATCGCGACTCTGACCGCCCCAATGAAGCACAACTGACATGACCCCTCAAGACCCGCTCGCGCTGTCATCGAAGCACTGGGATCTGCTGCACATGTTGCGCAACGCAGACGACCCGACTTGCAACGGTAACCCCGCCGAGCAACGCCGCATCGCGAGTACGGCCAGCGCTGACGCTCGGCCGATGTCATTTGCGCAGGAGCGGATGTGGTTCCTCGACCAGTACGAAACGGACCGACCCATTTACAACATGCCGGTCGGACTCGAACTCAGCGCTCCAGTCAACGTTGCAGCCGTGCGCCGCGCCGTCGAGGCAGTCGTGAGGCGACAAGCCAGTCTGCGCACCACATTCCCGGTCATCGACGGTCAACCCGCCCAAGTCGTGGCACCCCCGGGTCCTGTCCCGGTGCCGGTGATCGACATGTCGGCCGAAAGCCACGACTCCGGCGACGCAGTCCTCACGGAGCTCTTCGCCACTGAACGGGCGACGCCATTCGACCTGGCAGCCGGTCCGCTCTTTCACTGTTCGCTCGTGCTGCTCCCCGGCAACAGGGCGGTGCTATTGCTCAACATGCATCACATCATCGCCGACGGATGGTCGGTCGGGATCCTTCAACGCGAGCTGCAGGAATTCTATGAAGCGTTCGCCGCCGGCCGGTCGCCGACCCTACCAGAGCTGGCAACCACCTACGCCGAACATTCCCGACAACAGCGCAAGCAGCTGCGCGGCACCCGACTCGACGAGCTGCTGCGATACTGGTCGGCCCAGCTCGACAATGCCCCCGCAACGCTGAATCTGACAACCGACCGGCCACGCCCCCCGCATCAGACGTTCAACGGAGAGACGCTGCTGTTCGCCGTTCCTGATGCAACCGCCAGTGCCCTAGCGTCACTTTGCGCCGACAACGGCGCCACGCTGTTCATGGGCTTGCTCGCCGCGTTCGACGAGCTGCTTCACCGCTACACGGGGCAGACCGATCTGGTCATCGGAACACCAATAGCCAACCGCACTCGCTCCGACATTGAGGGCCTAGTCGGCCTCTTCGTCAACACGCTGGTGCTGCGGGCGGACCTGTCCGGAGACCCGCCGTTTTCCGAACTCGTCCGCCGGGTGCGCGACGTCGCTCTGGATGCGTACACCTATCAAGAACTGCCGTTCGAGAAGCTGGTCGTCGAGCTGCAGCCCGAGCGAGTGCTAAGCCACGGACCTCTGTTCCAGGTGATGTTCGCCCTGCAGAACACTCCGACAACCGGTCGCCAAATGCTCGACGGGTACGTCGGTGATTCCGGTCGGCCCCTCATCGTCGAACACACGCCCGCCCGCTTCGACATCTCGCTGTTCCTCGGCGAGGCCAACGGCGGGCTCATCGGGGAGCTCGAATACAACACCGACCTATTCGACAGGTCGACTGCCGAGCGCTTCGTCGAGCACTATCGCAACCTGCTCGAGTCAATTTCGCACCATCCGCACCAGCGACTCTCTGAATTGACCATCACCGACGCAGACGAACGTCGGCAGTTGCTCGCCGCCAGCTACGGTGGGCACCCGCGCCCAGCGCCGGCGAGCTGCCTGCACCAATTCTTCGAGCGCCAGGCAGCCCGCCAACCGCAGTTTGACGCTCTCCTGCTCGGTGACAGCAAACTCACCTATGGCGAACTAGACGCTCGCGCCAACCGGTTGGCGCGACAGCTGCAAGCCCTCGGCGTCGGCCCCGACGACCGTGTCGCCATCCACCTGCCACGGTCGTTCGACATGTTCGTCGCAGTGCTCGCCGTACTCAAGGCGGGCGGCGCTTATGTTCCACTCGATCCGCTCAACCCGCCTGTGCGGCTGGCTTTCATTGTCAGCGATGCTGGCGCAAGCGTGCTGCTCACCACCCGTGCGTGGAGTCAGCGGATCCTTGGTAGCGCCACTACCGTACTGGCCGTTGACGCCGACTTGGCCGACGGCGGCGCCCAGCAGAGCTCGGCGCCACCGTGCCCAGCCGGCCCCGACAACCTCGCCTACGTCATCTACACTTCAGGCTCGACCGGCCGCCCGAAGGGTGTCGCCATGCCCCATCAACCGCTGGTCAACCTCATCCAGTGGCACGGGTCGCACGATGCCAACTACCGGGCGCCGCGCACCTTGCAGTTTGCTTCCGTCGGTTTCGACGTGTCGTTCCAAGAGGCATTCTCGACGTTAAGTTGGGGTGGAACGCTCATCCTGCTCGACGAGGAGCAGCGGCTCGACCTCGACCGGTTGCTCGACCACCTCAACCGCGTCGGCGTCGAGCGCCTGTTCCTGCCGCCTGTGGTCCTCGCCCACCTCGCCGCGACGCCGTCAGCATCTGCTCTCGGATCGAGCAGTGTTCGCGAGGTCATCTGCGCTGGGGAGCAGCTCGTCGTGACCGACGCGATCGCGTCCCTGCTCGGGCGGATGGGTTCGACGCTGGTCAACCACTATGGGCCGAGCGAAACCCACGTCGTTACCCAACTGCGTCTCGAAAGTCCGCCGGCAACGTGGCCGCGAAATCCCTCGATCGGGCGCCCGATCGAGGGCGCCGCTACCTACGTGCTCGACCCAGTGGGCCAACTCGCGCCAATCGGTGTGGTCGGTGAGCTCGCCGTCGGCGGCGCTCCCGTCGCCCGCGGCTACCTCGCACGTCCCCACCTGACCGCCGAGCGATTCGTCGCCGATCCCTTCAGCGCAGCAGGCACCCGCATGTACCGCACCGGCGACCAGGTTCGGCGCCTACCATCTGGTGAGCTCCAGTTCATCGGACGCTGCGACGACCAGGTCAAGATCCGGGGGTACCGCGTAGAGCCGGCCGAAGTCGAAGCGTTGCTCGCCCAGCATCCTTCAGTGCACAGCGCGGCCGTCCTCATCGACGGCGCAGGCGCGGAACGGTCACTGCTGGCCTTTGTCATGTCCGATAAGGATGTTGCGGTCGACCTGCTCGACTACCTCGACCGGCAGCTACCGTCCTACATGGTGCCGCGCGCGATTGTCCGCCTCGACACACTGCCGCTATCGGCGAATGGAAAAGTCGACCGGGCCGCCCTGCGTGCGCTGCGTCCACACGAGCCAACCGATCGCGGCGGGACCGCCCCTCGCAGCACGCTCGAAGACACGATCGCCGCCGTATGGGCCGAGGTGCTTGGTGTCGAGCGCGTCAGTGTCGACCAGAGCTTCTTCGAGCTCGGTGGGCACTCACTGCTTGCCACCCAACTCGTATCGCGACTGCGCAAGGAATTCGGGATCGAGCTATCCCTGCGGCGAGTGTTCCAGCCACCGTCGACGATCGAAGACCTCGCCCTCGCAGTGGTGGAAAGCCGGATCAGCGCCATGGACGCGACCGTCGCCATTGAGGAACTCGAGGCCGTCGAAGCGCTCTCCGACGAGCAGGTCAATTCCCAGCCGGTTGAGGATCGACCCGCAGTCCCCAGACACGACTGGCGGGCCCAGATCCACCCGGCTATCCCTCCGTCAGTCGGGCACCCCTAGGCCGAAGTTCCCCTGGTTGGGCGGTCCTGATCCGGTATGGCCTTTGTGAGCTGGTGTTCTGCGCCCATGTACGGCCCATTGTGTAATCATGTAACTGCAAATCCTATGCGGCGTGTCGCTCACTGATTCTGAAGCATTCATGCTGTTAGTGTGATATGAAGTAATCATGTATGTGACGCGGGTGCCGAACCGGGGGTCACCGCCGGCGGTCCTGCTGCGGGAGAGCTACCGGGAGAACGGCCAGGTGAAAACCCGCACCCTGGCCAACCTGTCGCGCTGGCCCGAGCACAAGGTGCAGCGGCTGGAGCGGGCGCTGAAGGGTCAGCTGGCGCCGATGGAGCTGGCCGGCGCGTTTGACATCACCCGCAGCCTGCCGCACGGGCATGTGGCCGCGGTGCTGGGCACCGCCCGGCACCTCGGTGTGGAGGAGCTCATCGACCCGGCCCCGTCGCGGTGGCGGGATCTGGTGACCGCGATGCTGATCGCGCAGGTGATCGACCCAGGTTCGAAGTTGGCGTTCGCGCGCGGGCTGCGCGCCCAGACCGCCACCAGCTCCCTGGGGCAGCTGCTTTCGGTGTCCGGCTGTGATGAGGATGACCTGTATGCGGCCATGGATTGGGTGCTCGCGCGCAAGGAGGCCGTCGAAAACGCCCTGGCGGCGCGGCATTTGAGTAACGGCACCCTGGTGCTCTATGACGTGTCCTCGGCGGCGTTTGAGGGCCGCACCTGCCCGCTGGGGGCGATCGGGCACCCCCGCGACGGGGTCAAAGGCCGGCTGCAGATCGTCTACGGGCTGCTGTGCTCGCCCGCCGGGGTGCCGATCGCGATCGAGGTGTTCGAGGGCAACACCGCCGACCCGAAAACCCTCACCGCCCAAATCGAAAAGCTCAAAAACCGGTTCGGGCTGTCGCGGGTGTGCCTGGTCGGGGACCGGGGCATGCTCACCTCCGCGCGCATCACCGAGGAGCTGCGCCCGGCCGGGCTGGATTGGATCAGCGCGCTGCGCGCCCCCCAGATCAAAGCCTTGGTCGAAGCCGGCGCGATCCAGCTGACACTGTTCGATACCCAAAACCTCGTCGAGATCCACTCCCCGGATTTTCCCGGCGAGCGGCTGGTGTGCTGCCACAACCCCGCCCTGGCCCAGGAGCGGGCCCGCAAACGCGACGAGCTGCTGGCGGACACCGAAAAAGAGCTGGACAAGATCGCCGCCGCGACCCGGCGCGACAAACGCCCGCTGCGCGGCAAGGACAGGATCGCGCTGCGGGTGGGCAAGGTGATCAACCACTACAAGATGGCCAAACACTTCACCATCGACATCACCGAGGACTCGTTTAGCTTCTGCCGCAACGACGACAGCATCGCGGCCGAGGCCGCCCTCGACGGCATCTACGTGCTGCGCACCAGCCTGCCCACCGACACCCTCGACCACCCTGATGTGGTGGCCCGCTACAAGGCACTGGCCGACGTCGAGAGGTTCTTCCGGTGCCGCAACGGTGAACTCGACGTGCGGCCCATCCGCCATCGGCTCGCCGATCGGGTGCGCGCCCACGTGTTCTTGGCGATGCTGTCCTACTACATCAGCTGGTACATGAAACGGGCCCTGGCCCCAATCCTGTTTGTCGACAACGACAAACCCGCCGCCACCGCCAAACGGGACAACCCCGTAGCAGCGGCCCAACGCTCCGATCAAGCCCTGGCCAAAGCCGCCCGCAAACGCACCCCCGACAACACCCCGGTGCACAGCTTCACCAGCCTGCTCGCCGATTTGGCCACCATCTGCGCCAACCAGATCCAACCCACCAGCGACATGCCGCCATTCACCAAGATCACCACCCCCACCCCGCTGCAGCGGCGAGCCTTCGACCTCCTCGACGTCTCCCACCGCCTGGGCTACACGTAGGCAGCACGGCACACCAGCACACCTCGAAATCCCAGGTCAACACATACGCACGTCAACCAAGCAGGGGAACTTCGGCCTAGTCACCCTGGCCCCTGGCGGGGCGGGACTGTCTGAACAATGGTGGATCTGATCTTGGTCTGACACGCCGGGCATGAGCTTGGCGGGAAGGACTGACGATGTCAGAAACACTCGATCCTGTGGCGATGGAACTGGATCAACGGCAGCTGGCCGAGCAATTGTTGGCTCAGGCCAAGGAGCAAGGCGTCGAGTTGGTCGGCCCGAATGGCCTACTCAACCAGCTGACCAAGAACGTGCTGGAAACGGCGCTAGACGCCGAGATGACCGAACATCTGGGTTATGACAAGCACGACCCGGTTGGCCGCGGCAGCGGCAACTCACGTAACGGCACTCGGGCCAAGACGGTGCTGACCGAGATCGGCCCGGTCGAGATTGAGGTGCCGCGGGACATCAACAGCAGCTTCGAGCCGCAGGTCGTCAAGAAGCGTCAGCGTCGCTTGACGGGTATCGATGAGATCGTATTATCGCTGACGGCAAAGGGTTTGACGACCGGTGAGGTCGCCGCCCACTTCGCCGATGTCTACGGTGCCACGGTCAGCAAGGACACCATTTCCCGGATCACCGACAAGGTGATCGCGGAGATGACCGAGTGGTGCAACCGGCCGCTGGAGCCGGTGTATCCGGTGGTGTTCATCGACGCCATCCATGTGAAGATCCGCGATGGTCAGGTCACCAACCGGCCCGTCTATGTCGCCGTCGGCGTTACCTGCGTCGGAGAGCGCGACATCCTCGGATTGTGGGCCGGCGACGGTGGTGAGGGAAGTTCTGGCTGTCGGTGCTCACGGAGATCAAGAACCGCGGGGTCGGCGATGTGTGCATCGTGGTCTGCGACGCGCTCAAGGGGTTGCCGGAGGCGGTCAACACGGTCTGGGACCGCGCGGTGATTCAAACATGCGTGATTCACCTGTTGCGCATTAACACGTTTCGCTACGCCTCACGTAAATACTGGGATCAGATCGCCAAGGACATCCGGCCGGTCTACACCGCGCCGACCGAGGCGGCGGCCAAGGAACGCTTCGTCGAATTCACCGCCAAATGGGGCGCCCAGTACCCCGCGATCATCCGGTTGTGGGAGAGCGCCTGGAGCGAGTTCGTGCCGTTCTTGGACTACAACGTAGAGATACGCCGTGTCATCTGCAGCACGAACGTGGAGTCGATTAACGCCCGCTATCGGCGCGCTGTCCGCGCCCGCGGGCATTTCCCGACCGAACAAGCTGCCCTGAAGTGCCTGTACATGGTCACCCGATCGCTGGATCCGACCGGGCGAGGTAAGGCACGATGGGAGATGAGGTGGAAGCCTGCGCTCAATGCGTTCGCAATCACCTTCAACGGCCGGATCACCCCGACCGGCAACTAACCAATGCCAAGGCCGGATCAACCGTTAATCGGACAGCCCCTAAGCCGCCAGTTCGTCGTCGTGTCTGACGGCTGGCTGGCGATCCCGCTGCGATGATCCTGGCATGCGGGGTAAGTCGCGGGTGGAGCGGGAGTTCTTGGACGCGGAATCGCTGGTGGGGCAGCTGGTTCCGGAGGGCAGCGTGTTCGCGTTTCTGGCTGAGCATCGCCGGGAGTTGTTTCCGGAGTCGTTCATCGCAGACTTGTTCACCTCGGGGACGGGGCGGCCGTCGCTGCGATCTGATCGGGTCGGTGCTGGTGTTGAAGGAGTTGTATGACCTGTCGGATCCGCAGACCGCGGAGGCGGTGCGGTTCGACCTGCGGTGGAAGGTGGCGTGCGGACGGTCGCTGACCGAGACATCGTTCGATCCGTCGACGCTGGTGTACTGGCGCAAACGGATCGCCAAGTCGCGGCACCCGGATCGGGTGTTTGAGGCGGTGGATCGGGTGGTCGCTGAGACCGGGGTGCTGCGCGGGCGGCGCAAGCGGGTGTTGGATTCGACGGTGTTCGACGACGCGGTGGCCACCCAGGATACGGTCACCCTGCTGGTGGCGGCGATGCGCAAGGTGGCCCGGGTGGTGCCCGGCGCGCGGGAGACGATGGCGGGGGTCGCGAGGCTGGATTACTCCAAGCCGGGCAAGCCGGACATCGATTGGGACGATGAGCAGGCGAAACGGTCGCTGGTGTCGGACCTGGTCGATGACGCGTTGGCGGTGCTGGGGCAGCTATGCGGGCCGCTCGCGCCCGGGCGTGACGACAAGGCGGCGGATGCGCTGGGGTTGTTGGCGTTGGTCGCCGGTCAGCAAGTGGAGCCAGCCGAGGGCTCCGACGGCACCGACGGGCGTTGGCGCATCGCGCGGCGGGTCGCGCCCGATCGGGTGATCTCGACCGTGGACACCGAGACTCGGCATACCCGCAAATCGAAGTCGGTGCGCCGCGACGGGTTTCGTGGGCACGTCGCTGCCGAACCCGAGACCGGACTGATCACCGACTGCGAGCTGACCAAGGCATCCGGCGAGGCACTGTCAGGGGCACTGTCAGGTTGGTGATCCGGGAAGGTGAGGTGGGGCAGGATCGACGATCGTGACCGCTGCAGGCTCGTCGTATAAAGGGTTGCGGTTTCCGCCCGAGATCATCAGCCG
>Ga0335070_10005665_pt1 | contig 14703 bp, 15 predicted proteins | sample Lox_Sample_13_FD_206722 | JGI IMG/M metagenome (GOLD analysis project Ga0335070, IMG submission 206722) | Soil microbial communities from Loxahatchee National Wildlife Refuge, Florida, United States - Lox_Sample_1.3 | ecosystem: Environmental > Terrestrial > Soil > Wetlands | place: USA... | reverse complement strand
ACGGACCTGGAGAGCATGGCGCAACGACTGGACAGCATCGCCGAGCCGCTGCAACGTGCCATTGCGGCGGAAGCGCTGAGTCGCGGGCAGGAAGAGGCCGGCTGGAGCGCCATCAACAACACGTATTTGGAGCAGCTGCGGCAGGATGTGGAGATGCCGCTGGTGCAGGTCCCGTTTGCTTTCGCTGAGGAGTTTGGTGCGGCGCAGGTGCAGGACATCGCGACGGGCATTACACCGATCGTCATGCGCTCGGCGCGCCGTGCTCAAGGCAATGCCCGGTCTTGATGATCTGTTGCGCCGCCACCGTGTGGTGATTTGTGCGGGCAGCGGTGGTGTCGGCAAGACGACGACCGCCGCCTCCATTGCGGTCTACGCTGCCCTGTCGGGCAAACGCACCATGGTGATCACCATCGATCCTGCGAAGCGGCTCGCCAACGCTTTGGGGGTGCGGATGCTCGGCGGTATCGGCGCCGCGGTGACGGTTGACGAGATTCCGCACGGCGCACTCTCTGCCATGATGCTCGATCAGAAGGGTGCCTGGGACGAGCTGGTCGAACGCCATGCGCCGTCGCCCGAGATTCGCGACCGCATCCTCGGCAACCGCTTCTACCAGCATCTCTCAGAGAGCTTTGCCGGCTCGCAGGAGTACATGGCCGTCGAACAGCTCGCCGAGCTGCATGCCAGCGGGGTCTACGACCTGATTGTCGTCGACACACCACCGACGCGGCATGCGCTCGATTTTCTCGAAGCACCGCAGCGGATCGCTGACTTCTTGGACCGCAACGTGGTGAAGTGGTTCGTGCGCCCGTACTTCTCCGCCGGCTGGGCGACGATGCGCTTTGTGAGCCGTACGATCGGCTTCCTCTTTCGTCGGCTGGAAGACGCTACGGGCATCTCAGCGCTGGTCGAGGTCTCGGACTTCTTCAGCTCGATGAGCGGGCTGTTCGAGGAGTTCGAACCGCGGGTGCGGCGGGTCTACGAGTTGCTGCGCTCGCCGCACACGGCGTTCGTCCTCGTTGCCACACCGGAGGAGCAAGTGCTGCGAGAGGCCGACTACTTTTGCCGCAAGGTGCGCGAACTCGACATGTTTTTGCGGGCCGTCGTATTCAACCGGACCCACCACGAGATGGCGGCGGGGCGGCGCCGCGTCGAACCGGAAGAGGTACGCACCCTTGTCCGGGGCCTCCTGGGTGACACACCGACCGCCGCGGCGATTGCCGAGAACTTTCAACGCTATGAGGTGCTGGGGCGTGGTGATGGCCTGCGTATCGAAGCCTTCCGGCGCTCGCTTCCCAAAGGTGTCAGTGTCGTTGAGGTACCCAACTTCACCTCGGACATCCATAGCGTGGTGGATTTGTGCACCATGCACCCGTTCCTGTTTGCCGCGTGAACATGCGGCAAGCATGATTCGACTGGTCGTCTCGCTAAGGGGACAACGGTCCTCACAATGGTACGCTCTCGGCCTCGATATCCTGTGTGGTTCATATGGTAGTCGGGGTCGTGCCGATGGTATCATGATTGCTCTACGGCTAGGGCGCGGGAACTCTTGGTGGACCAATCTTGCCCCCCAAAAAGTCCACCAAAACGGGATGGGCGGGAAGGTAACACTTCCATCCGCGTTCGGACCGCCTCCACGCGGATCTCTCAATGAGGGCGCCCATTCCCGTCTCGCTGTGTGAGCCGCAGTGGGCGGGCTGGATCTCCCTCAAGTTGCGGATGTCGATACACAGGGCGAAGTGACAAGTCGGGACTCGTACTCTCGACTGTGCCACTGGGCTTAGGAGTCTTCTCGTCATTATCCTGTAACCTACTTCCCAGAGCGTTCCGATTCCGCTACAGTCGTAGGCAAAACAAAACAAGGGGCGCGCCGGGCCATTCCGATCCCTGACGCGCAACCATAAAGGAGGCGCTCATGCGTAGCGAACTGAGGTTGAGTGATCTGAAGAAGAGAGAGTACAGCAGTAGCCGATTGATGAACGTCAAGATTCCGGCCTACGTGAGTGACGCAATCCAAAAGGTGGCCGACGATCTGGGTGCGTCGAAGACCGAAGTGGTGATTGCTCTGCTCAACGAGGGTCTTGAGGTGGCGGGGAACTCCCTCAAGGGACTACAGCTCAGCAAGGGTAAGGCGGCCAAGCGAACGAAGTAATTCCCGGAGCCGGCCCGCGGGCGCCATCCACAACGGTGGCCCCTTTCTCTGTGTCGCGGAAGAGGCCCGGCCCGTTACCCAATAGCTTGAGCGGTTCAAGGGTTCGAGGGCTGCGGGGCGGCCCTCCCCTTTGACCCAAACAATGTTTCCGGGCTTGAAACCCTGCCTCTCGTTGCCCCGCGCCGCGTGCTATCAGCTGTAGTGACTGCGGCGCTTCACCGCGATCTCGCGTTCGAGATAGAAGATCTCCACTCGCTCCGGTTTGTCATCTTTGCGGACGAACTTATGCCCGTGGAGGGTGGTGGCGAGGATTCCGAGGTCGGGTCTTTCCGGCCAGTCACGCTTGCCGCGGATCTGCGTCGAGGCGAAAACCGTGTCGCCGGCAAACAGTGGCGCGGTGTGTCGGCCTGAGTGGTAGTTGATGTCGGTGAGTGCATTGTCGGCGATGTCGGGACACGACAGCCCGAGGCACAGGTTGAAGGGGATGCCTCCATAAATGATCAACTGGCCGCCGACGTAGCGCTCCGGGTTCTGGTCGATCATGAATTGGTTGGAGTGTACCTGTGACGTGTTGTCGAGCATGGCGGTGAGGGTGACATGCTCGGTGGTCATGACGCGTCCCCGGGAATGCTCGATCAGATCGCCGACAGTGAAGTCTTCGAAGTACGTGTCCGGACTCGAAAGGTGGGCCAACTCACCGTAACGGCGGCTGGCGTCGTACGCTGGCAGTTGCGGCGTGCACAGTACTTCCTCGACCTTCTCTGCGGCCATTTCTTTCACATCGGCCTTCGGGTCGTCCTTCCACACCTGGACTTTACGTTCGTACGTCAGAACGACTTGGTTGTCCTGATTCCGACCCGTCGTCTGGACGTGCACGACACCGAGTACCGGGTCGCGCGTTGATGGCTTCACCCCGAGGACAGTGGATGTGACCTCGATGGTGTCGCCGATATACACCGGGGCGCCGAATCGCATGTCGATGTATTCAAGATTGGCGCGCGCGTTTTCCGAGATGTCTTCGACACTCTGACTGAGCACCACGTTCATCACCAGGCCCGGGGGCACCACTAGCCCGCGGAAGCCGTAGCGTTCCGCATACCGCCGGTTCTTGCTGAGCGGGTTGGTCGTCATGTTGAACTCGGTGAACGCGTTGAACAGGCCCTCGGTAATCGTCTTCCCATACTTGTGGTAGAAGACGTGGCCAACGCGAAAGTCCTCGAGGAAGTTGCCCTTCTTTTTTCGGATCACTGCCATGCCTTGCTCACTTCGTTGCGAGGTTTTCGGAGAGGGCGGATGATGCCAAGCGGCCGGCGCGCTGTCAATCCGCGGCTGACTGCCGTCACCGCGGTCGGCGGGCCGCGCAGTGCGCTCCTAAAGCGCCGCAGCCGTTGATTTGACATGCAATCGGCAGGAGTAGTATGCGGCGCCCGGCGTATGCAGGAACTGCAGTTGGCGGCGGCCATCATCGATGTGGCCCGCGACCTGGCGCGCACGGTGCCGCCGCCACGCGGCGCACCGTATTTCTGCCTCGACAGCGATGCGCCATACGACCTGGATGTCCTCAGAATCTTCTGCGAGCGCGGCATCTTCCGCAAGTATGAGTTCGCCCTTGATCTTGGTAGCGGCCTGGGCGGCCGGGCGCGCTGGCTGGCGGCACGCTCTGGTTGTCGCATTCTCGGTGTCGATTCGCGGCCGCGCGTGGTGGCCGCGGCGGCGTTGCTCAATCGGCGTGTCCACATGGACGACCAGGTCACGTTTCAGGTGGGGCAATTGGAGTGTCTACCGTTGCGGCCGCGGGTGTTCACTCACGTGTGGCTGGTGGACGTTCCCGATCCGGCGCAATTGGTGGCGATGTGCAGCGAAGCGTATCGCGTGCTGCGGCCGGGCGGGCACTTCGCCCTGCAGTGCGCCGCGTCGTCACCGGCCGTCGGGGCCAACTGGGTCACGGCGCTCACCGAGGTGGGCTTCGTTAGCCTCGAGGTGTGCGCGGTCGAATTGGCCGAGCTGTCACCGCCGTGCCGTTTGGCACGCGACCGCCTGGCCGTGTGGAGCCAGGGCGCTGCGCGCGAAACCACCATGCGGCCAGCGCCAGCTGTGCAGATCTTCGCGACCCGCCCGGCGTGATGCAACGCCGCTCAACCCGATATCTGATCGTCCTAAGCACCATGTGGGCGGCCTTGTCGTTTCACTGGACGGTCCTGAGCAACAACGTCATTCCAACCCGCGTGCTGGCGTTCGCGTCGGACAGCAACAAAGGCAGTCTGCTCGGCCTCGTCACTGTCGTCGGTGCGTTCGTATCGATGTTGACGGGACCGATCGCCGGCGTCCTCAGCGACGAGTCGCGCTTGCGCTGGGGACGCCGGCTGCCGTTCCTCGCGGTCGGGCTGCTCGCCAACGCCATCGCGCTGCTTGCCCTGGTGGGTGCGTCGACACTGACCGGCCTGGTTGCGGCCTTCGTCGCGGTTCAGTTCTGCGCCAATTTTGCCGGCAGTCCATATACGGCACTCATTCCCGATCAGGTACCAGACATTCAAAAGGGCAAGGCAACTGGCTTCGCCGGGTTCGCCGAGGTCATCGGTCGGCTCGTTGGTGCCATCATTGGGGGCCTGATGATTGCCATGCCGGCAACGGCGATGACGCTGGCACCGCTGCTCTGCTTCTTACCGCCGCGTGTGCGCACCGATCCGATGTTGCCATTGATGCTGCTGGTCGTGGCGGTGACGCTCGCTGCGCTGCTGTTCACGCTCGCGCAGGTCCGTGAAGAGGTGCCGGCGCACGCGCCGACGCGCGCGCGTGCCCACCTCCTGCGGCATGCCTTCACGTTCGACGTGCGCACCGAGGCCAGCTTCGCGTGGCTGCTTGCGGCGCGGGCCTGCAACATGCTGGCGATCAATACCATCGTCACGTTCCTGCTCTACTATGTGCGCGACTACCTTGGCGTCGGCGACATCACTGCAGCCAACGCGGGGCTCGGCTACCTGTTTGCGGTGTCGTCCGTGACCACGCTGCCCAGCGCGCTCTTTGTGGGCTACGTCATCGACCGGTACCAGCGACGCAAGCTGTGGGTATATGCTTCGAGCATCGGCCTGGCGTTGGTCAGCATCACCTTCATCGTTGTCCAGCGATTCAACGACGCGCTGCTGGTTGGAGCGGCCTTTGGGCTCTGTTGGGGTGCGTACTTCACCAGCGACTGGGCGTTGGCACTGACCCTGCTGCCCAAGGGCGACGAGGCCGCCAAGTACATGGGCATCTGGGGCATCGCGGGCACGCTGCCGCAGGTACTGGCACCCGGCATCGGCGGCCTGCTCCTTGATGGGTTCAATCGGCTGGGGCCGAATTGGGGCTACCCGGCGGTCTTCGTCGGCGTCGCGGTGTATCTCGCCGTCGGGGCGGCCATGCTGGTCATGGTGGTTGAACCGGCGCCGGCGCATGCGACGGGCGCAGGCTCCGTGGCCTGACCTGCTGCGTTTGCCGCAGCACAAGCGCATTGGGTTTCGCGAAATGGCTTGCTATGATCGATCGCGCATGCAATCCCGCAGTGCGTACTGGCTGCCCACCGGACTGCTGCTTGCCGTGTGGTTGGTGCTCTCGGCGCCCCGCATCGCGGCATGGCGCGTCTCCTGCGACTCCGTCATCTCCGAGGTGGACAAGGAAGCGCGAACGACAAAAAAGGCACACGTAGATATCTCGAAGGTTGCAACGCATCTGGGGACCAGCGTCGCTTGGACAGAACGCTGCATGCGTGCCTACGGCCGGCGGGCAAAACGCCCGGGCACCGAGTCCTCAGAAGGCAGGGAAGAGGAGCTTGAAAGCTTCGAGGAGGACGAACCCGAGGAGACCGCCGCCGAGGATACCGAGGAGGAAGGCGCGCCCGACCCCAGGCTTCATCCGGAGCGGCAACGGATGTTGAAAGTCCATCCACCGCCCACGCCAAAGGAAGGCCTGGAAAGCAGTGAAGGATACCGAGAGGGGTACGAGACCAGATGATCCCGGCTCTCGCTTGATTCCCTCGTGCCGAGACGCGAAAACAACACATGGCCTTGCTCGTACTGATTCGTCACGGTGAGTCACAGTGGAACCTTGAGAACCGTTTCACCGGCTGGGTCGATGTGCCGCTCACCGAAAAGGGACGCGAGGAAGCACGCCGGGCCGGTGAGAAGATCCGCACCCTTCACTTCGACAAGGCCTACACATCCGTGCTCAAGCGGGCCATTGACACCCTCGAGATTGTGCTGCAGACGATCGGCCAAACCGCTATACCAGTCAGCTACGATCAGGCTCTCAACGAGCGCCACTATGGCGATTTGCAGGGCCTCAACAAGGCCGAGACCGCTGAGAGGTACGGCAAGGAGCAGGTGCATTTGTGGCGGCGCAGCTACGACGTCGCTCCGCCGGGTGGTGAGAGTCTGAAGGACACGGCGGCACGGACCTTACCCTACTTCGAAACCCACATCGTGCCGGATCTGCGCGCCGGCAAGAACATCCTGGTCGCGGCGCATGGCAACAGCCTGCGCTCGATCGTCATGCACTTGGACAAGCTGACGCGCGAGCAAGTGCTCGAACTCAACCTGGCGACGGGGGTGCCGATCGTTTACGAGTTCAGCGCAGACTTGCAGGTCCTTTCCAAGAAGATCCTGAACGACTGACCGATCAGTCGGCGGCGCGGCAACCGACGCGATACGCCGCGAAAATCGTGTTGCGTCACCGCCGTCGGGCGTGGTAAGGCACTACGTGCTTTGCAAGCGGGGTGCGACGCGTGGTTGTCGGCGCACGAGGCTCCACACAACACCGATGGTTGAGAGGCGAGACGGAGGCAGTCACCGCATGAAGTTCCCGTTGCAAGATGCTGCAGAAGGGTACCATCGGCCAGTGCTCAAGCCGGAAGAACGGCTGCTGCTGGCGGTTGTTGAGTCGGCGTACTGGGATTTGCACAGTGGTGATGCGGTCCGCCGGCGCACGGCCTGTAGCTATTTTCTCGATGAGGAAGACGCGCACACGTTTAGCTTCGTGGCGATCTGTCACCATTTCCGCTGGTCGCCGACCTCGATCCGTTCGCAATTGCGGGCCTACCTCGCTGTGGAGTACGCGGCCCACGTCGGTTGAGGGGCCTCGGTTCACCCACGCTCCGTCGTCGCGCGCGGCATACGCTCACACGAGACGCACATGCCTCCGGAGATGGACTGGGAACGTTCACTCTACGGGGAGCGTCCGCAGCAAGGGAAGGAGCAGGCGATGGCCCCGATCGATGGTGGTGCGCTGGTCGGACGCATTCTGAAGGAGCAAAAGGTCAAGTATCTGTTCGCCATCAACGGCGGACACACCTTCCCGATCCTCGCCAATCTGCGCAACAATGACGTCAAGCTGATCCACATGCGTCACGAGCAGGCGTGTGCCTACGCCGCGGACGCGTACGCGCGCACCACGGCGACTCCTGGCGTGTGCTGCGTTACTGCGGGTTGCGGGCTGACCAACGCGGTGACCGGACTGTGTGTGGCCGGCCTGACCGGTAGCGCGGTAGTGTGCATCGCCGGCCAACATCCGACGACCGAAGATCACCTGGGCTCGTTTCAAGAGGCCTACGGTTCCGATGTGTGTCGCACATTCTCCAAGTTCGTGAAGCGGACTGTCGATTGGTCGACCATCGAGGTGGACCTGCGGCAAGCCTTTCGCGAGGCGCTGTCGTATCCGCAAGGCGTGGCGCTGGTCGAAATCCCGACCAACATTCTCTATCACCAGGACGACCCGGCGCGGCAGCGCAAGGGAGCCAAGGTCTATGAGATCGACGACCTGCGCGCGCAGGGTGACCCGACGAAAATCGAGCGGGCCTTGGAACTGCTGCTGCGTGCCGAACGGCCGCTGATTGTTGCTGGCGACGGGATCTTTTGGTCCGGCGCATCTTCCGAGTTACGCGAGTTGGCGGAGTTGACCCACATTCCCGCATACGCGCGGCGTGCCGGGCAAGGAGCGATTCCCGAGGACCATCGGCTCGCCGTACGCGGTGCGTGGAAGAAGCCGTTCACGGGCCGTGCGGACGTTGTCTTGGCCGTCGGCTTCAAGTTCTGGAGCGGCGAGCACTTCGGCGAACCGCCGACGTGGAATGACAAGGCGACCTACGTCCAGGTGGATCCGGTACCGGACCGCATCGGCTGGCACGTCCCTGCCGAAGTCGCCGTCGTCGGTGATCCGAAGCTCGTGTTGCGTCAGCTGATCGACACCGCCAAGCGCCAGCGGCTCGATTTCTCACGCCACAGGGATTCGGAGTGGTTGCGCGAGGTCGTCCAGGTACGCACCAACTACGAACGTACGATCGACGAGCGCGAGCGCGCCACACGCGACAGCGTGCCCGTCCATCCCGACCATCTGGCCCGCACCCTGTGCGAGGTCATCGATCGCGACGCCACTGTGGTGATTGATTCGTTCACGCTCAGCGGCTGGATGACGCAGTGGTTCACGTCGCGGTTCGCCGGCCAGGTGGTGGACGCCGGGCCGCTGGCTCCGGTTGGACATGGTGTCGGCATGGGCATCGGCGTGCAGTTGGCGCGGCCGGGCAAGCAGGTCGTGCTGGTCATCGGTGATGGCGGGTTGGGCATCGGCGGGTGGGACATCGAAACCGCGCTACGATATGAGCAGCCGCTCATCACCGTGCTGTGGAACAATAGCTCGTGGGGACCCAGCTTCGAGCAGATGCCGCTGCTGAAAGGCCGTACCGAGCCGTTCAACATGCTCGAAAGAATCCGTTACGATCAAATGTTTGCTGTGATGGGATGCCACACCGAGTACGTCGAGGCGCCACAGCAGCTCCGCCCCGCATTGGAACGCGCGTGCAAGTCGGGCAAGGCCTCACTCATCAACGTCGTCGGCGACAAACGTATCGGCCACCCGCGCCTCGGCGGTAACCTGCTCGGCTCCACGCAGCTCTGACTCAGTCCGGTTCTGCTGGTGGCGCATAGCGGCGCTCGACCACGATCTCGACCTCATCTTCCGGGGAAACACCGCGGTTGCGGATGTGGGCTTGCCAGTTGGGGAACGAGCGCAGATGGGTGAAGACCGTCCGGATGAGCCCCGGCTTGATCTGCGTCTCCCATTCCTTGAACCAGTCTTCTTCCTCGAAGCATTCGTCGTCCCACAGTGCGTCTGGAATCCTTGCGGTGAGCGAAAAGCGAATCGTGAAGGTCCGGTCGCTTGCGTCCATGCTGCCTCCCTGAGCGGCGCCGCGCGCTTGGTCTGCGGGTGTCGCCGACGATCATAGCGCGAACGGCCGCGCCAGAAGGATCTCGCCGTCTGGGTTGACGAGGTAGACGTATACGGTATCGAAGGGTGGGCGCCCCGGCGGGTGATCGAGCGTTGCCGTGATCCGCGTCCAACTCGGCGACAACTTGACGGCCTCGCCGCTGGCGGGATTCTGGGTGCGGAGGTGGCCGCCGGCGGTGACGACACCCCCCGGCCCTTGCGTCGGCCACACTGCCCACAGGCGCGGTACGACGTGGTCGTTACGCGCCAGGACATACACGTACGCATCGACGCTGCCCGGTTTCGTCAGGCGTACCCGCAGTGATACGGTCAGTCGTTCTGCGTCCGCGCTGCGCTCTTGCCGTGCCGCGAAGTTCGCGATGTCGAAGAGTGGAGTGCTTTCCGGCTCGGCGGCTGCTTCACTATTCCCAGCCACGCTGTGGCGGCGCTCGCTGACAGCCCGAAAGGTGAGGTACCCCAGCACCGTCACGAGTGCGACGAGCGCGCTGTAGGCGATCGAGTTCAGCAACCTGCGCGAGCGTGGCGAAAGCGAGGTCGGCATCGATGCAAGACTAGGTCGACCGCCCGGCGAGTTCAATCGCCCGCCCGGCGCGACCTGCCACAATCACGACGAGCCAGATTGCTGCACGCAGGGGATCTCTGATAGACCATGCGCATGCTTATCGGTCCCGCGGCTGCGGTGCTGGTCGTCATCGTCGTCCTGCTGATCGGTGGGATCAAGATTCTGCAGGAGTACGAGCGCGGCGTGATCTTACGGTTGGGACGTCTGACTGCGGCGCGCGGTCCCGGGATCATCTACGTCATCCCATTCATCGAGCAGATGTTCCGCTTGGACCTGCGGACCATCACCCTCGACGTGCCCTCGCAGGACGTCATCACCCGCGACAACGTATCCATCAAAGTAAGCGCCGTGCTTTATTTCCGCGTCCTCGACGCCAATCGCGCGGTCGTGGAGGTGCAGAACTACCTCTACGCCACGTCGCAGATCGCGCAGACGACGTTGCGCAGCGTCTGCGGGCAGGCGCATCTCGACGAGTTGCTTGCCGAGCGCGAGAAGTTCAACGCGCGCCTGCAGGAGATCATCGACACGCACACTGAGCCGTGGGGCGTGAAAGTCGTGGCCGTCGAAGTGAAGCACGTCGACCTGCCGGTGGAGATGCAACGCTCCATCGCTCGTCAGGCAGAGGCAGAACGGCTGCGGCGGGCCAAGGTCATCAACGCCGAAGGCGAGTACCAGGCAGCCGTGCGGCTGAGCGAAGCGGCAACCATCATGGAGACCCAGCCGATGGCCATCCAGTTGCGCTTGCTGCAGGCGCTGTCGCAGGTCGGCACGGAGAAGAACCAGACCGTGATCGTGCCCGTACCGATCGATCTGATCAACGCCGTCATCGACCGCATCGGAAGGCCGTAGCGCATGCGCCCGCCTCGTGGGCGTTTCCACTGCGCGTTCCTCTCCGCTTGCCGCAGGTTCTCCAAACAGGTAACGATTCGACTCGATGGCCATTCCGCCTGACGTGCTGGCGCAGCGCCGCCGCCGGCTGATGGACCGGCTCGGTCCGGACGCTGCGGCACTTTTCGTCGCCGCACCGGTATCGTTGCGCTCCAACGACGTGGAATATCCCTATCGCCAGAACAGCGATTTTCTTTACCTGACCGGCTTTGTGGAACCCGAAGCGGTTGCGCTGCTTCTGCCCGGGCATCCGAAAGAAGAGTACGTGTTGTTCGTGCGTCCACGCGATCCGGAACGCGAGACTTGGACCGGACGCCGCGCGGGCGTTGAGGGGGCCGTCGCCACGCACGCAGCGCAGGCTGCCTTCCCCATCGACAAGCTCGACGGGAAGATCGGCGAATACGTCAGCGAGCGCGAGCGCCTCTACTACACCTTCGGCCGCGACACGGCCTTCAACCAGCGCGTGCTCGGATGGATGCAGCAGTGGCAGATGCTCCGCCCGCGCAGTGGCAAGGGGCCCATGGCCGTCCTCGATCCCGGTGAGATCGTCCATGAGATGCGCCTCTTCAAGGGCGAGGAGGAGCTCGCGTGCATGCGTCAGGCGGCGGCGATCTCGGCGGAGGCCCATCATGCAGCCATGCGTGCGGCGCGCGACGGCATGCACGAGTACGAAATCGAAGCGCTCCTCGACTATACCTTCCGCCGCCTGGGCGGCAGCGGGCCGGCGTATCCTTCGATCGTCGCCGCTGGTGCCAATGCGACCATTCTTCACTACACGACCAATGACCAACCGTTGCGCAACGAGGACTTGCTGCTGATCGACGCGGGTGCCGAATATGGCGGTTACTGTTCAGACGTCACACGTACGTTTCCTGTCGGTGGCCGCTTCAACCCAGCGCAGCGCGCTATCTATGATCTGGTCCTGCAAGCGCAACTGGCCGCCATCGACCTGATCCGACCGGGCGTGCGGGTGGATGCGCCACACGCCCGTGCCGTCGAAGTGCTGGTCGATGGCCTGCTCACGTTGGGCCTGTTGCAGGGCACGCGTGAAGAGATCATCAGCAAAGAGCTGTATCGGCCCCTCTTCATGCACCGCACCAGTCACTGGCTGGGCATGGATGTACACGACGTCGGAAAGTACAAGCTCGAAGGCAACGCACGCATCCTTGAACCGGGCATGGTTTTGACCGTCGAGCCCGGTCTCTACGTCTCTCCTGAGCGTGCCGCCGTGGACCCGCGCTATCTCGGCATTGGCGTTCGCATTGAGGATGATGTCCTGGTGACCGCCGATGGTCATGAAGTCCTCTCTGCGGCGGTGGCCAAGGCTCCAGCGGACATCGAAGCGCTGCGCGGCGAACCACGCGACTGACCCGCTGGTTGAGCGGCGCGGTTCGGAGTGAATGCGCCGCGCACGGAACTCCGCCGCTGTCGCCGGTGTTCTGGTCAGTGCGGTGGACTCGTGGTAAGCCACCGCAATGGCGGAGCCAGATCGCCGGAAGCGCGATGAATTCGCGAGAGAAGCGCTTCCGCACTTGGACCAGGTGTACACGGCGGCGCTCTACCTCACCCGCAACGCGGACGAAGCCCAGGAACTCCTGCAGGAGACCTTCCTCAGAGCGTACCGCTTTTGGCACCAGTTTACGCCGGGGACCAATTGCCGTGCCTGGCTCATGACCATCCTGCACAACACCTTCAAGAACCGCTATCGAGACCGCTACCGCGAGCAACAACGAGTCGACTTCGACGACACGATCACCGAGGCCAACAGCAGCGTGAACGCCGAGGCCCTGCCGACGAGCCCCGAAGACATTGTCCTCGCGCAGTTCCTCGACACGGAGGTGGAGGAAGCTCTCAAGAGCCTACCGGTGGAGTTCCTCGAGGTCATTGTCCTCGTCGACATCCATGAGCTGACCTACGAGGAGGCAGCCGCGGCGATCGGTTGCCCAGTCGGCACGATCCGTTCGCGCCTGTCGCGCGGACGCCGTCTGTTGGAAGCGGCCTTGCGGCAGTATGCGAAAGAGCGCGGTTACGGCCGTCGCGGCAGCTATGCACTGCGGTGAGTACAGAGAGCCGACCGCCGCCCACGTCGACGGGTTGCTGACGCCGGAAGAGCAGGCGACAGTAGCGGCGCACATCGCCGGCTGCCCGACCTGCACTCGGCTACTCGAGCGAGAGCAGCAGTTTGCGCGATCCCTGCGCGGCCGCAAGCTGATTCGTCCTGTTGTGTCGGAGATGTTAGTGTTTGTGCGTACCGCGACGGCGACGCCGTCGGCTTGATGGCGAGCGCCATGTCACGCGAAGACCTCGAGCACCTTCTGGCGGGTTACGTTTGAGCGGAAGTTCGGAGCCGTGAAAACCGCGGACGTCGCCATCATCGGCGCCGGCGTCATCGGCGCTTGTATTGCCGAGACGCTGGCGCGCGTGAGTCGCCTGCGCATCGTCTTGCTCGAACGCGGGACACCTGGGTGCGAGGCATCGAACGCCGCCGCCGGCGTGCTGGCGGTGGCCAGCGGCCAGGCGCGTCGCGGCGTGCTGCTGGAGTTGCGGCGCCTGAGCGCCGACATGTTCCCTGCCTTGGTCGATCGGCTGCAGCAGGAGGCCGGTATTGACCTCGGCTACCGCCGCGAGGGCCTCATCTCGTTGGCCTTCTCAGAGGAGCAGGCGGTGGCGCTACGAGCGCTGGTCCTGCACCGCAGCGAGCAGGGGCTGCGCTGCGAGATGCTGTCGCCGGCCGACGTGATGCGGCTCGAGCCTGCGGTGAACCCGCAGTTGCAGGCGGCTGCACTCTTTGCGGATGATCGGACCATCAACAGCGAGCACTTCGTAAGTGCGCTCATCGGTGCGGCGGTGCGGCGTGGTGTCGAGCGCTGCGACAAGACCGCAGTGCGGGGAGTTTTGCCGAGCGCGGGTGCGGTGACGCTGGAACTGGACCGCGGGCGCATTGAGGCCGGCGTGGTCATCGTGGCAGCGGGGGCATGGTCCAGGCCGCTGCTCGAGCCCTGCGGTGTCAAGGTGCCGGTGCGCCCAGCCCGTGGCGAGATGCTGGCCGTGCGGCCGACGACCTGGGAGTTGCGGCATACGCTGGTCGCTGGCGAAGGTTGTCTGGTGCCGCGAACCGGTGGGGAGCTGTTGATCGGCAGCACGACGCTCTTCGACGGCTTCAATAAGCAGGTCACGGCTGCTGGACGGGCCACGTTACGCGTGCGTGCGGCGGCGATGGTGCCGCGGATCAGCGCCGCCGCCGAGTTGCGCAGTTGGGCCGGGCTGCGCCCGTGCTCGACGATCCGCCGTCCGATTATTGCGCCGTTGCCGGGTATGGAAAATGTGATTCTCGCGACTGGCCACCATCGCAACGGTATCCTGCTTGCGCCGATCACTGCGCAGTTGGTTGCCGAGTTGGTGACCGGTGCGGCGCCCACTGTTTTCATGCGTCCGTTCAGCTATCGTAAGCGTTGATGCTGCGCGATGACGCACTCCTGTTTCGGCTCCGCCGTATGCCAGGTACGCGGCTGCCCTATGCGGTGTGACGCGCGGTGCGGCGGCGCCGCGGTTGACTCTGCGGCGCGAATCTCATAGGCGGCTGGAGCTTCCTGGGCCAAGAAGGACATGCCGACGACACTTCTGCGGACGGAACAACTGACATACCTGCGCGACGGTGATCCCATCGGCGCCTATGCTGCGTGGCTACGGCGTGACGAACGGCTGCCGGCGGTGATCATCATCCCCGACGTTCGTGGTCTGACTGAGCACTATCGGGACATTGCGCGCCGCTTCGCCAACGAATCGTTCTTTGCGCTGGCCGTCGACCTCTACAGCCGCGAAGGTGCCCCCGAGCTCCCAGACATCGAGAGCG
>Ga0335070_10005664_pt1 | contig 14704 bp, 11 predicted proteins | sample Lox_Sample_13_FD_206722 | JGI IMG/M metagenome (GOLD analysis project Ga0335070, IMG submission 206722) | Soil microbial communities from Loxahatchee National Wildlife Refuge, Florida, United States - Lox_Sample_1.3 | ecosystem: Environmental > Terrestrial > Soil > Wetlands | place: USA... | reverse complement strand
ACAAAGGCGTACTTCACTTGAGCTCCTTGGCAAAGTACGCGGCTGCCTTTTTAAGATGTCGCGCTCCTCCTTAACCTTCTCCAGCTCTTTGCGCAGTCGAGCTAACTCATCGCTGCCTTGCGATCCTCGGCCAGATCCAGGAAATGCTCCCGAGCCACGCTGATTCAACTGTTCCTTCCACTTGTAGAGTTGATTGCGCCTAACGCCGAGTTCGCGGGCTAGATCTGCCGAAGATTTCTGTGCGGTCTCTAGTAACCGGACCGCTTCCCTTTTGAACTCCGGGCTAAAGCTCTTGCGCTTGCTCATTGAACACCTCCTCCAGGGCTTCTTCTCCCCTTTTTAGGTGTCCGTCAATCCCAGGCTAGCTCAGGTCTTTCTTCTTGATTTTCTCGTCCACTCCCCCGGAACCTAACTCGCCTTGCGCATCTCTTCGGCCAATATTTCGTTGACGAGCGATTGGTACGGTTTCCCCTTTTTCTCCGCGGTCTTGCGTAGCCACGACAGGACTTTTGCATCCAGACGGATGGCGATGAGCCTTCTCGGCTCGTCTCCCACGGTCGGCCGTCCTACGCGGCGCATCCGCGAGAGCTGGTTGTCGGAAAGTTCCGGAATGTCCGAAAAATCAATCTTCTTTGACTTTATATGTTTTTCTTTCTTTCCGGCTCGCGCGGCGCGCGCTGATAATCCTCGTGATTTCTTCATCGTCCTCTCTCCTCATTGTGTAGGCTATGACCAAGATTCTGCCGAGATCACTTTTTGCGAGACGCAAGCGTCTCTCCTCGCTTTCGGAATGTTCAACGTCTTTACCGTCCAGACCTGCTGGATCACGAAAGGCGGTGGTGGCTTCTTCGAATGAGACTCCGTGTTTAAGCCGGTTATTTTTGGCCTTCCGAGGATCCCAATCAAACATTAATTATGTATATACATTATAGACACTCTTTACAAACAGTTTTTACGAGGAAGGATTCGGCCAGGTTTCATGCCGGACGAATTTGACACGCTCATGGATCACGGCTAGAACAAGCGTCATTCAATTTCCGCTTCACCACACCGATGAACGACTGGTCTGCTCGCCAATATCTCAATTTCGAGGACGATCGCACGAGGCCGTCGCGGGATCTGCTCGGGCAGGTGCCGCTCGAGCGCGCCGAGCGGGTGTTCGATCTGGGCTGCGGGCCGGGCAATTCCACTGAGCTTTTGATCGAGCGATTTCCCGATGCCGAAGTGACCGGCGTCGATTCCTCAGCCGACATGCTGCGGCAAGCGCGCGAGCGGCTGCCCGGCCGCCCGTTCGTGCAAGGCGAGCTGACGACCTGGAGTCCGCCGCAAGGCACCAATCTCTTGTTCGGCAACGCGGTGTTTCAGTGGGTGCCGGACCATCCGGCGGTGCTGGCGCGGTTGCTCAAGGCGCTGCCGCCGAGCGGCGTGCTCGCCGTGCAGATGCCGGACAACACCAGTGAGCCGGCGCTCGCGCTGATGCGGGATGTCGCCGAGCGCGGGCCCTACGCCAGTCACCCAGGACTGGAGCATGCCACCCGCGGCGCGCTGGCGTCGCCGGGGGATTACTACAATCTGTTGCGCCCGCTCGCGAGCCATCTCGACGTCTGGCATATCGTTTACAACCACGTGATGGCGGGACCGCAGGCGATCGTCGAGTGGTTCAAGGGCTCAGCGCTGCGGCCCTTTCTCGACGCGCTCGACCTACCGGCGCGCGAGGCTTTCCTGACCGACTACACCGGCCGCATCGCCAAAGCTTATCCAGCCCGCTACGACGGCAAAGTCCTACTGCACTTCCCGCGCCTATTCATTGTCGCAGCACGGTGATCGCTCTTCCTGCTGAAGCCTTCGCAACGCGCGGGTGCTCGCGAGCGGCCCAAGCTGTTCATTAATCTACGAGCTACGTGTTTGTATGTCATCAGAGAGAAGTGACGATCCTGCCGCCGGCGTCTTGCGTGATAAACCACGTGAGCTTTCCATTTGCCGGCCGGATTTGCCCGGCGGGGTATTGGGCTGGGTTCGAGTCCTGGCCGAGCAGCGCGTTGACAATCGCTGCCTTGCTTTCGCCCGCAACTAAAAAACTCACCTGCGCGGCGGCGTTGATCACCGGCAGGGTGATAGTGAGCCGATGCGCGTTGAGGCGTTCCACGTAAACGCTGGTCACCAGCTTGTGCTTTTCATTGGGCGCTGAGGTGCCGGGAAAGAGAGAGGCCGTGTGACCGTCCTCGCCCAGCCCGAGAAGAGCCAGATCGAAGCGCGGCAGCGCGTCCGCGTCGAGCTGAAAAAATCGCGCGATCTCCGCGGCGTAGATGGCCGCCGCGTTTTCCGGTGCGATCTCGCCCGCCATGCGATGAATATTTTCCGGCGGCATCGGAATGCCGCTGAGCAGCGCCTCGCGCACCATACGATAATTGCTTTCCGGGTGATCCGGCGCCACACAGCGCTCGTCGCCCCAAAACAGATGCACCCGCGCCCAATCGACGCGTGCGCGATAATCGGGCGAGGCCAGCAACGAATAGAGCGCTTTTGGAGTCGAGCCGCCGGAGAGCGCAACGGAGAACCGGCCACGCGCCTGGCCCGCCAAGACGACGAACTGATCCGCCGCTTTCTGCGCGAGCTCGTTCGCATCGCGGCATAAAATGATTTCGCGATCAGCCATCGGCGAGAATAGCCCCGTAGTAAGCGGCGCCGCGCAACGCGGCCTTTTCATTCAATACGACCCGCACGGGCATGGCGGCGAGCAGATCGGTATAACGCCCTTTGTCGAGAAAGGCGCGCATGAAGGTGCCGTCTTTAAGCTTATCGAGGATCTTCGGCGCGATGCCGCCGCCGACGTAAAGGCCGCGCACCGATTTGGCGCGCAGCGCCATGTTGCCCGCCTCCGCACCGTAGATCGACACGAACATATCGAGCGCCTTGACACAGATTTCGGCTTGGTGGGCCAAAGCCGCTTGCGAGATGATGGCCCCCGGGTCTTCGCCGGCAGCGAAACGCTGAGTCAATTGCGCCGGCTCTTCCATGCCGCGACTTTCTTTGAGGAAGCGGTAGATATTGAGCAGCCCTGGTCCGGAAAGAATGCGCTCGTAGCTGACGTGGCCGAAGCAGCCGATCAGATAACGCAACAACTCGATCTCCAATTCGTCGCGCGGCGCGAAATCGGCATGGCCGCCTTCCGAAGCAAGCGGCCGGAAGTGCTCGCCGTCATCGTAGAGAATGGCTTGACCGAGACCGGTGCCGGCCGCGAGCAACGCTTTGTTGCCGGCATGACGCATTTGACCCTCGTTGAGCGTGAAAAATTCTTCGTCCTCCAGAGTAAACAGACCGTAGGCGCTCGCTTCGAGATCGTTGAGCAAATGAACAGCGTCGAGCTTCAATACCCGGCGCAACTCCCCGGTATCGACGATCCACGGCAGATTCGTAGTCTTAACGCGACCGTCCACCACCGGGCCGGCGATGCCGAAGCATGCTGCAGCGACGACCGGCTGCTCGCCGCAAAACTCTTTCAGGATCGGCGTGAGACCGGAATAGCGTTTGCTCGGGAAATCGCTTTGGGTTTCTGCGTGCAGCTTATCGTCGTGTATCGAGAAGATCGCGAGACTGGTCTTGGTGCCACCGATATCGCCCGCGAGAACGTTTTGTCGAGGCATAGTGGGTTCTATTGCGACAAACGGGAATGGGTAGGGGCGTAGAATTTTACGCCCCTACGATCGCCGAAATCAAATTTTGCAATCGTCACCAATTTCACGGCCGCCGCCAGCGCCGCCCTTCGCGCGCCATGAATTCGTCTGCTTCGCGCGGTCCCCAAGTACCCGCGTCGTAGTTGGGAAAATTTCTCGGCCGGCTCAAATTCCACACTTGAATAATCGGATCCATCAGCGACCACGCCAGCTCCACCCAGTCATGACGGGTGAAGAGCGTCGAATCGCCTTCGATGCAGTCCTCCAAAAGTGTTTCGTACGCTTCCGGCGGGCTATTGCCGAACGATTCCTCGTAATTGAAATCGAGGCTCAACGGCCGGATCACCATGTCATGCCCCGGCGGTTTGACTTCGAAGGTCAACGACACGCCTTCATCGGGTTGAATGCGTATCACCAAAACATTGGGATTGACGTCTTCTACAGCGTGGGATTTGAACAGCAAGAGCGGCGGGCGCTTGAACTGGATAGCAATCTCGGAGACGCGCTTGACCATGCGCTTGCCCGAGCGCAGATAAAACGGCACGCCTTCCCAGCGCCAGTTGTCAATAAAAAAACGAATCGCCGCATAGGTCACGGTGGTAGAATTTTTCGCAACCCCGGGTTCTTGCCGATAACCGACCAGTTCTTCGCCGTTCATTCGACCCGATCCGTACTGACCGCGCACCGCCGCCGCTGCGACTTCCTCCGCCGCCACGGGACGCACCGATTTGAGCAGCTTGCCCTTCTCGTCGCGCACGGAGTCGGCGTCAAGACCCACGGGCGGCTCCATCGCGGTCATGCACAGCAGTTGCAGCAAATGGTTTTGAAACATGTCGCGCACCACGCCGGCCTGTTCGTAATAGCCGCCGCGGTTTTCCACTCCCACCGATTCCGCCGCAGTGATCTGCACGTGATCGACATAGCGGCGATTCCAGATCGGCTCGAAAACGGCATTGGCGAAGCGGAAGACCATGATGTTCTGAACGGTTTCTTTACCGAGGTAGTGATCGATGCGGTAAATTTGCCGCTCGTCCAATACTTCGTGAATGCGGTGATTGAGCTCCCGCGCGGTTTGTAAGTCGGTGCCGAAGGGTTTCTCGATGACGATCCGGGTGCGCGCTTCGCCATCGCTCTCCTTGCACGCCAATCCTGCCGCGGCGATACGCTCCACGGTGACGCCGTAAATATCTGGCGGGATCGCCAGGTAAAACACCCGCGCCGGCAAGACTCGGCTGCCGCGATCGAAGCCGTCGACGAATTCTTTCAGCCGCTGAAAGCCGTCGTCGTCGTCGTAGCCGCCGCGCACATAGTAAAGCGTGGAAGCGAACTGCTGCCAGACCGTTTCGTCCTTTAAACCGCTGCGGGAGAATTCTTTGACGTCTTCGCGCATCTTGTCGCGGAATGCCTCGTGGGTCATTTCGCTGCGCGCATAACCGACCACGGCGAAGCGCTCGGGCAAGCGTTTTTCGAGTGCAAGATTGTACAGCGCGGGAATGAGTTTGCGCTTGGTCAGATCACCCGACGCGCCGAAGATCACCAGCACGCACGCGTGCGGCTTTTTCGCTGCGCCGAGTCCGTCGCCAAGGTAGTCGTGCGGATCGGGAACCATAGATGTGCTAGCCTCGTTTGACCGCGTGGCCGCCGAATTCGTTGCGCAGAGCGGCGATGACTTTTGCCGAGAAGGAATCGTCCTGGCGCGATGCGAAGCGGGCGAAGAGCGACAGCATCAGCACCGGCGCCGGCACACTCTTTTCGATCGCTTCTTCGACGGTCCAGCGCCCTTCGCCGGAATCGTCCACGTAGCCGCGAATCGACGTGAGCTTGGGATCTTTTTCAAAAGCGCTCTCGGCAAGCTCGAGCAGCCACGATCGCACCACGCTGCCCTGGTTCCACAGATGAGAAATTTTGCCGAGATCGAGATCGAACTGCGAAGCTTTGAGCAGCTCGAAGCCTTCGCCGTAAGCTTGCAGCATGCCGTATTCAATGCCGTTGTGAATCATCTTGACGAAGTGGCCGGCGCCGTTGGGGCCGACGTGGAGATAGCCGTCGGGCGGCGCCAGGGTGGCAAAGACCGGTGCGAGGCGATCGACGATCTCCTTCTCCCCGCCGATCATCATGCAGTAACCGTTCTGCAAGCCCCACACCCCGCCGCTGGTGCCGGCGTCCACATAGTGGATGCCCCGGGCTTTCACTTTTTCCGCGCGGCGAATCGAGTCCTTATAATTCGAATTACCGCCATCGATCAAGATATCGCCCTTGGCCAATGCCGGCAGCAATTGATCGATGGTCTGGTCCACCGGGTCACCGGAGGGAACCATCAGCCAAATAGTGCGCGGCTGGCTCAGTTGCTTGACGAAATCGGCGAGCGAGTTGGCACCCACGGCGCCTTTGTCGACCACGCGCTGAACCGCTTCCGTGCTGCGGTCGTAACTGATCACCCGATGACCGCCGCGCACGAGACGTTCGGTCATGTTGGCGCCCATCCGACCCAGTCCGATCATGCCGAGTTCCATCGTCATTGCTCCTTTTTCCAGAAGGCTAAACTAACCTCTCAATGCGATCAACAATTGCTGCAAACCAGCCGCGCTTTCGCCGCCCAAATCGATTCTGAGAGCGCGCCGCCGCCGCTGCTTGAGCGCGGTAAAGTCGCCCAGCGCCTGGGCCTTGATTAGTGTGTCAAAGCTATAGTTGGTTTCCGGCACAGCTAAGTTATCGGCAGGCTGGTCAACGATCTGTAGGACCAGCGCCGAGTTCGAACCACCTTTGTGCAACTGGCCGGTAGAATGGAGAAAACGAGGGCCAAAGCCGAGCGTCACCGGCGCCCTCAGCCGCTCTTGCAGCGCGGCGCAGACCTTTTGCAGCTCTGCCGAGTTCTCCGAGGACGGATTGATGTAAGCCTGAACTACAACATAATCGCGCGCCTTTTTCTTGCCCAGCCAAGAGAACAGCGCTTTCTGCAGCGCTTCAGCTTCCACGGCGGCGACCTCGTCCTTCAGTTTGCCACCGCCTTTGCCGTAACCTTCAGTCATCGCCTTTTTGGCCAAATCTTTGGCCAATTGGACATCGGGCTGATTGAAGGGATGAATGCCGATGGCGGCACCCGCGGCCGCGACGGCAAACTCCCAGCGGAAAAACTCCTGGCCCAGATCACTTTTGTCATTTAGGTCAATGCGCAGCGCCGGGTGGGCGTTGGCTTCCAGTGCTGCCAACAGCCGATCCAGCTCATGATTCTGATCGCCCTGCAGACGCAGATAGACAAACAAACGATCCGCGCCATATTTCTCGGGCGAAGCGAGCGGTTCGTTGGCGACGGGCACGATGCCTTTATTATTTTTGCCGGTACTTTCGGCGATCAATTGCTCCACCCAGGAAGGAAACGCCGCGAGCGAGGGTGAACAGAGAAAGGTCACTTTGTCGCACTTCGCCAAAGTGAGCTCGCCCAGGACCGCGCCAAGAACGAGGCCGGGATTGTCGCCGCCGGCAGTCGTCGGGCCGCATGTTTCGCTCATCCGCCGGGCGCGGGCCAATAGAGCATCGAGATCGACGCCGATCAGCGCCGCCGGTACCAAACCGAACATGGTCAACGCCGAATAACGCCCCCCGACATCGTCGGGCGCATTGAAGGTCGCGCGAAAGTTACGCTCGCGCGCAAGTTTCTCCAGCGGGGTGCCAGGATCTGTGATCGCGATAAAATGGGGGCCAGGATCGCTCTTCAGCGCTTTTAACTTCTCCCAAAAGTAAAAGAAAAAAGAATTGGTTTCCGTAGTCGTGCCCGACTTGCTCGATACCAAGAACAGCGTGTGCGCAAGATCGATATGCGCCTCGACGGCTTTGACCGCGGCCGGATGCGTGCTGTCGAGAACCTGCAGCGACGGATAGCCCGGAGCGTTGCCAAAGGTCTTTTGAAACACCTCGGGTGCCAAGCTCGATCCGCCCATGCCGAGCAGCACGACGTGCGTGATGCCGTCGGCCTTTACCTTTTCAGCGAGGGCGCGCAGTTCGTCAACGGACTTTTCCATCGTGACGGGCAGTTCGAGCCAACCCAATCGATCCGCCAACTCCGGCTGCGGCTCCTTCGACCACAGCGTGTAATCTTTTTTCCACAGCCGCGCGGCGAAGTCATCGGTTTGCCATTGTTTGAGCCGGCGCTCCACTCGCTTGGCGTAACTGCCGAGATGAAGCTCGACGCGATCCAATTCGGCGCCGGCAAGCGAGTTGCGCTTTTTTCCCAGCGCGGCCATCAATTGATCAAAGGACGCCGCGAAGGCGGCAACGCCGTCCTTTTGCAGTTTTTCGGTCAGTCCGCCGAGGTCGATGCCGAGACGTGCCAACGCCGCCAGCGCGGCATCGGCTTCAGCCAATCCCTCGCGCACGGTCATGCCGGGAATCTTGCCGTGATCGCGATACGCATGCACGGTTTCCGGCGGCATCGTGTTTACCGTCTCGGGACCGATGAGATTTTCGACGTAAAGCACATCGGAATAGGCGGGGTTTTTTGTGCTCGTGCTCGCCCACAGCGGCCGCTGCACCCGAGCGCCGCGCTGGCGTAGCGCCGCAAAGCCTTCGCCGTGAAAAATTTCCAGAAAGCGGCGATAAACCACTTTGGAATTAGCGATGGCGATCTTACCCATCAACTCCTTCGCTTCATCGCTGCCGTTGCTTTCCAGCACTTTGTCGACCAGAGTGTCGACGCGACTGACAAAGAATGACGCCACCGAGGCGACCTGTGACGGATCGGCGCAGCGCTCTAGTCCTTTTAAATAGGCGCGCGCCACCGCTTCATAGTGGCTCATCGAAAACATCAACGTCACGTTGATATTGATGCCATCGGCGATGAGCTGCTCGATGGCCGGAATGCCGGCCGGCGTGGCCGGCACTTTGACCATCAAGTTGGGGCGGTCGACCGCCCTGCGCAAACGTCTCGCTTCGTTGATCGTCTGCTCGGTGTCGTGGGCCAGATGCGGCGAGACTTCGAGACTGACGTAGCCGTCGCCGCCGTGGGTCGCGTCGAACACCGGCCGCAAAATATCGGCGGCCTCTTGGATGTCCTCGATCGCCAACTGCTCGTAAAGTTTGCCGATCTCGATGCCGGGATTTACGGCGAGAATCTGACGCAGCTCATCATCGTAATCGGTGCTGCCGGCCATGGCCTTTTCGAAGATCGTCGGATTGCTGGTCATGCCGCACAGTCCGTCTTCTTCGATCATGCGCTTGAGTTCGCCGCTCCGCAGCAGATTGCGCCGGATAAAATCCAGCCAGATCGACTGACCCTTTTCACTCAGCTCTTTCAAAGGATTCATCGCATCTCTCCTAGTCTAAGGTTTTGCCGTAGCGCCCCTCCAGAGTTTTGATTTTGGCAACGCGGCGGCGATGGCGTTCTTCCCCGTTGAAATTCGCCGCCAAAAAATTGTCCACCAGCTCGCGCGCCACCTCGATGCCGATAACGCGCGCGCCCAGTACAAGAATATTCATGTCGTCATGCTCGACGCCCTGGCGCGCCGAATAAGTATCGTGGCAGAGCCCGGCGCGGATGCCGGGGATTTTGTTTGCGGCCACTGAAGCACCGACGCCGCTGCCGCAGATCAGCACGCCACGGTCCGCTTGGCCATGGATGAGAACTAGCGACACCGCTTCGGCAAAATCGGGATAATCCACTGGATCATCACTGTCGGTACCCTTATCGATCACTTGGTGTCCGTGATGGCGCAAATAGGCCGCGATGATTTGCTTTAAATCGTAGCCGGCGTGGTCCGCACCGATGACGATGCGCATGATTTATTTTCCCATCAGCGCCGCGGCGCGCTCGACCACGTGGGCCACAGTAAAGCCGAACTTTTCCATCACCAGGTTTCCCGGCGCCGAAGCGCCGAAACGATCGACGCCGATGATCTCGCCGCCGTCGCCGACGTAGCGGTGCCAACCTTGGGACAGTGCCGCTTCTACGGCCAGGCGCGGCCGCACGCTACGCGGCAGAACCGCATCGCGATACGCTTGTGGTTGTTGCTCGAAGAGCTCCCAACTGGGCATCGCTACCACGCGTGCTTGAATATTTTGCGCCGCCAATTTTTCTCGCGCGGCGACGACCAACGAGACTTCCGAACCGGTCCCGATCAAAATAATATCCGGTTTGCCGCCCGGCGCATCGGCCAAAACATAAGCGCCCTTGCGCAAGCCGTCTGCCGGCGCGAATTGACTGCGGTCGAGGGTCGGCACGTTTTGCCGCGTCAGCACCAAAACCACCGGGCGGGCGCGGTTTTCGATCGCGATTTGCCAGGCCACGGCAGTCTCGTTGGCGTCGCTCGGGCGCAAGACGATCAGGTTCGGAATCGCGCGCAGTGCCGCCAATTGCTCCACCGGCTGGTGCGTCGGGCCGTCTTCACCGACCCCGATGCTGTCGTGGGTAAAAACGTAGATCACGCCGAGCCCCATCAGCGCCGCCAGACGGATCGACGGACGAACGTAATCGGAGAAAATCAAAAACGTCGAGCCAAACGGTATGATGCCGCCGTGCGCGGCCATACCGTTGAGCGCCGCGCCCATGCCGTGCTCGCGTACGCCAAAATGTATATTACGCCCGGCGTAATCCCACGGACCGCCGGCCGATCCTTGATTATCGGTGAACTTGCAGTCGGGGCTTTCAAAATCACCGAGCTTCGGCAATACCGTGAACGTCGACGGATTCAAATCCGCTGAGCCGCCGATCAAGGTCGGCAGCTTGGTCGCTAGCGCCGGCAATATTTTCCCCGAAGCCGCGCGCGTCGCTATCCCTTTGGCGTCAGCGGGAAAACTCGGGATCGCAGTTTCCCAACCGGTCGGCAGCACACCGCTCATCAATTGTTCGAACTCCTTGGCCTGCTCCGGAAATTTCGCCGCGTAGGAGTCAAAGCACTGTTTCCAGCTCGCTTCGGCCTTCTCCCCGTGGCTCAATGCTTCGTGAAAATGCGCCGCCGCTTCGTTCGGAATATAAAAACTCGGCTCCAGAGGCCAGCCGAGCTTTTCTTTAGTCCGTTTGACTTCCGCTTCGCCGAGCGGCGAGCCGTGCGCTTCGAAGCTATCTTGTTTTCCCGGCGAGCCGTAACCGATATGGGTGCGCAGCAAGATCAATGAAGGCCGCGCGGTTTCCGCGCGCGCCGCGCGCAGCGCGCGTTCGATTGCCTCGACGTCGTTGCCGTCGTCGACCGACACCGTGTGCCAGCCGTAGGCGTCAAATCGCTTGGCGCAATCTTCGGTAAAGCTCAGATCGGCCGCGCCGGCGAGTGAAATCCGATTGTTGTCGTACAGGTAAATCAACTTGCCTAATTTCAAATGACCGGCCAGGCTTGCCGCTTCGGCGGCTACACCTTCCATCAAGTCGCCGTCGCTCACGATCGAATAAGTGAAATGATTGACGATGCCGAAGCCAGGCCGATTGTAGCGCGCCGCCAAATGCGCTTCGGCGATCGCCATGCCGACGCCATTGCCGAAGCCCTGGCCGAGCGGGCCGGTGGTTGTCTCCACGCCGGGCGTGTGGCCACGCTCGGGATGGCCGGGCGTGTGGCTGCCCCATTGGCGAAATTGTTTGATCTGATCGAGCGGCAGATCGTAGCCGGTAAGATGAAGCACGCTGTACAGCAGCATTGATCCATGTCCCGCCGAGAGCACGAAGCGGTCGCGGTCCGGCCACTTGGGATTGCGCGGATTGTGTTTGAGAAAGCGCGTCCACAGCACGTACGCCGCCGGCGCGAGCCCCATCGGGGCCCCGGGATGGCCCGAATTGGCTTTTTGCACTGCGTCGATCGACAACGTCCGTATAGTATTGATGCAGAGCTGATCAATGGATGGATTCATGTTTTCCGCCCGTCCTGCCGGTGAGCACCGGCCCTCGAAAATTGATAATTCACTTTTATCACTTTCAAGAACTGAGTTCAGCAGGATCGATAATTAATCCGCAGATGTTAACAAGAGGTAAACCACGGTTCACCAGCCAAATCGCGTGCCGCTATTTTGACACCGGAAGGTGGGCAATCAATCGGGACTTGGACGTGCCGCGGCGGATCTTCCTGGCCTCATTGGCTTACAATGCAACATTGATGGACACCATGACTCCCCCCTTGGTCCATAGCACCAAAACGGAGATACCAAACGGCGATGCGTGTCCAAACCCGGTCGCTTATCGGGATACCTAGACAGCTTGATTTGCCGCCACTTCGCTGGTTGAGAACGCAAACACAGAGACAGGCTCACCAAGACCCCTCAACGGATAGGATCCAAGGTTTTCCAGCTTGCTCCCGCAACCCGCCATTTCAACGAAGGTCTTCGAAAACAGCACCGATCGTTTGACTTCCTTGGTCAAGTTTTCGAGTCGTGACGCGATGTTGACCGCTGGCCCAATAACCGTAAAGTCGAGGCGCTTTCGCGAGCCGATGTTGCCGTACATGACGTCACCGACATGCACGCCGATACCGTACCTCAACGCATCGCGCCCGGCCAAAAGACTTTGCTCGTTGAGTCTGGCGAGCGCCGTTTGCGCTTCGCCGATCGCTCGCAAGAGATCGATGCAGGCGGTCGGATTGCCAAGAGGAAAGATTGCCAGAAGGCCGTCGCCCATGAACTTCAGGATCTCGCCGCCATGGCGCTCAATCGGCTCCGCCATTGCATCGAAGTATCCGTTTAAAATTTCAATGACTTCATCCCGTGATCTAAGGTTTGACAATGCCGTGAAGTTGCGAAGATCGCAGATGAGGACAGCGGCACTCACCGTGACGCCATTGCCCCGGGTGGTTGCGCCGTCAAGGATTTGTTCGCTCGCATGGGGACCGACATAGGTTTCCAGCAACGTCCGGGCAAGCTGGTTCTTCAAGCGAATTTCGCTGACAAGAGCAAGGGCGGGAAGAATCTCGGCGAGCACTGCGACATGATCGTCATCGAATCCGCTTGGTGCATCGCTTGCGAAGGTAACCAGATGGCGCTTGCCAAGTGTGTGGTCGAGCGGCCAAGCTACGTAGTCTGTAAGCCCCTCTGCACGAAATTCCTCATACAGGGGATGACTCAAGCTTCGGTCTTCTCCACTTTGTAACCGCCACCTAATCTCACTCGCGCCGTCAACAATAATCGCGCGAAAGGGACTGTCCAAGAACTCTGCTGTCTCTTCGACGTGGTAGCCAACTGTTCGTACTTCAGCCTTCCGCATTCCACTTCGCCAAATTATACGAGTGCCGAGCCATTGCGGATGACGGGTTCGAAAGTGGAGGGTTGCTCTAGCGACCGGTACGCCGGCAACCCGCAGCCGACTGCACAGCTCGACAAAGATATTGTCAATAAGGGGTTCGTCGTGCGTTCCCCTCATCAGCCAATTTAGAATTTGGCTGCCCGAAGCGGGCCAGGCGCCAAATTTCTCATAATGTGAAACCTCGGTCTTATTCAACGAAATTTCCATTTCTACACTCCATATCGCCGCCTGTCGCACGCAATGCGGTTGTGCGAGCCGCCATCGACGGCGATTACCTGTCCGGTCATCCACTCGGAAACCGGATCCGCGAACGACATGATCCATCGGGCCACGTCATTCGGATGGCCGCGGCATTTGAGCGGAATTTGCTCGCGCTCCTGATCCTTGATGGCCATGGCCTGCTCCGGTGAGAACCCCATCATTCCGGTCACCGCCGGTGCCGCGCGCTTCTGTGGAAAGAGGTTTCGTTGAATCGCGCTTGGAACACGCTGCCTCGGAGAAAACGACGAGCGCCGATGGAGCCGGCTTTTCACGGCTGAAACCGTCAGTCCGACAGACGTGGCGATTTCTTGGTCGGACAGCCCTTCGAGATCGCTGAGGACGGTGACACTTTTGTCGATCGGATTCAATTGTTCTAAAGCGTTAGCGAGCAGTTTTTGCATCTCGCATCTGGCGTACTTTTCATCCAAGGTGTCCGACCAATCGACTACCGGCCGGACCCGATGATGGCCATCTTTTCGAAACCTGGACAACCACTCTTCATATCGAACTTCCTTGTGTTTCTTGCCCCGGCGGATCTTACCCAACGCCGCGTTGAATGTGAGCCGGTAAAGCCAAGTTGAGAATCGCGAATCGCCTCGAAACGATTCGGCCTTGCGAAACACCGTCCAGAAGACATCCTGGATTACCTCCTGGGTGTCTGCGGCCTCGCCAAGAATCCGCAGCGCCATATTGTAAAGTTTCTCCGAATAAGTATTGAAAATAGTTTCCAGAACCTCCGCGTCGCCTGCCTTCAAACTCTCGATGAGCAATGCTTCTGCGGGAGCTGGCTGTCGGCCGCACGGCGCTCGGTTCGTCGCAGGCGATTTGCGCCGCCCGACGACCGGCGATCGATCGATCGAGACTTCCAACTGTTTCAGTCTGCACTGCCGACATATCCATTTCCTCAAGTTACCTGCTTGAAAGCCCGAAGCGGATCCGCCCTGGCTAACTACTTTTGAGACAGGGAATGAGTGAGCCAGTCCTCGAAATGCGTCGCCCCGATGCGCGGGTTGTCGCCCGGGGTGAGCGATTGATCGTTCAACTCCAGGCCGAAGTAGCGTGCGTGGACGTCAGTAACTACCTGACGAGCGTCCTGCTTTGCGCTCAGGAATCGCCGGACGAGTTCGTCCTGGCGTATCCGGTCAGGGCCGGCCAATTCAATCATTCCGTTCACCGGCGGGTTGATTGCGACGTCGGCCAGTGCAGCGGCGACATCATCCGACACGATGGGCTGCATCACCGCAGGTGGCAATCGAACGGTTTGGCCTTCGGTTGCAGATTGGGCGATGCCGCTAACGAACTCGAAGAACTGCGTCGCACGAACGATGGTATAGGCAATCTTGGAAGCCTTGATCAGGTTTTCTTGGGCCATCTTCGCGCGAAAATAGCCGCTCTGGAGAAGGCGATCGGTGCCGACGACGGACAACGCGACGTGATGACCCACGCCAGCGGCTGCTTCTGCGGCAACCTGGTTGCGGGTTGACGTCTCGAAAAACTCTAAAACCGCCTTGTCTTCCCACGAAGACGAGTTCGTCACGTCGACGACAACTCGAGCGCCGGC
>Ga0335070_10005662_pt1 | contig 14707 bp, 11 predicted proteins | sample Lox_Sample_13_FD_206722 | JGI IMG/M metagenome (GOLD analysis project Ga0335070, IMG submission 206722) | Soil microbial communities from Loxahatchee National Wildlife Refuge, Florida, United States - Lox_Sample_1.3 | ecosystem: Environmental > Terrestrial > Soil > Wetlands | place: USA... | reverse complement strand
GGTCGGACGCGCCGGGCCCTTTGCGCTCCATGACGGGTCCCGAATCCCCGCCGCCGGAGGCGAGCGCGGCGAAGGGGTCCTGCCAGAGCCGGGCCTCGAACCGCTGCGGGTTGAGCTGGGAGCCGGACGCCAGCGCCTTCTCCGTCCCGACATGAGGCGCTTCGAGCGGTGGCGGCGCCCAATTCTTCAGCGCGAGGAAGGCAAGCACTGCCACCAGCCCGGCGAGCGAGACGTCCTTTGCCTGACTAGGCGCCATGGTGGTCCTCCGATCTTGGCGATCTGCGCTACCGGCGCCTGCGTGAGAAGGCGCCGCTCGATACGCGGCCGGCGGCTCGCGGCGAGGTACTGCCCAAGAGCGATTTATCCCTCTTTCGACGAGGGTTTCAATATGACGAAGGTATAGTCAGGGTGCGGAGCGGACGCCTCCGTCGGGAGCCGTCGCCATCACCGATCCGCGCAGACATCACTCAGGCTGAGCCGCGCGAGACCGCGGGCGGACGCAGAAGGACGTTCTGGCCGCTGCCGTTCGAAACCATCCGAAGCTGCCGCCCGACCGGGTCGCCAGGTGTGCAGGGCCGGTGTTCGCGGCACCCGTTCCGGTCTCCCTGGCCGACGCAGCCAGCCTGAACATCGGCCAGCGGTCGCTGGGCACACTCTGGACTGCCGCGTCCTCGGCCACGCGCCGCTGCTACCACTTCGCCCCGCACGTGCGCTCGCGCACCCAGGTTGTGCTAAAGACGGGGTGAGGGCGGGACGCCAATCCCACTCGACCGCCGCCGCACCTCAAAGGAAGGCTGTCAGCAGCCGTTCCGACTCGCGCCACAGGCCTTCCGCCAGGGCTTGATCGCGCGCCTGACGCGAAGGCTTGGTCTCGCGGCAGTCGATGAAGTACCTGCCGCTCACGCCCTCGACCGCTTCGGAGGTGGCGAGGTAGACGCTGGTGCGAGCCCCTTGCTCGACCGGGGCGCCGCCCATGCCGAAGCCGGCGCGCAGCAGCTTCGTGCCGATCACGCCGGGATGTAGCGCGGCGTATGATCCGGCTCGCCGAGGCGTTCCCCGATCGCCAGCTATGGGCGCAGGTTGCGCTATATGCATAGCGTGCATATACTAGCTCCGTGGCCATCGACTTCGACCCGAAGAAGAACGCTATCAACCTTCGAAAGCATGGCGTATCGCTATCGGAAGGTGACGGTGTGCTCAACGATCCGTTGGCCTTGACGATAGAAGATCCCACGGCCGCTGGAGAACAGCGCTTGGTGACTATCGGTACCAACGTCTTTGGCTCATCGATGGTTGTGGTCTGGACCGGACGGGGAGAGGATATTCGCCTCATCTCGGTAAGGAAGGCCACGCCGAAGGAACGGCGCAGCTATGAAGAAGGAGTATGACTTTTCGAAGGCCAGGCGCGGCGCAGTGGTAGCACCTGCCGGCAAGACACGCATCACGATCTATCTGGACGATGAGGTCGTTCAGGAGTTCAAGAAGCAGGCAGAGAAGAGCGGCAAGGGGTATCAGACCTTGATCAACGAAGCCCTGAAGGCCCACCTTGGAAAGAAAGAAAGGGTCCTCACGGCGGAGGCGGTGCGGAAGATCGTGCGCGAAGAGCTGGCGGCGAACAGCTGATGCATCCAACCGCATCGGCGTGGCATGCACGCCCGCCCCTCAAAGGAACGCGGCCAGCAGGCGCTCCGACTCGCGCCACAGCCCTTCCGCGAGGGTGTGATCGCGCGCCTGCGGCGAAGGCTTGACCTCGCGGCAGTCGATGAAGTACCGGCCGCTCACGCCTTCCACTGCATCCGAAGTGGCGAGATAGACGCTGGTGCGCGCCCCCTCCTCGACCGGGGCGCCGCCCATGCCGAAGCCGGCGCGCAGCAGCTTCGTGCCGATCACGCCGGGATGCAGCGCGTTGACGGTGACGCGCGTGCCTCCCAGCCGTTCGGCCAGCGCTCGGGTGAACAGGATATTCGCGAGCTTCGACGCCGCGTACGCGCCGTACCCGTCGTATCCCGTGGAAAACGTCAGATCGTCGAGCGCCAGCTCTGCGCTTTCGTGTGCGATCGAACTGACCACCACGATTCGACCGGCCGGTGCCGCCTGCGTCGCCGTCAGCAGGCGGCGCGTGAGCAGATACGGGGCGAAGTGATTCACCGCCATGGTCTTCTCGAACCCGTCCTCGGTGAGGTGACGCCGCTTCTCGAACACGCCGGCGTTGTTGATCAGCACGTCGAGACTCGGCGCCAGCTCACGCACCTGCTCGGCGAGCGCCACGATCTGCCGCATGCTCGAGAGGTCGCCCCAGACGGCAACAGCCTGTGCGCCCGGCTGCCCGGCGGCGAGCTCCCGCGCGTGCTGCTCGGCCTTGCTCTGGCTGCGGCCGTGAACCAGAACGCGCAGGCCGCGGGCCAGCAGTTGCCGCGCGGTCTCGCGGCCGATGCCATCGGTGGCGCCGGTGACCAGAACGGTCTTCATATCGACAATTTACTCCGATCGGTGTGAAACCTGCTTGCGTTCCGAAGGACTCTAGGAGGACCTCATGGCGCGGCGAAACGACAACGGGTTGATCGACTGGCTCTTCAGGCTGCCCTGGTGGGGGTGCATTGCCGCCGGCATAGGTGCGTATCTGCTCGGCACTTACCTGATGCCGGCCATCCCCCTGCGCGGCCTCCCCTGGAAAGCCCTCGGGCCGATCGCCAAGGCCGCCGCCCCCTATGTCGCCGCAGGGCTCATCCTGTGCGCCCCGATCGCCTGGTTCAAGCAGCGCCGCCGCAGGCAGCTGCCGGATTGCCGGCACGACCTCGACTCGATTCGCGCCTTGTCGTGGCAGAAGTTCGCGCTGTTGGTCGGCGAGGCGTTCCGGCAGAAGGGCTTCAGCGTCGAGGTACGCGGCGGCGCCGACGCCGACGGCAGCATCGACCTGATCCTGCGCCGCGGCGGGGCCGTCACCGTCGTGCAGTGCAACCGCTGGCAAGAGCAGCGCGTGGGCGTCGAGCCGATCCGCGAGCTGTACAGCGCGATGACCGGCGAGGACGCGAGCGGCGCGCTGTTCATCACCTCGGGCCGCTTCACGGCAGAGGCCGCGGCCTTCGCCCAGACCAAACCCATCGGCCTGATCGACGGGTCCGCGCTGCTGGAGCTGGTGCAAGAGGTCCAGTCCGCCGCCGACAACCAGGCCCTCGACGGCGCACCGACCTGCCACGTCTGCTCCCGGCCCATGGTCCAGCGCATCGAGCGGCACGGCCTCCGGCGCGAGGTGTTCTGGGGCTGCTCCGGGTATCCGCACTGCAAGGGGAATCGGCCGCTGCAAGAAGCCGCGTAGCCCGGGCGATTGACCGCCGCTGCCGGCGGTATTACCGTGGTAATAATCTGAATCGGGAGGCGTACCATGCCGGCCACCACCATCAAGCTGCCCGACGAGCTGAAGGCGCGCATCGCTGCCGTGGTCGAGGGCACAGAAACGTCCGCGCACGCTTTCATGCTGGAGGCCATCGAGCAGCAGACCGCCCTTGCCGAGAAGCGCAAGGCCCTTGTCGCGGCCGCGCTCAGCGCGCGCCGACGAGCCCTGAAGAGCGGCAAGGGGTACACGGCATCCGAGGTGCATGACTACCTGGAGGCACGACTCTCGAATAAGGAAGCGCCTCGGCCGAAGCCTAAATCGTGGCGCAAGTAATTTACGTCGATGAAGCAATGCTCGATCTGGAGCGGCGGTTCGATTTCATCGCCGACGACGACCTGGACGCGGCGACGAGGGCAATCCACCACATACGGGAAACGGTAGAACTGCTCGAACGGCATCCACTGATCGGCCGTCCAGCTGAGGAAGGCATGCGCGAGCTTGTCATCTCTTACGGCAAGAGCGGTTATGTCGCTTTGTACGAGTTCGTGGAAACGGAGGACGTCGTGCTCGTGCTTGCGCTCAGGCATCAGCGGGAGAGCGGCTATCCGATTGGGAGGCCGTGATGGTCTCCTCTCCTCACGAGGAAGGGTGACGGCGCAGCCGGCGGGGCGGTGTAGGGTAGACGTAGACCGCAACCACCCCGTCGCCTTCGGCGCCACCCCTCCTTGTACCCCTTCCGGCTTCTACCCTCGTACGGACGATCCGTCTGTGCGGTAATGCGACGACGTGCACAGGTTGCCTTATGATTGGCGCTATAACCTCCCTGGGGATTGACCATGGCCGGTCGTGACGAACTCCTGAAGCGTATCTCGATCGATCCTAGCGTCTGCTTCGGGAAACCCTGCGTCCGAGGTACCAGGATCTGGGTGTCGCTCATCGTCGAGAATCTCGCAGAAGGGGTGACGGAAGCTGAGTTGCTGGCGGCTTATCCGCAGTTGACGATCGAGGACATCCGAGCTGCGCTGGCCTATGCGGCCGAGATGACGAAGGAACGCGTCATCCCGCTGCCCGCCGAGACCTCGGCGCCGTGAAGTTCAAGCTGGACGAGAACCTCGACTGGCGACTCGCAGCCGTAGTGGCGGAGGGCGGCGGACATGACGCCGACACCGTCAAGGCCGAAGGCTTGTCCGGGAAGCAGGACGAGGCGATCTATCGAGCCGGCATTGCCGAGGGGCGCGTCCTAATCACGCTGGATCTGGATTTCGCCAACCTATTCCGGTTCCCGCCCGCGCAGACCGCAGGAGTCGTCGTGCTCCGCCCACCACGCCCGGTTCTGGCGCTGATCGAAGCCACGCTCCGGGCAGCGCTCCCTACCCTGACACAACGCGACCTGCGTGGCTGCCTCTGGATCGTCGAGCCCGGAGGAATCCGTACGTACGATCCCGGTGAAGACCTCTGAAAGCTCCCAAGTCGCTCGGCGACCGGGGCGTCCACGTCTGCTCCCCGGCCCATGATCCAGCGCATCGAGCGCCACGGCCTCCGGTGGGACGTGTTCTGGACCTGCTCGGGCCACCGGCACTGCAAGGGAAACCGGCCGCTGAAGTAGGCGGCGTAACCCGACTCCTCCCCGGGGGCCTGAACTCCCGGACTAGCCCCTGGGCCCGGCCTTTGCTACCCTCGGGAGCCAAGCCCATTCTCGGGGCACCCAGCAAGTGCCCGGCGTGCGATGTCACCAGGCCGCGCTCTCGCCGCAGCTACGCCCCCGCTCTCGGCTCCGGCCGAAGAATGGAAACCGGCTTGCGTCTGCATCGACATCGAGACACCGGCGACCGGTGAGGCAACCCTACTCAAGCTCGCCGCATTCCGGCCCGACACCGGCCAAACGCTTTCGCTCCAGGGTCGGTTCACGGCCTCGGAGGTACAGTCGGGGCTGGATGCGCTCGCGGCAGGCGCGGAGTTCGTGCTGGGCCACAACATCCGCCAGCATGACCTGCCCATACTGCGACAACTGTTCCCCGAGCTCGCGCTTGCGCGCCTGGCCGTCGTCGACACGCTGGAACTCTCCCCGCTCGCATTTCCCGAGAACCCCTATCACCGGCTGGTGAAGGACTACAAGCTGGTCAGCGACGCGCGCAATCACCCGCTGCGCGACGCCGAGCTGAGTCTGCAGTTGTTTCGAGACGAGGTGCAGTCCTTCGGCGCGCTGCACGCCAAGCGCCCCGACGACGTCGCACTCTTCCATTTTCTGCTCGGCCACGGGACCGGCGGCGTGGCCTCGCTGTTCGCCACGATCCGGGGAGCGCCGTGCCCGACGGCGGAGGCGGCCGCGACCCACCTGGACAATGCGGTTCGAGGTCACGTCTGCGAAAAGCGTCTCGCCACGCTGATCGAGACGGACCTGCGCGACCCCGCCCTGCACTATCCCATCGCGTACCTGGTCGCCTGGCTGCGCGTGTCCGGGGGCAACTCGGTTCTGCCGCCCTGGGTGCGGCAGGCCTTCCCCGAGACGCCTCGCCTTATCCGCGAGCTGCGCGACCGACCCTGTGCATCGCCGGATTGCAGCTATTGCCGCAGGGCTCACGACCCGGAAACCCTGCTCGAGCACTACTTCAACCTGAAGACGTTTCGGGCCGAGCCCGACAACGGCGCGGGCGGATCGCTGCAGCGGGACGTGACCGTTGCCGGATTGCGTGGCGCGAATCTGCTGGCCATTCTTCCGACCGGCTCGGGCAAGTCCGTGTGCTACCAGCTTCCGGCCCTTGCGCAGTACTGGCGCACCGGAAAGCTCACGGTGGTCATCTCGCCCCTGCAGTCGCTCATGAAGGACCAAGTGGACAACCTGGTCAAGCGCGGCATCTACTGTGCGGTGGCGCTGAACGGATTGCTCACCCCGCCCGAGCGCCGTGTGGCGCTGGAGCAGATCCGCCTGGGCGAGGCCGGCATCGTGCTGGTGTCGCCCGAGCAGTTCCGCAACAAGTCCTTCGTCGAGGCCCTGCGCTGGCGCGAGATTGGGGCGTTCGTCTTCGACGAGGCCCACTGCCTGTCGAAGTGGGGGCACGACTTCCGCACCGACTACCTCTACGTCGCCACCTTCATCCGCGAGCGCTACGCGAAACCGCTGCCTTCGATCGCCTGCTTCACCGCCACCGCCAAGCAGGACGTCGTCGACGACCTGCGCGCTCACTTCAAGGCCGAGCTCGACGTCGATCTCGCCGTCTACGCCGGGGGCCATGCGCGCGCCAATCTGGAATACGAGGTACTGCCGGTCACGCGCCCCGAGAAGCCAGCGCGCGTGCTCCAACTGCTGAGCGAGACGCTCGGCACCGAAGCGGGCGGCGCCGTGGTGTTCACGGCCACCCGCAGGAACGCCGAAGTCATGGCGGAATACATCACCCAGCAAGGATGGGCTTGCGCGCACTTTCACGCCGGCCTGGACCCCGGCACCAAGCGTCAGATCCAGCAGGAGTTCCTGGAAGGATCGCTGCGCGTCATGGTGGCGACCAACGCCTTCGGCATGGGGGTGGACAAGCCGGACGTCCGCCTCGTGGTGCACGCGGACATCCCCTCCTCGCTGGAGAACTACCTCCAGGAGGCCGGGCGGGCCGGCCGTGACAGCGGGCCGGCGCGCTGCGTCCTGCTCTACGACGAGGAGGATGTCGAAACCCAGTTTGGGCTCTCGGCGAGTTCGCGGCTCGCCCATCGCGATCTCGTCGGGGTGCTGAAGGCGCTGCGCACCCGTCGCAACCGCCTGGGCGAGGACACGATCGTCGTCACCGCGCGAGAGCTGCTCATGGGCGACGACGACGCCTTTGGGATCGACGCAGACGACCCATCGGCCGACACCAAGGTCAAGACCGCGATTGCGTGGCTGGAGCGGGCGCGGCTGGTCAAGCGCGAGGAGAACCAGTCGCGCGTCTTTTCCGCGAGCCTGAAGGTCAACTCGCTGGAAGAGGCCGAAGCTAAGTTGGCGCAGGCCGACCTGTCCGAAGCGGTGCGCGAGCGCTACCGAACCGTGCTGCGGTTGGTCATGGCCGCAGATGCCGAGGATGGCATCACCACCGACGAGATCATGGCCGCCGCCGAGATCCCGGCCGACGAGTGCTTCCGAACGCTGCACAACCTCGAAGCCCTCGGCCTGCTCTCCAACGACCTCGGCCTTCGCGTGGTCCTGCGCAAGGGCGTCGTCGACCCCTCGGAAGCGCGCCTCGAGCGCGTCGTGCTGATCGAGCGCGCCTTGGTCGACGTCATGGCGCAGAGCGCGCCGGATGCCGACAGCACCGCCGTCCAGGTCGTCTCCCTGCGCCCGCTGTGCGAGGCGGTGCGCGAGCACCTGCGAGACGATCTGCCGCCCGAGAGCATCGTGCCCGATCGCCTGCTGAGCCTGATGCGCGCGATGGCGCACAGCTTCGGCGCCGGCGCCAGCAAGCGATCGATGCTCACGCTGCAGAAAGTCGGCTCGACCGAACTGCGGGTGCGCGTGCAGCGGCCGTGGTCGCAGATTCGCGAGATCACGCACAAGCGCCAAGCCGCCTCGCGGGTGCTGCTGCAAGCATTGCTGGCCAAGCTGCCCGACGGCTTGCGCAGTGCCGACGCCATCGTCGAATGCAAGGCGGGGGAACTGCTGCAAGCCCTGACCGATGACCTCGACGTCAAGTCCCGGCTGACCGATCTGGCCGCGGCGCTGGAGCAGGCCCTGCTCTACCTGCACGACACCGAGGTCCTGATCCTGGACAAGGGCCGCACCGTGTTCCGCTCGGCCATGACGCTGCGGCTGCTGGAGCGCGACGGCGCGGCCCGATTCCTGAAAGAGGACTACGCGCCGCTCGAGCGCCACTACAGCGAGCGCAACTTCCAGGTCCACGTCATGCAGGAGTACGCCAAGCGCGGGCTGCGCAGGCTCAGGGACGCGCTGGCCCTGGTGGCGACGTACTTCACCTGGCCGCGGGAGCGCTTCATCAAGGAGCACTTCGCGGGGCGCAAGGAGCTGCTCGAGCTGGCGACGACGGCCGAGTCGTACCAGAAGATCGTCGAGGCCTTGCGCCACCCGATCCAGCAGCAACTCGTGCAGGCCCGGGAGGGCGTGAATCAGCTGGTTCTGGCCGGGCCCGGGTCGGGGAAGACCAAGGTCGTCGTTCACCGCGTCGCCTATCTCCTGCGGGTGCTGCGCGTGCCGCCCGAGAGCATCATCGTGCTTGCGTTCAACCGCTCGGCCGCGGTCGAGATCCGGCGCCGGCTCCGCGCTCTGGTCGATCACGATGCCACCGGCGTCACCGTCCTGACCTATCACGCCATGGCGCTGCGATTGACCGGGATGAGCCTCGGAGCGCTGGCGCAAGGCGACCAGGAGCCCGACTTCGACGCGGTGATGCGGCGCGCGGTCGACTTGCTGGAGGGGCGGGTCGAAGCGGGGAGCGACCCCGACGAGCTGCGCGAGCGTCTGCTCAAGGGCTACCGCTTCATCCTGGTCGACGAGTACCAAGACATCGATGCGCTCCAATACGACCTGGTCAGCGGCCTGGCCGGCCGCACGCGCAGGGAAGGGGACGCCAAGCTCACCATCATGGCAGTGGGCGACGACGACCAGAACATCTACACCTTCCGAAGCACCAACGTAGAGTTCATCCGCCGGTTCGCGGCGGACTACGCCGCCCATAAGCACTACCTGGTCGAGAACTTTCGCTCCACCCAGCACATCATCAGCGCGGCCAACAAGATCATCCAGCGGGCGCCCGACCGCATGAAGGTCGACGCGCCTATCCGCATCGACCACGCCCGTGCGCGCGATCCCGCGGGCGGGCGCTGGGCAGCGCTGGACCCCGTCGGGCAGGGGATGGTGCAGCTCGTGCGTGCCCCGGCGAACGCCAATGTCCAGGCCCAACTGGCGATGAACGAGCTGATGCGGCTGCGCGCACTGGACCCCGCGGCCGACTGGTCGGATTTTGCCGTGCTCGCTCGCACCCATGCCAGCCTGGAGCCACTGCGCGCCTGGTGCGAGCTCCACGGTGTGGCATATCGAACCGCAGAGCAGGGTGAGCGCGGACGCTTGTCGGCAATCAAGACCCGAGAAGGGCAGAGGATCCTCGCGACGCTGCGTCGCCGGCCCAGCAGGCTGGTCTACTCTCGTGGCGTCAGCGAGTGGCTTCGCGTCCTTGCGGCCACCGAACCGGACAATCCCTGGCTCGAGGAGCTTCGAGACGGCGCCGAGGAGCTGGCGAGCGCGGTAGCCGGCGCTCGCATCCCACGCCTGGATGCGGTCGACTGGCTCTACGAATGTGCAGGCGCTCACGCGAGGCTCGCGCCGGGGCACCTGAACCTGCTCACCGCCCACGCCGCGAAGGGGCGCGAGTTCGGGCACGTGGTCGTGCTCGATACCGGCGATTGGCGGAGCGATCAGCCCGACGAGCGCCGCCTGCTCTACGTTGCGGTCACGCGTGCCAAACACACCCTCACGATCTTCCAGGCTGTGCCGCGCGGGAACCCGCTACTCGCAGAGCTTGAGGACTTGGAAGGCGTCCGTCGGGTCGAGCCGCAGGTCGTCCCGCTGCCGATGCCCGCCCTCAACAGGCTGCACCGCGAACTGACCCTTGCGGACGTCGACTTGGGGTTCGCCGGACGCCACCCGGCCAACGACAAGATTCACAAGGCCATCGCGGCGCTCAAGTATGGGGATGCGCTCCGGGTCCAGGAGCGGCAGTTGCTCGATGTCGGCGGGCGCGTCGTCGGGCGGTTGGCGAAGGACTGCGCCTTGCCACGAGGCGAGGTTGTGAGCGCCCGCGTTCATGCCATCGTTCGACGGACTCGGACGCAGACGCTGGACAAGTACCAGGGGTTGCTTAAGGTGGACGAGTGGGAGACCGTGGTCCCTGAGGTTGTGATTGCGCAGTGAGGCGGTGGTGGGTGTCTGAGGTCTGCGGTCGGTCAAGAGTGCGCCGGGACACTGTCCGAGCCCGCGCGCTAGCGCCAGCTGCCCATCTACCGCGCCAGGTTTTTGAAAGTTGGGGGATTTTCCGTAGAATCTGGTGTCCAGGGCCTCAAGGGAGGGGTCTCCACCTTGGCACAGGAACCCGAAGCGGCAGCGCGGGCTGAGATCGATCGGCCGCTAATCGCAGGAGGCTGGGCCGTTCAGGACTACAAGTCTGCCGACATCCACGCCGGTCGTGGGGCGGCCATTCGAGAGTTCCAGCTCAACCCGGGGTTCGGTGAGGCGGATTACCTGCCCACATCGCGCACATGACGAACAGCCGCGCATTCCTCGAGTCGACGAAGGGCCGGCGCTTACATCAGCAACCGGTTCCCCGTAGTTGCGCGCGAATAGCGTTCGGCGGAGGCTGCGGAGAGAGTCGGACACTGACAACCTAATGGAACCACAACAGCTCAACTGGATCGCCAACTTCATCTGGAGCATCGCTGACGATGTGCTCCGGGATCTCTACGTCCGCGGTAAATACCGAGACGTGATTCTGCCGATGACCGTCCTTCGTCGGCTCGACGCCGTCCTCGAGCCGACCAAGCAGGCCGTGCTCGACATGAAAACTTCGCTCGACAAAGCGAAGATCGTTCACCAAGACCAGGCACTCCGTCAGGCCGCCGGCCAGGCGTTCTACAACACATCCAGGTTCACGCTGCGCGACCTCAAGGCCCGCGCCAGCCAACAGCAGCTCAAGGCCGACTTCGAGGCCTACCTCGACGGCTTCTCGCCTAACGTCCAGGACATCCTCGACAACTTCGAGTTCCGCAACCAGATCCCGCGGCTGTCGAAGGCCGACGCGCTCGGCACGTTAATCGAGAAGCTCCTCTCGCCGGATATCAACCTCAGCCCCAACCCGGTGCTCAACGGTGACGGCTCGGTCAAGCACGCCGGCCTCGACAACCATGGCATGGGCACGGTGTTCGAGGAACTGGTCCGACGCTTCAACGAGGAGAACAACGAGGAAGCGGGAGAGCACTGGACGCCGCGCGACGCCGTGAAGCTGATGGCGAAGCTGATCTTTCTGCCGATCGCGGACGAGATCGAATCGGGAACCTACCTCCTTTACGACGGCGCGTGCGGCACCGGGGGCATGCTCACCGTTGCAGAGGAGACCCTGCAGCAACTCGCAGCGGATCACGGCAAGCAGGTGGCGACCCACCTCTACGGCCAGGAAATCAACGCCGAGACCTACGCGATCTGCAAGGCCGATCTTCTGCTCAAGGGGGAGGGCGATGCGGCGGACAACATCATCGGTGGTCCGGAACATTCCACGCTCGCCAACGATGCTTTCCCGTCGCGCGAGTTCGACTTCATGCTCTCGAATCCACCCTACGGCAAGAGCTGGAAGAGCGACCTCGAGCGCATGGGAGGCAAGGATGGCATCAAGGATCCGCGGTTCGTTATCGAGCACGCGGGCGACCCGGAGTACTCGCTCCTCACGCGCTCCAGCGACGGCCAGATGCTCTTTTTGGCCAACATGCTCAGCAAGATGAAGCAGGCCACGAAGCTCGGCAGCCGCATCGCCGAGGTGCACAACGGCTCGTCGCTCTTTACCGGCGACGCCGGCCAGGGCGAGAGCAACATCCGCCGCTGGATCATCGAGAACGACTGGCTGGAAGCAATCGTCGCGCTGCCGCTCAACATGTTCTACAACACCGGCATCGCGACCTACGTCTGGGTGCTCACGAACCGCAAGCCGGCACACCGCAAGGGCAAGGTCCAGCTCATCGATGCCACCCAGTGGTTCAGGCCGCTGCGCAAGAACCTGGGCAAGAAGAATTGCGAGCTGTCGGACGACGACATCGCGCACATCTGCGACACCTTCATGAAGTTCGAGGACACCGAGCAGTCGAAGCTCTTCCCGAACGCCGCCTTCGGCTACTGGAAGGTGATCGTCGAGCGGCCGCTCCGCCTGAAGGCCATCGACCCCGAGCGGGCGTATTCGCCGAAGGAAATCAAGGCGCTGAAGGAGATCTTTGAGCGCGCTGACGACGCTCCGCCTGTCATCAAGAAGATCCACAAGAAGGGCGCCGCGGCCGACCCGCTGCGCGGGTTGTTCGAGGCGACGATCGCCGGCAAGCCGGCCGTGGTCGAGTACGAGCCCGACCCCGACCTGCGCGACACCGAGCAGGTGCCGCTGCTGGAAGAAGGCGGCATCGAGGCCTTCATCCGGCGGGAGGTGCTGCCCCACGCGCCCGACGCCTGGTACGTGCCCGAAAGTGCCAAGACCGGCTACGAGATCAGCTTCACCCGCTACTTCTACAAGCCGCAGCCGCTACGCACGCTGGAGGAGATCCGCGCCGACATCCTCGCGCTAGAGAAGGAGACCGAAGGGTTGCTCGGCGAGATCATCGGAGGGAAGGTCTGAGCTATGTCCACCCAGCGCTATTCCGTCACGCCGCACCCGATCGAGACGCTGCTCACCTGGGTCAAGTCGGGCGAGATCGCCATTCCCGAGATCCAGCGCCCCTTCGTGTGGGAGGCGACCAAGGTTCGCAACCTGCTCGATTCGCTCTACCAGGGCTACCCGGTCGGCTACCTGATCGCCTGGCGCAATCCGACCGTCAAGCTCAAGGACGGCACCTCGTCCGCCGGCAAGCGCATCCTGATCGACGGGCAGCAGCGGGTCACCGCCTTGATGGCGGCGCTGCTCGGCCGCGAGGTGCTGACCAAGGACTATGAGACCGTCCGCATCCGCATCGCCTTCCACCCGAAGGAGGAGCGCTTCGAGGTCGCCAACCCGGCCATCCGGAAGGACGTCGCCTGGATCGAGGACGTGGCCGAAGTGTTCGCGCCCTCCACGAGCGTCTTTCAGCTCGTGACCGCCTATTGCCAGAAGAACCCCGGCGTCTCGCAGGACGCGGTATTCGCCACCATCGAGAAGCTGCGCAAGATCATCAACAACCACGTCGGCGTGATCGAGTTGGCTGACGACCTCGACATCGAGACCGTCACCGAGATCTTCATCCGCGTCAACTCGGCCGGCACGGAGCTGTCGCAGGCCGACTTCGCCATGTCGAAGATCGCCGTCAACGAGACCTACGGCGGCAACCTGCTGCGCAAGGCCATCGACTACTTCTGCCACCTCGCCGTGGCCCCCGAGTTCCTCGCCCGTATCGAGAAGGGCGACAAGGCCTTCGCTGCCTCCGAGTTCCTGCCCCAGATGCGCTGGCTCAAGGATGTCAACGACGACATCTACGACCCGACCTACACCGACATGCTGCGCGTGGCGTTCACCTCGGAGTTCGGGCGCGGCAAGCTGCAGGACCTTGTGGCGCTGCTCTCGGGCCGCAACTTCGAGACCAAGCAGTTCGAGGAGGCGATCGCCGAGCAGTCCTTCGGCAAGCTCAAGAAGGGCGTCGTCGCCTTCATCAACAAGACCCACTTCGACCGCATCACGATGATCCTGCGCTCAGCGGGCTTCGTGACGAGCGACCTGATCGGCGGCCGCAATGCGGTGAACTTCGCCTACATCCTCTACCTGCGCGGCCGGGCCGAGGGCATGCCCGCCGCGGACCTCGAGCGGCTGGTACGGCGGTGGTACGCCATGTCCGTCCTGCGTGGCCGCTACACCGGCAGCCCCGAGACGGCCTTCGACTTCGACATCCGCCAGGTCGAGGTGCGCGGGCTCGCGAGCTACGCGGACGCGGTGATCGAGAACGAGCTGCCCGAGAGCTTCTGGACGGGCATGCTGCCGCAGCTCATGGATACCTCCTCAGGACAGAGCCCCTACTTCCTCGCCTACCAGGCGGCGCAGGTGAAGCTCGGTGACAAGGGTTTCCTCTCTCGCGACATCACGGTGCTCGACCTGCTGATGAACCGCAGCGACGTGCATCACGTCTACCCGAAGAAGCACCTGAAGGGGCAGGGCCTTTCGCGCGGCCGCTACAACCAGATCGCCAACTTCGTGCTCGCGCAGAGCGAGATCAACATCGCCATTGGCGATAAGCCGCCTGAGAAGTACTTCGCCGAGTTGGGCGAGCAGGTCAGGGGCGGCAAGAAGAAGTATGGCGGCATCAGCGATGAGACCGACCTGCGTGCCAACCTCAGAATGAGCTGCCTGCCGGAGTCGATGCTCGACGGCAAGATCCCGGACTACGGCGACTTTCTCGAAGAGCGCCGCAAGCTTATGGCGCTCAAGATCAAGGTCTGGTTTGAGGCACTGTGATGATCGACGGCCTCAAGCCTTATCCGAAGATGAAGCGCAGTGGGCTTCCGTGGGCCGCGGAGGTGCCGGCGCACTGGGAGCTTGTGCCAAACCGAGTAATCCTTCGAAAGCGCAAGGCTCTAGTTGGCGACCGGCACGGCGAGTACCAACTGCTTTCGCTCACCAAAGCTGGTGTGATCGTGCGCGATGTCTCGACCGGGCGGGGAAAATTCTCGGCAGACATGGGCACGAGCCA
>Ga0335070_10005661_pt1 | contig 14709 bp, 15 predicted proteins | sample Lox_Sample_13_FD_206722 | JGI IMG/M metagenome (GOLD analysis project Ga0335070, IMG submission 206722) | Soil microbial communities from Loxahatchee National Wildlife Refuge, Florida, United States - Lox_Sample_1.3 | ecosystem: Environmental > Terrestrial > Soil > Wetlands | place: USA... | reverse complement strand
GAAAACTCAAGAGTCACCCCGCTGCCACCGAGCTTTATGAACTAGTGCGCAAAAGACTCCCGCGAATAAGCCTGGGTACCGTGTACAGAAACCTCGAGGTTTTGGCGGACGCGGGTATTATCCGGAAGATGGAGACCGCGGGCACTCAGAAAAGATTCGACGGCACGATTGAAAATCATTATCACGTACGGTGTGTCAAGTGCGGCCGCGTTGATGATCTCCCGATTCCTCCGATAAGTGAGATTGAGGATGTTGTGCGTGGGTTCAGTGACTACAAGATCTCCTCGTATCGCCTGGAATTTCAGGGCCTATGCCCTACTTGTAAGCATTAACCGTCAAGCACGAGGAGACTAAGCAATCAATGGAATCGCTGCTCCGGGCAAGATCAACGATGGCAAACCCTCCTAGCCCGCCATCATGGCACAGACATTAACAGATTTCACTCGTGACGCGTGCTCACGGTTGCTGCTACAAAAGGTCTCTTGGGAAAATCTGTTTTAGGATTGGGGCGTGATTAGCGGCTCCGTAATTCGAGGATAAAACCTAGTATCGAAGAAGGAGATGATGCATGAAGAATTTGACTGGGTCCCAAACTGAGAAAAACCTAATCGCATCTTTTGCGGGCGAGGCACAGGCCCGCAACCGGTACACCTATTTCGCTTCCAAGGCAAGATCGGAAGGCATGATCCAGATTTCTCTCATCTTTGAGGAAACCGCGAACCAGGAAAAAGAGCACGCAAAGCGCTTTTTCGAACAGCTCCAAGGTGGAGAGGTCATGGTTGAGACCGCGTTTCCGGCTGGAGTAATAGGCTCTACAGGAGAAAACTTGAGAGCTGCAGCAGCGGGTGAGCACTACGAATGGACAGAAATGTACCCAAGTTTTGCAAAAACCGCGCGAGAAGAGGGATTCGAAGATGCCGCGAAGATATGGGAAGCAATCATGGTTGCAGAGAAACAACATGAAAAACGTTACGCGGATCTTTTGTCCAATGTGACCTTAGGCAGACTGTTCAAACGAGACAACCGTGTGGTCTGGCGCTGCATAAACTGCGGCTATCTGCATGAGGGTTATGAAGCGCCGATCTCTTGCCCCGCGTGCGCTCATCCCCAGGGTTACTATGAGCTGCTTGGGGAAAACTGGTAATCGCAAGGCTGCGAGGCAATGCAAATGAGACCGCAGCTAGTGACGACTGGGAACGAACTCCGTCAGTGGTCATAGCATCCTACTGGACGACGAGAATTTGATCCGACTATCGTTATCTTAGGAAGGGGAGGAATTATCAGATGACAGAAAAGCTACAAATCTACAAGTGTGAGGTATGCGGTAACATCGTGGAAATGGTGCATGAGGGCCGAGGGGAACTCGTTTGTTGTGGCCAGCCGATGAAGCTGTTCGTGGAGAACAGTGTCGATGCGGCGAGAGAAAAGCATGTGCCGGTTAAGGATGCTGGAGTTAACTGCCTCACTGTAAGGATCGGAAGTGTTCCCCACCCCATGGAGGAGAAACACTACATAGAGTGGGTGGAGATTGTGCAGGATGGCCAGGCGTACAGGCAATTTCTCAAAGCCGGGGAAGCTCCAGAGGCAGTTTTCCCCGTTCAGGGTGAATGGACTGCCCGCGAGTACTGCAATCTGCATGGCTTATGGAAAGCGTAATCTTAGGAATAAGCTTCTTCGGGAAAGGAGTAGGGCAAAATGTCAAGGGCTCTTGTTGCTTACGCAAGCAGATCGGGTCAAACTCAGTCCATCGCCAGGTATATTGCGGAAGGCATACGGTCCACCGGGGCTGAAGCAAAGGTTATTGAGGCGGCTGATTTGAAAAAGGAAAACGAGCTTGAAGGATACGATGCTTATGTTTTCGGGTCCGCAACCTATCACGGTCAAATGCTGCCGCCAGCAAGGACAGTGCTTGAGCTGGCTTCAAAGATAAATCTTGAAGGTAAAGTCGGGGCTTCTTTCGGAGCCTTCGGGTGGAGTGGAGAGGCCTCGGCCAGGATATATGAGACGATGCAGCATATATGCAAGATGGACATGGTGGGATCTCCTTTGAGGCTTAAATCAAGCGTCTTGCCGGGAGCTGCCCAAACGGCCCAAGATTACGGCATAGAGATCGGCAAAAGATTAACCAAAAAATGAGTCTCAGATCCTGGTGCGACTTGAGCTAGGCGAAGGTCCTGAGACACGCCGTAACGAATTAAAATACAAAGCAGATTTCCACCAAACAAAGAACAGCGAGGCCTAGTAAGCACAAAAAAACGGAGGGAACGATGCAAAGATATGTTTGCGAGATTTGTGGGTACGTTTATGATCCAGCGGTAGGCGACCTTGACAATGGCGTGGCCGCCGGCACTTCTTTTGATGCACTTTCCGCGGATTGGGTTTGTCCTGTCTGCGGCGCGGATAAAGATAGCTTCTCTCCAGAATAACAGTCTGTCTGGCTTAGACGGAGTCGAACGAGATAGTGGCAAATACTTTTTGAAACTATAGCCAAGATCACCGCCACACGAATCAGGAGCTTCTATTCAGATGACTGATGAGTGAGGATGCACGCGAGGTCGTACAATTTTCAAGTGGGATTCCATCGCGGATAAATGTTGAGGTGAAAGAGGGTGTTCACTGGGTCGGCGCAAGAGATTGGGTCGTTCGTGATTTTCATGGTTATTTAAGGGAGAAGGGCACGACTTACAATGCTTGTCTTGTTGTGGACTACAAAATAACCTTGTTTGACACACTCAAGAAAGCCTTCAAAGGCGATTTGTTTCACTGCATCTACAAAGTCGTGAAGCCCAATCGACGAGTTCAGGGATTCTACCCGGTTGACGGGAAACGATGACAGACTCAAACTGGCAATATCGGCTCTCTGCGCCATAAATTCGGAAATCTCCGGTCACACGGCCATAGAGCGCGTGTGAGACTACAGGTCCGGGCAATTCAAGACCGCATACAAAGGACTGGCAGGAACGAGGTTGTCGCCTACCTCCCTACCTTCTTATACAGATTCAAAAGAATCAAGCGAGGTAAACCATGAATCTTAACGATTACTTCGACCAAACAAAAGGTTACGGTGTTCTGGCAACCGCCGATTCTTCAGGCAAAGTGGGTGCTGCGGTGTATGCCAGACCGCACTTCTTTGATAAAAACACGATAGCGTTCATTATGCGGGAACGTCTCACGCACAGGAACCTTCAGACCAACCCTTACGCTACCTATCTGTTCATCGAATCCGGACCAGGATATTCCGGCAAGAGGCTCTACCTTACGAAGCTCCGGGAGGAGACCAACGACGAATTGGTAGCCAGCATCTGCCGGCGATGTGACTATTCGATGTTTACGGAACAACTATCTCGCCACGTCGTGTTCTTCACCATAGACAAGGTCTTACCGCTTGTCGGCAGTGGTAGTTCATGACGAGACGATGGAGATCAATACCTTGTTTGGACCTTTTTCAGGCGTCGGGTTTGGGAGTCTGGGGTCACAGACTGTTCGAGAGGCTCTAGTGAAAGAGTTGGGGGGCTGCATGGCACAATTCTACGATTACGACGTAATTGTTATAGGCGCTGGCATAGCAGGAATGGTGTCCGCAGTCACCGCCAATGGTCTGGGCAAACGGGTTGCGGTAGTTGAGAAAAGGAGAGTAGGCGGCAACTGCACCAATTTCACCTGCGTTCCAAGCAAGACTCTCATTCGGCTTGGCCATAGCAACCGTGAGATTTCGCGGCTGGTCTCTCTTGGCTTGCTATCAGACGAAGCAACGTCCATCGATGGCCGTTGCGTGATGGCTCACATAAGGTCAGTCGTGGAGAAAGCTTATGAGAAGGACGTTCCAGAGACTTTTGAAGACGTTGGAATTGCGATGCTTTCCGGGTCCGCGACGTTCGTGGATCGCCACCATGTGGAAGTGAACGGTCGAACCTTCTCAGCATCCATCTTCATCTTATCCGCAGGAACCCGTCCCCTCATTCCCCAGATTTCTGGGATCAACGACATCGATTTCCTGACGAACGAGACGCTGTACGACCTAGATGACCTTCCCAAGTCGCTTATAATCCTAGGAGGGGGCGTAGATGGTCTTGAGTATGGATCAGCCTTCGGGCGACTTGGCGTGCAAACCGTCGTAGTTGAAATGGGGCCAAGACTGCTGCCCGGAGCAGATCGTGAGCTGGTCAGTCACTTGACTCGGGCCCTGCAAGCTGACGGAATCCGCCTAATGCCCGGGACCAGAGCGACAAGTCTGCGTAACCACCGAGGCAAGGTTGTCCTGGCCTATGAGGAAGGAGATGGGAAAATCGCGGAGATCGAGGCAGATCGGGTGCTGCTAGCGCTTGGGAGGAAACCGGATCTGGAGGGACTGGCCCTCGACAGGGCGGGAGTAAACTGCACTCAAAAGGGCGTTATCGCAGACGCGACTCTTCGGACATCAGCTTCCAATATCTATGCTTGTGGAGACATCGTCGGTCCTGACCAGTTGGCCTCGACCGCCGAGTATCAAGGAATCGTCGCGGCAACAAACGCCATTCTGCCTATGAAACGAAAGGTCAATTACCGAAACAGTTTGTACGTGATATTCACAGAGCCTACTCTGGCTTTTCTCGGTCTCACGGAAGCCCAAGCGCACGCAAACTTGGGGCACAAGCTGAGAGTGTACCGGTTTGATTATCGAACGATGCGTCGGGCACTCATAGACGGAACGACAACAGGCTTGGCTAAATTCCTTTGCGATGGCCGTGGGCGGCTCATCGGAGTCCACATCTTGGGCGAAGCAGCGGCGGAAGTCATCCACGAGGCTCAAGTGATCAAAGCATTGAAAAAGCCGCTGCAGAAGCTCAAGCTTGTAACTCATGCTTACCCCACTTACGCTCAGGCGCTTCTAGGCCGAGCGAGCCAACTCGCATTTCTGGATAATATGGGAAGCAGTTTTTTCGTCAGGACAGCGCTCCGTGTCTTTCTCGGAACGCGGAACAAGCTTAACCTTGCAAGAGACCGCTTGTCAGAAGCGCATCCCGCAGAATCACCAAACAGCTCGGCTAGGATGAATGTGATCATAGAGGCTGAGGGCAAGCCTCCTGAACAAATCGAAATGAAAGCCTATCTTAAAAACAGGTCTTGCATTATTGATCTTCCCGAAAACCTCTTGGACCACGATGAACGACCGGTGATGGCTGCATGTGCATGGTTTGGGGTTAATGATCCCAAGAGCTTTATTCTCAACTTTGCTCGCGTTCGCAGCATCAACGGCCTGGGGGCAAGCATGCTGGTGAAGCTTTCTGCACGAGCCAAGGCAAAGGGGCAGCGCCTTTCAGCGTTTGGAGTTAACCAGAATCTTCGGCAGATTTTCAGGGTTACGGAGCTTGATCAGGTAATTCACATTCACACGGGTGAAGTCGAGGCGCTCTACGCTGCCGGCATTCCTCCAGGTCGCTCGTCTGTCGAGACCGAGGAGCTGCCTTGCCTGTTGGTGAATTTTGCGAACTGGGCCAAGCCTGTTTCTGAGTTGATTGTGCCCGTTATGCCCAAAGCAGCAAGAAATCTTAACGTAAATGGTCTTCGTGCCGTTGGTCCGGTCAACGGGTTCGGCCAGCTGTGCCAGAAGATGTTTCGACTTCATATCGGAGATCCTACTATAAGGCCTGAACATGCGATTCAAGAGCTCAAAGAAAACTTTGCAGGTTTCCAGCCCTCCTTCAACCGCTTCTACCCTTCTCCTGGAGGTATACGGCCCGGTGAGTTAGTCCTCATCGATTCCTCGACTCCTGGCGGCCCCGTCTCTACGGGGGTAATGATCCTCTATGCCGACGAGCGTTCGTTTACGTTCAATACGCCGCAAGGACATCCCGAATGCGGATTTGTCAGTTTCTCCGGGCATGAAAGCAGCACGGGCACGATCGTACTGGTATTTGGCTTGGCCAGGGCTAGCGACCCCATCTACGAAGCTGCGTTTCGGTTGGTGGGGTCCCGGATCCAAACGAGAATATGGACCCATTTGCTCACCTCGCTTGCCCTTCACCTTGGAGTTCCTGCCGACATTACCTTTGAGGAAGAATGTATGGATACAAGCCTGCAGTGGTCCCAAATCGGAAATGTGTACTACAATGCCCAGATCAGGACCCTGATCCACGAGCCCAAACGATGGTTCAGGTTGAGCTAGGAGACCAATCGGGAGGCAAACTGAATGCTGCAAGGATCAGAGTACGATGCCGTGGTTGTGGGTTCTGGCCCCAACGGCTTGGCCGCGGCGATAACTATCGCGCAGGCAGGGCGGTCAGTTCTTCTCCTCGAAGCCAAAGACACTATCGGCGGTGGAACCCGGACGGAAGAGCTTACTCTTCCCGATTTTCGCCATGACGTGTGCTCGGCTATTCATCCTCTCGCGCTCACCTCACCGTTCTTCCGCTCACTAGAACTTGGATCCCATGGGCTGGAATGGATCCATCCGCCGGTGCCCCTGGCCCACCCCCTGGACGACAAACCTGCCGTGCTCCTCGAAAGATCGCTGGAAGCAACGGCAAAAGGCCTCAGTCAAGATTCTGATCGTTATCATCGACTCATGGGACCTCTTGTTCGAGACTGGGACAAGATCGTCCCGGACCTCTTGAAACCTCTTGGCGTCCCCCAGAGGCCTTTACCATTTCTTCGCTTTGGCCTTCGGGCTATGCGGTCCGCAGTTGGCTTGGCTCGGTCCTGGTTCCGAGGGGACAAAGCTCGAGCTCTTTTTGCAGGCAATTCGGCTCACGCGATCTTCCCTCTTCAGCACCTGTCAAGCGCTGGTTTTGGACTTGTGCTCTGTATGTCCGGGCATGCCGTCGGATGGCCCATTGCCCGAGGGGGTTCCCAGGCAATTGCAGATGCGCTTGCCTCGTACCTCGTGTCGCTTCGTGGAGTAATCAGAGTTGGAGTCCCGGTGTCATCTCTGTCTGATCTGCCTAAAGCACGGGCTGTTCTTTTCGACGTCACTCCGAAACAACTGGCATGCATCGCCGGATCAATCTTTCCCTCCCATTACCAGGAGCGGCTCCAAGGACACCGCTACGGTGCCGGGGCCTTCAAGGTGGATTGGGCCCTGAATGGACCTATTCCGTGGAGCGATCCCCGTTGCGCACAGGCAGGGACTCTCCACCTCGGCGGTGCCTTTGAAGAAGTAGCCGCTGCCGAACTAGGGGTGTGGCGGGGTACGGTTCCCGAAAAGCCGTTCGTACTTCTGTCACAACCGAGCCTTTTCGATTCGACTCGGGCTCCCGAAGGATTCCACACTGCCTGGGCATATTGTCATATTCCCAATGGCTGCACAGCGGACATGACTCAACGAATTGAAGCTCAGGTGGAGCGCTTTGCTCCTGGATTCCAGAGTCAAATAATGGCCAGACACACCATGTCACCATCCGACATGGAGGCATACAACGCCAACTACGTCGGCGGAGATATCGCAGGGGGTGTCCAGAGTTTCCGCCAACTGTTCTTCAGCCCTTTGGGCCGGTGGAGAGCATATGCCACTCCTGCTAAGGGCTTTTACATTTGCTCGTCTTCAATGCCTCCTGGCGGTGGAGTGCATGGAATGTGCGGACACCTCGCAGCAAAGCTGGCGTTACAGCAGGTCCTGTAGCTTCTGTTGACAATGGCACAATCCTGCGCAGACAGTGCGGAACGTCGGGTAGGACTTGTGAGAACCCTGCTCATAGTTTGAAGTTTAGGGTAGCCACTTTTTGGAAACGGCTGACGACGATGTAGGACTCCACATCCACCTTGATCAGGGCAGTCGAAGGGGAGGATAAGAACTCCTTCATATGAGGTTGTTTTTCGAGATAGACCCTATCCAACGTTTCCCTGCCCGATTCCGAGACTTCGCGTGCGGTCCCGATGGCCGTCACAGCCATCGCATCGCTGATGTCCGCTACCTCGTTAGACCGATTGTCAACGAGTAACGCCACACCGGACCTGAAAGAAATGTTCCCGTACTTCCGCGTGCCCCTTGTTGTCGCAAAAAGGATTGATCGAAGATCGCTGGTTTCAGTAAACGCTACCATGCTTAGATACGGATAAGCCTGTTCTTGAGTTGAAAGGACGGCAAATTTTTGGGAGGCCAAAAGATTCCTGATTTGAGTCTCGGTCCCTATTGCTTCTGTCACAGCTTCCTAAGCCTCGTTGTGTGGCCGTAGGAGTAGCGTGCCCAAATGCCATGAGATCCGCTCGGCATCGAGGCCCGTTTCTCGCTCAGCAACATTGCGTTCGAGCCACTTCTATCAACGACATACTACAGGCGAACAGCCTCACTCGAACTCAATGCTACACGGGCGTGAATCAGTTTTCGGTACTTTTCCGCGAGCTTGCCCAAGTCACCCTGGGTGAGCGCCTTTAGCATGTCACCCTCCAGTTCGGCCACATCAAGCCTCGAGTAGTAGTCAAGGGTTTCTTTGAGATGGGCCAGCACGATTTTTCCCGTCAGGAGTGGATGATTGTTCGTCACATTTGCATCCGGGAACTGCAGTCCATGCTCAAGCTCGACTTCCAATCCACAGCGAAATTCATCAACAGTGATTTGAGTCGCTTCGGCTCCGACAGCATTTCGTATGACCTGTGCCTCTTCAACAGTGACGGTGGCCTCTTTCAGTTCTGTCCAGTCTCTAATCCCGAGTTGACGGCACACCCTCTGCACTTCCTCGGTCGTAATGTATTGTGGCAGGTTCATGCGATCCTCCTTTTGTCAACTAAGCTGAGCATCACTGAAAAAGTTGGCTATTGGCTGATTATTCGCGCTTGCCCAAAACCTTCTTGGCCTCCGGAACGGTGTTTTCCGGTTTGATCTTATACCACGCGGCCAAGATTCTGCCAGCCTAATCGATGAGGAAAGATGAACGGACGATTCCCATGAGGGATTTGCCGTACATCTTCTTCTCTCACCACGCGCCGTAGAGCGCAGCCACGTTGTGATTCTGATCTGACAGGAGGGCAAATTTCAGGGAATTTTTTTCGTCGAATTTCTTTTGAACATCCGGAGCATCCGGACTTATCCCCATTGCCACAATGCCAAGTTTGTGAAGATCGTTCAGCGCATCACGTACGCTGCCGGCCTGCTTCGTTCACCCGGATGTGTTGGCTTTTGGATAGAAGAACAATAATACTTTTTTCCCTTTGAAGTCATCTGGTTTCACTTGCCTCCCGGCTTGATCTGTCAAGTCAAAAGCAGGGGCTTTGTCACCTTTTTTCAGAGTCGCCATTCGTCGTTCCTCCTATTGGTTGTTCTTTCATTCATATAAGAATGGGCTGATCCATTGATTCCAGAAAACGCTCATTCCGAATACTTCCGCAGGTACTGCTTGAGCCGAAGCTTCCTCCGCGTGCTATCTGAGGACATGTATCTGATCTTTCCGAATACCGGCCGCTCAGGAGCCCAAGGTCTGTCGTACCGCCCTAAGGTCCAGAATATTCCCGTGTAGGAATTGGGATCCCGACCGTCAAGGGCATACTTGTTGTTGAGGTGGATCATGACAGCCAGCGCTTCTTCTGGAGATCGTGTCCACTCGAGAATCTTCTTGCCCCAGAGCATACGAAGATAGTTGAGGAGCCTACCTTCTCTCTTGAGTTGCCTCTGTGCGGCATTCCAAATCGGATCTTGGGTATCGGCATTCTCCAAGTTATCAAGGCCGTACGCGGAGGAACGGTGATCTTTCTTGTGCCGATCAAGAGTTTCCCGTGCCCAAGCTGGAAGGGACTCGTAACGATCATAGATGTCCACGTTGGCGCACATATTGTACCCAAGCTCGCGCCATATGATAAGCTGGTCCAGAAAAGCTTCGGCATTCCGACTCATGCCCCACCAGCCTTCACGGTGCCCTCGCCCGTCCGTCCAAATCTTATTCTTGGACCATCCTTCATGATCTATCAGCTCCTGAAAAACCTGGTGGACTGAGATATGACCGAAATGAAGATAAGGTGCCAGACCGCTCGTCGCATCGTCATCAGGATGGTTTCTGCTATCAGCGTATCGATTGAGGCCCTTTTTGAGAAACTTCTTCAGAATTCTATTTGCTGCACGCTTTCCTCCGGGGATCGGCGACGGTGAAACTGAGTGGTCAATGGGGAAGGAAGCCAAAGATCCCCCTTTCAGGGACCTGAGTACGTCGTGTGCGGGCGGCCAGTGCTTAAGGATTCGGCCCGGTAGCCGTTCATTGAATGGCCGCACACCGGCAGAGAGCGGGTCAGGCACCGGAAATGAGTGTAGGTGAGGTTCAATGTTGTTCTGAAGGAAACGTCTGAATGAGAAAGCAGTTACAAAAACCCGGTCTGTCCAATGTATCGGCATTACTCCATTTGAGTCTATCTTCTCCATGAGGACGCTCACGTGACTGGCACCGGCGACCATTCGGGGCAAGAAGAACGCTGGGAAATCGTCGGTGACGATTACACACGCTCGCTTGCCCAACTCACCCAGGAGCCCTTTGCCTGCGCCTGCTTCCGGTTCCAGATACGGATAGTAAAACACGCCGGTATTATGGAGCCGAGCTGCATTGTCCTGCATCCCCTCTATGACAAATCGGTGGATTCGATCCGAGGCCCACTGGTAGCCGCATCGCAAAGCCTCCAGGATCACGAGTGGTTTGTCAAATCGTTTCGACCACTCGACTGCCCGCTGGAGACTGAAATTCCAAAAAGTTCTACGGTTGGCAATCATCCAGTAGAGGACATAGGCGCCTTGTGGGTTTTCTCCTGCCTGATTGCACTTCTGAATTCGGAAATTTGGTACCTGTGTCACTCTATGGCTCGGAAGCAAAATACATGTCAGCGCATCGGCCGATTCCCATCACAGCCCTTGACCTAAGATCCCGGATGTGCGGTAATTAGGGCCTATCGGTGGCTGCTTGCCGTGGGATTCAGCAGTTCTCTTGACAAAGGATGATAATATCTATGGAAGAGCAGATCAAGCTGGGAGTCAGCGCGTGCCTCTTGGGCCAAAACGTGCGTTATAATGGCGGCCACAGCCGAGATCACTTCATCACCGACACACTATCCCAACACGTCGAATTCTTTCCGGTATGCCCGGAGGTTGAGTGCGGGTTCTCAATCCCACGGGAGGCCTTGCGCCTTGTAGGAGATCCAGAGTCACCACGCCTTATAAGCAGCAACACTAAACAGGATCATACTAAAAGAATGCTCAGCTGGTGCTCGAAGAAGGTCCGAGAATTGGAAGGACTTGACCTGTACGGGTTCATATTCAAGAAGGGATCACCGAGCAGCGGTATGGAACGCGTCAAAGTTTACAATGACCAGGGGATGCCCTCGAACCGTGGAATCGGTATGTTCGCCAGGGCGTTCATGGACCACTTTCCTTTGCTGCCGGTTGAAGAGGATGGTAGGCTTCACGACCCCAAACTCAGGGAGAATTTCATCGAGGCGATTTTCGTCTTGAAGAGATGGAGGGAAAGCCTTTCCCCGAAGCCGACTCGGCGAGGGTTTGTGGAATTCCATACGAAGCACAAGCTCCTAATTATGGCCCACAGTCCGAATCATATGAGGCTTATGGGCAAGCTGGTCGCAAGGTTGAAGGACTATGTCGTTGACGATTTTCGTCTTGAATACCAGAAGCTGCTGGTGAAGGCCCTGAGACTTAAGACCTCTCGACGTAAACATACCGACGTGCTCATGCACTGCATGGGGTTCTTGAAGAAGCTTTTGACTGCCGACGAGAAAAAAGAGCTGCTCGAAATTATCGAGCAGTATCGTCAGGGCCATCTCCCTCTCATTGTACCCGTGACCCTAATCAACCATTATGTGAGGAAATACGATCCGCCCTATTTGAGAGAACAGTACTATCTGAAGCCGCATCCGATAGAGTTGCAACTCCGGAATCACGCTTAAGAGACCCATCGGAAAGGCACAATAATGTCTAACCCGAAGCCTCTCGTCCAAGTATAAGCGACGAGGATTTGTTCTCTCCCTTGTGATCAGGACAAGCTCTGGCCCACCATGTAATTGAGCAGAAATACCGGGGTTGCACCATTGATAAATGCCGATACCTCCATGAGTAAGCTTAAACAAATAGCGGGTCTTCTCGTGAGTCTGCTCATTGTCTTCGGAATAGCCTCTTTAGGCGGTTTTCTTACGGGTCTCTCCGTCGACACGTGGTATCCCGGCCTCGCTAAACCATCCTGGACTCCGTCAGGGAGGACGATTGGCGCCGTATGGACGATCCTCTACACTTTGATGGCAATCGCCGCGTGGATCGTTTGGCGTGGAAATGATCGGGGCAGGAAACGCCCGCTCACGATCTATGCCTTACAGCTCCTTCTAAACCTAGGATGGTCAGCTCTATTTTTCGGCCTTCAGAGCCCCGGCTTCGCTCTTTTCGAAATCGGCGCCCTGTGGGTATCGATTGTGGCAACTGCCGCGTCCTTTTGGAAAGTTTCTAAGCCGGCTGGCGCTTTGATGGCCCCCTATCTGATTTGGGTGAGTTTCGCTGCGGTTCTGAATGCCGTGATCTGGCGTCTAGGTTAAACTTGGAGTCTTCTTAAAAAAACTGAAAGAAGAGCGTTCGAGCGAAAACTCAGGACAGTATGGCTTTAAGAGTCAGGTTCCCCACGAAGCGCATCCGTCTTACTGGCGAGTTCATAGTTCGATGGCTCGACAAGAATTGACTGGTCAGGAAAAACGATTACGGGAACAACCACCTGGCCGCCGTTTGTTTTTTTCACGAAATCGAGTGCCTCACTGTCTTCGTCGATGTCGATCCAGGCTATTCCATCCCGTGTTCGTCGAAGAAACGTCTCGCTCGTCGAGCGTCAGGGCACCATGATGCGCCATACACTGCAATTCCTCCCTCTGGTTGGCTCATTTCAGATCGTCCTTTGTCGAGAATTTTTTGACAAAACTTTCCGCACATATCCGCTGAAGGGCGCCGTCCTTGTTACCATACGAGAGTCCGTCTTCGCAGGGCCTTTTTGAAGCTTCGCCACCGAGTGTGAGCATCCTGAATTCCGCGCCAGGGAGCGGTTTTCAAGAGAGATTCCCTTGACAGGGACCAATGCCGAGCCCAATTTGAACGTCGGGACCCAAGGATTTTGCATCTACCAATCGAGGAGTTTCTCAGCTCGCTTGTGATCTATGGATGGTAGTGGATAAGAGAGACACGCTGGCCTCAAAAAGATTACTGTTTCACACTGAATTATGCATGAAAGGCTTCCTATTTAGTGAGCGTCCCTGAAATGCCCCTCCACAGAAATGCTAATCCATTTCGTCCCTATTCAATGAATAGCTCTCACGAAGAGAAGGGAGAACCTAGTGTCAAAAGGACAAGTGTGTCCCCATTGTGGATCAGAAATGGATCCCATTCGCACTCCGCTCGAGTCCAGTTGGGGTGGAGAAATACACCACATCTGTTTCAATGATGACTGTTCCTATTTCACCAACAGCTGGAAAGCATTGGAGAACCAGGGGATTGAAAAGACTGGTTATCGTTGCAGAATTGACCCCCGCGGAGGCTGCGGACCCGCTCCAGTCTGGTCTGAAGATGCGCTGAAAGACCACGTTGTCAAGGAAGAAGCCGACGAGAGTAGTAGTCTCTCATGGTTCAGCGCTCATGATCTCGGTCGGGATGATGAAACTCCTGATGCGGATTTCTATACCAAGCCTCGCTTTGTGGATCATCTGGACTCTTCTGCCCTTGAAGCGGTCGCAGAAATCTATGGTCGCCTAATTCCTCCAAGTTCATCGATCTTGGATCTCATGGCCGGGCCTGATTCGCATCTCGGGAGCGTAAGGGATCCCGCCATGGTTGTCGGGCTCGGACTCAACAGAAGCGAACTGGAAGCCAATCCTATTTTATCAGAGCACGTAATCCAGGACCTGAACGATGATCCGCTGCTGCCGTTTCCGGACAACCACTTCGACGCGGTGGTCAACACGGTCTCCGTAGACTACCTGACTCAACCTCTGGAGGTATTCAGGGAAGTGTCTCGGGTGTTGAAGCCCAACGGGCTGTTCATCGTTATGTTTTCAAACAGGATGTTTCCTCCGAAGGCCGTGAATATCTGGAAAAGGAGCACGGAAAAGCAAAGGGTGGAGCTGATCCGCAGATTCTTCACTCTCTCGTGCCGATTCAGGATCCAGGGCTATGACGAAAGGACCGGTAGACCTCGTCCCAAAGACGACAAGTATTACGGACACGGAATTCCCAGCGACCCCATTTACGCGGTTTGGGGCAGACCCACTCACAAATCAAGTTTGTCCGTTCAGTGAGCGGCATACCTCCGACGGCAGTGTGGACCGTCAGTCGATTCGGTTAATGCCTGTGGTTACCCGCAATACGGATTACTCCTCTGTTGCGGCAATCTATTCAATCCACGCTTCGGCCTGAAAGTATGACGCCTATGAGAACTCAGCTCAGGTCTACTGAAAAAGATCGTACTACAGTATCGCCACCTATTTGCAATGCCCGCTGAAATGGAAATTTCATTAGGTGGATAAACTCCCCGAAGAGTTCATCACAAGCGGCCTTGTGTTTGGGCAGGCCATACACGAATCGGTGGCGGCCTTCCTGAACGCCTCTTTATCGGGGGACTGCCCTGATAATCATAAAAAGGCACCCCTTGTCAGGGAGTATGGAATCCCTGCGTTACCACAAACTAGAGGAGGTGCCCGATGGGATTGTATGCAGGCGTTGATCTTCATGCAAGGAATAGTTACTTCGCATTGGTAGATGCGGCGGGAGGCCGGGTTTTGACC